>Ga0056115_1001779_pt1 | contig 10583 bp, 4 predicted proteins | sample WorMetOlspDAHAB1_FD_77007 | JGI IMG/M metagenome (GOLD analysis project Ga0056115, IMG submission 77007) | Marine gutless worms symbiont microbial communities from Max Planck institute for Marine Microbiology, Germany - Olavius sp. DAHAB.1 ... | reverse complement strand
GTCTATTAAATATTCTATGTGTGACCTAATTTGTGACGTCATCACTTGCTGTGTTTGGAGTAAAATCAACGCATCTGATAAAATCATGCTTGAAAACCAGAAAAATATGGAATAAAAGAAATTTTTTATAAAGCTCTATGTAAAAGATTGTTTTGGAATGGAATTCACAGCTTGCTAAGGCGAGCTGATGACAGAGGAAGCGCTGACATCATTTACCGTATCTGACACATATCCAGCTTCGACTATACATTGAATCTGCAGTAGGCCTATTTCGTGACGCATTATTTTATACAGCGTATACTACATGCGCATGGATGCAGCATATTAACAGTTGATGTAACCTTGACGGTCGAGACAGCTGACGTGCTATAACCAATCTATTGTGCGTGTTTAATCGCTTAACAGAAATCGCACTAACGTTTTGCTAGCTCATCTGTTATAATACGTCATCATCATCATCATCATCATATCCGTTTATTTATGGATGACAAAGCAGCCATACAATACAATAAAATAACACGCAATAGCTAGTTAAAATGAGAGCAACTGTATACATGTACAGGGTGGCCCAAAAAACTGGCACACTTTTTTGTACGCCGTAACTTCATCAAACATTGACCGATTTTCAAATTTATTTCACTGTCAGAATCAGGAGAACACTTGTAATAATACTGTCATTAAAGATCCCACCACACCTCAAGTGTGTCGCTACCCTGTCTTGTGAAATGTCAGTGTCTTAAAAGCAACAATTGAAAACAAAACGACCTCTGTAACAACACATTTTAAGAAATTAACAACAGGAAACAACGTGTTTATTGTCTTAGTTATTATCTAAAGTAACTGTCGCATCCTGCAGTCTTTACATCAAAATGTTCTATGTGTCCGCCTTGCTGCTGGACTACGCACTCTTAAAATGTATCGTTACAGAAGTCGTCTTGTTTTTAGTTGTTGCTTTAAAGACACTGACATTCCACAAGGTAGCGTAGCGACACACTTGAAGTGTGGTGGAATCTTTAGTGACATTATTATTACAAATGTTTTCCTGATGCTGACAGTGAAAGAAGTTTGAAAATCGGTCAATATTTGACGAAGTTAAGGGGTACAAAACAAAGTGTGCCAGTTTTTTGGGCCACCATACAGTTCAGTCCGGGAAACATAGCTATCAGATTATAGACCTACATATACTACGGTTATCAAATTAGGCTCGCAGTGTAGCTCTGATTATGTACTTTTAATAGGAGTATTTGTACAGCATACATACGATGAAATCTGAACTATTGAGCAGTTTTGTTTTATTGATAAGAGTTTTGTTGTGTGAGCCGATTCGAAGTTGGTAAGGTAAATTGAGTTTGTCAGGCAGATATGGATGTATAGTACGTGACTGGAGTTGATCTTGATGCGGTTGAAAAAAAGCATCGTCAGCAGAGTTAAACAGCTCAACGATAAAAGGCAGGTCGTTGCTACTGTACCGGTAGCTGAAGCGTTTGCTGCGACGCAGAAGCGAGTCAAGACGGCCACGATCAGCTGATGATGAACACATTCCCAAGTTCCCAACCATGCTGGCGCCGCATACAGGATCCGGGAAACGACAATGGCGCGAAATATGTCGTGCAACGTGCAGTCACGTAACAGTGGAACCGTACAAGTCTCGTGTTTTAGGTTATATATTACTACTATAACTTGCCGAATTTTCCCTAGTATATATACAGGTTGGCCAAAAAAAGTAAGCCACTGTCAAGTATATCATCATTGAATCGTATTAAAAACCGTCATTAAGGCTACATTTTTCATAAATTTTGACTACAAAATGAGCATAAGAATGTAATAAGTCTAGTCTATATTAAGTATTCTATGTGTGACCTAATTTGTGACGTCATCACTTGCTGTATTTGAAGCTGCGGTACGGGTACAATCAACGAAGCTGATAAAATCATGTTTGAAAACCAGAAAAAAAGAAAAATATGGAAATAAAACATATTTTTACATAAATACTCATCTAAAATATCGCTTAGACATAGAATTCACAGCTTGCTAAGGCGAGCTGATGCCACAAGGAGCGTTGACATCATTTACCGTTTCTGACGCATATCGCCATTTTGCGGGTCAGGCATAGTTATTGAGGTCAGAAAGTAGGTCACGCATAGAATGTCGAATCCCAAAAAATAATATTATAGTGCTTGATTCATACTTTAAGTTGACGAATAAATCTTATCTCATTCACAGGTTTTGATACGATTTAATACGATTTTTTGATCATATGGTAGTGGCTTACTTTTTGGGCCACCCTGTAGATTTAGGCCTATTGTCATCTACAGAGTGACCCAAAAAGTGAGCCACTACCAAATTATCAAAACAATCGGATTAAATCGTATTAAAGCCTGCCAATGAGAGCTTTATTCGTCGAATTAAAGTATCAGTCAACACTGGCGTACCCAGAATGGAGAGTAGGGGGTTCAACCCCCATCGAATCTTCAGATTTTTTAAATTGTAGGCTTACGTGTTTGTATAAATATACTGTCTCATCTCTGCATATATATAGGCCTACTCATTAAATCCTAAATTTTGTACAGGAAAACGTTCAAAATGTACATTAATTTCGAATTTTGCTTCAGTTTCTAGAGAACTTCGTCCCAGTCCCCCTATCTGGTTTTATTTCCTGGACTCCGCTAGGGAGACTTCCGTTCCATGAACCCTCTTTTAGAAACTTTTCGATCCACCCGCTGTGAACCCATCCATTGTGAAATCCTATATATACGCCTGTGTCAATCACGCACTGTAATGTTATCCGTGAGTGTTAAATATGTTGTGCTTGTCTTACTTTGTGATGACGTCAGTGACTCTGCCTGAACCGCAAAGTATAGAGATAGCGTCACATATGGTAGGCCTATGTGTCAGGCTCATCACTCCCTCTGGCATCAGCTCGATCGCCTTAGTTGGAGATTCATGTAAAAAATGGTGATTTTCATATTTCTCATTTTTCTGGTTTTCAATAAAAAATTGTATCATGAACATTGACTTTACCCATATCCACGCTAAGCATAAAACACAGCAACTGATGACGTCACAAATTAGGCCACACCACACATAGATTATTTAATACACACTTATAACATCCTTGGACTCATTATATAATCAAAATTGATGACGTTTTTAATACGATTTAATGATGATTCTTGACAGTGGCTTACTTTTTCGGGGAACCCTGTATAATTCGGTACCGGTAACCGTTTCCAGCTGTTCACCCGATCATCAATCTGAAAAAGCCGAATTAAAGTGAAGGGACACCCGGTATAGTGATGCAAATTTATTAATATTATGTTGCGTGCGTAAGAGAGTCGACTTTCAATTGTCTCATTAAGCTCTCGTATTATAAGCGTGTTTTATTATTTATAACAGCATTGAGCAATTATTGATTAATGTAAGAATGACAGGTTATAACTTCAAAGTAAATAAACCCATAACATACTGTATATATTACGTTAGGCTATGACGGTAAGTCGGCAAACAAGCCAGTTGGGCTCAGCATTGTCGGTTGTCACTGTCACTGTTAGTTTGAAATGAAAATGCAGTAAAATGTCTAAGAAAATGTGATTATGGTCCAACGTTATCGTGTACTTTTCTTAGCCTCGTCTCACTTTTGGCAGATTGTCCTTGTGTTTACTTCCGGTGTTGGGATGCTGCGTTTTGCAGCCAATCTGCGATCGCTGCGTGTACTTTCTACTCTTAACTCTGCATCCCTGACGTCGAGACCGCTGACTGGTGTAATGGCCAGTAGCACAGAAACGAGTAACGGCCAGCCTACAGTGGGAATCATTGTTATTGGTGACGAAATACTGAAGGGCCAAACTCAGGACACGAATTCACACTTTCTTGTCCGACGATTATTTACACTCGGAGCACGGGTTCGCAGGATATCGGTAATTCCTGATGACTTGGATGTGATTTCCAAGGAGGTATGCAGGTCAAATCGTATTAAAGCATATTTGTTTCACAAGCTCTGTGCAATCTGTTTGCTGATGACACGCAAGCTTAGGCTTAAATTTTACTTGTAGCGTCACGTCACGATACGACAAGCACGACGTGTCGTGCGAGTCGTTACGTGGCGTGCTGTGTCTTGTGTGCTGCGTAGTGCTTGTTCCAACATGGCGGACGACGAAGAAGCAGTACGTGCTCGCGTGTAAAACGATATCATGTTTTATTATTATTTATTATTGCAGCTCACAAATGAAATTAATTCGTTTATTGAAACGAATTACGGTAATCATAACTTTATACACATTGCAAACAAACTAAGTTGTGTATCGCGCCTGTCGAGCTCGTGGTGACAGACGTGTCACGCTTGCTGCCCTTGCTGCGCTCGTTGTGATGTGCTGTGTCGCGTTTGCTGTACAGCATGCGCGACACAGCACGTACGACTTTTTGCTATACCAAAATGCATGGGCTAGATAGTGAGTCGTGATGTGTCGTGACGTGATGCAACAAGTGGAATTTGGGCTTTACTGGAAAATTCGCTTACAGACCATTCACTGTCAGTGAATTTGCGGACTGCTAATTTAAAGGAAACACTTTTATAGTGATTATCTGATTCCAATTTTACTTCACATTTTTGGTGAACATTTCAATGAAGTGAGGTGACTGACTGCAAGTTGGTTTGTCGGTGAATCGCCTGGTTACCATACGCAATCTTGCAACAACAGGAAGTCCATCAATTGACTTGTAGCCTCTCTTTATTTATCAGTGATCCTGTCGATGCTTTTTCATGACTGCGTGCCGTTCAACCCTTCAGAAACTGAATTCTTTTGGTTGAGCACTTGTGCTAAGTAGGCTAAGAGCTTCTTACAATATCTTCTCATTGCCTATATGCTCTGCTTCAGTCCTTTTGTCTAATACTACTAGGTTGTCCATGAAGAACAGTATCAGTAAATTGTATCCAGTGTCTCCTTATTTCACTTGTGAAAGCGATGTCAATTGCAAATAGGTGTGTGTCAAGATATTATGATCCAGTTAGTGACATCAGTCAGCTGATATAATGCTGTATTTGTGTAATTAATCACATCCGCATAGATGACCTTTAAAAAATGGTTGTCGGTGGTAATTTTATGTGTGCCATGATTCTACTGACGTGTAAACCATTGAACAACCTTTTGATTCAGTTGTATATCCTAATAAGTTTTGTGGATGTGTCTCTGGGTGAAAAATTTTCCATGGTTTAAAAAACAGAATGAGAAACTAACGAATGTGATTTTGCCAGTTTTGTTTGTAAAAACTGTGGCTATCTGTGTGCTTGTAACACCCTGCATAGATTTGGGTACAGTTGGGTCCACATTGTGAGAACTGTTGTGTGTCCTGTCAGTTTCTGCCTATTTATTTATTATTATTTATCTATTTATTTGCCTTTAATGCATTTGATTTCTTGTTTGTTATATGCTTATTGTAATTGAAAATATGTTTTATCCATATGTTTTTTTTGTTATTTAGGTGCAGGACTTTTCTAAGGAATACACCCATGTTATAACATCCGGCGGCATTGGGCCCACACATGATGATGTTACATTTGAGGGTGTTGCTCGTGCTTTTGGCGAGCATATTTTTCCTCACCCAGAACTTGTTGCAGTTTGCAAGGATTTTTTCGGAACAGATGATCTAGAATCACCAAAATTGAAGCTGGCGTTTATCCCTGAGTCGTCCACACTGCACTATGGAACAGACAAGACAACTGGTGAAAAGTCCCGCTATCCTGTCGTCAAGGTCCGTAACGTCTACATGTTTCCCGGTATTCCACGCCTATTTGAGATGGCATTCATAAGGCTGGAAGACCTGTTTCGCAACCCGAATAAAGAATTTTTCACCCAAGAACTGTTTCTCGCTGCAGATGAATTTTCGATAACGCCAGTGTTAAATGCTGCAAATGAGCAGTTCAAGAATCGTGTTACAATTGGATCATATCCAGATTTCTATAACAGCTACTACAAGGTGAAGCTAACATTGGAGTCAGAAAGTAGTGCTGATATAGAAGCAGTAACCGAATTCTTACGTACGCACCTACCTGAGAGATCGTTCGTTGAGTTCGATCACGATCCTGTGACACATGCTGCTGATCAGGTGTACCATATTGCTGATGGCAGCGACGCATTTTCGGTGAAAGTGAGACAAGCTCTGCGTGTGATAGAGGAAGCATTTTGTCAGTATCCGCAGGATGAAGTCTGTGTTGGTTTTAATGGCGGCAAGGATTGTACAGCTTTGCTTCATCTGGTGTATGCTGTTGTCTGTAAAAGGAAGGCGACAGGTGGCACTGGAATCGGTCAACTTGCAGCGTTGTATATTCGGAAAGGTCAACCTTTTCCAGAGATCGAGCTCTTCATACGTCGCACAAAGTCGCGCTATCGGCTCGACGTGGTTGTTGTTGATGGTCGCATTAAAGATGCACTGACAAAACTGAAGCAGACCCATCCAGGAATATCTGCTGTGTTGATGGGCACACGCAGATCTGATCCAAACTCGAATCTGCTAAAAGATTTCAGCCCAACAGACGGTGACTGGCCACCGTACATGCGTGTGAATCCCATTCTGGACTGGACATACTCAGATGTTTGGGCATTCATTCGTCGTTTGAGTTTACCGTACTGTGTCCTGTATGACCTCGGCTACACATCACTTGGCAATATGGAGAACACACATCCGAATCCACAGCTGAAACAAGTGGATAAGAATGGCATTGTGTCGTATCGACCGGCATACGAGTTGTCAGATCAAGACAGTGAACGTGCTGGCCGTAACTAGATGCTGCATGTACCCGTTTGTCAGTATCGTCCAACATGGTAAAATTTAATCATGTTAGTATATATTGATAGGATTTCAATATTTTCTGCTGTTATTTTCTAAAGTTAATTTCAGTTGTTAATGCATGGTGACATGGTGACAGTTATTGCTTACGATGATCTCTACAAAGATTTTCATTAAAGGCAGGACCGTCATTGTAACAGATCTTAGGTTGTTCATATGTCAGGAGTAGTCATTACAGCTTTTTGTGTTTGGGCACTGATTTAGACAGAAAGCATTCAAAGCAAGATTTGATATCCCATCTGACAGTTGTAAGAAATTTCTTCACAGCCAGTCACTAATCTGAAAAACAGTAGTAAGCCTACATCACTGACTAACTGTTTCCAGGGTACGAGCAGCGAACATTGTATGGCAGCCTTGTAGTGATTCTAGCCACGTTACTGCACCTTATATATTGTCGTTTTATTATTATTATTATACATCAGTACAATCCAACATAAAATACACAAACAACTAAACTAAGAAAAACTTGGTTGAATTATCTTTTATGGCATTTGGCCATGAAACAAGATGGCTTATATTACTGCTCCTGAACCTACAGGGTGCGACAAAAATATACCATTAAGATTTTGTGCATTTATCTCAGCATTTGCTTGTAATTTTAAAGTGAAATATTACCAACATATTTAGTCATCCTATATGTAGGCCTGCATAATGGTGTTATCAGCATATAATTAGCTTACAGGGTTTTAAAGTTAGCAGCATTAAAATGTTGTTACCTAGTGAGATTTGCACGCTCAAAAACTTTTGCACAAAAGCCCATGCCTGAAAATTGCACACAGAACTGGCTGCAAAACAGTGGACCTGATATAATTGCCAAAGAAATGTTGCCTATACATTCACCCAGATTGAACCCTCTGGATTTTACCAAGTTTGGGGAAGTCTTAGAGGTTTATAACTGATAGTTTCCAAAACTAAAGATAATTGCCGAACTCAAGGAAATGCTGCAGGTGACAGCCTAACTCCAGGTCCGATAACCAAAGCTGTGAAAGAGTTTTCGAAGAAACTGAAGCGTTGTTGCTAAGGGTAGACACTAACTGCAATGTTATGCTGCTTTATTACTTTAACGTGAGCGATGTAATTTTGCTGTGTGATTGCTTTGACTTTTTCAAGCATCAGGGCTTTGGTGCACCCTTGATGAAACCTGCTGCTGCTGGGCACCACTCCCCCAATCCTCAAACCCATACTGAGAAACAACACGACGTCATCATGTAGAAAAACGCGACTATACGATGCAAAATTGAGTTTAATAGTTAATACTGACTTAATAGGCTAGTGGTAGCTGCTCAGTACTCATTTGAGAATGTCAACGGAGGTTTTCGAATAGTAGTCTAATTCATAGTTGAAGTGATGGGTGTGTGAGCACCGAAAATCTTGCACACCCTTGGCAGCCTAAATGCACACTTAAGGTGTGCGACACATACCGGTACCTGGATGAAGCCCTGCTGAGCATGTTAAAATCACTGGATGGCATCACTGTAATGATGGTAACTTTGATATGCTGTAAGCTAGTTAAATGGTGACAGGATTGCTATACGTATATACGATGACTAAAATAAGTCTGAATAAATTTGAAATTCCAAGTGATTGCTGAGAAAACTGCAAAAAAAATCTCACTGGTATACTTTTTTGCTGCATCCATTATAGAGCCACTGCATTAAACTTGTATTTATTATATTGTTGTTCGTTTTGTTGTGGACTTGCTTGTGGGTGATTTTTATGTATTGAATTAACACATGGATTTGCTTTGATAAAAAAAATTCATTCCGAATTAATTGATTAATTATGCATAGATATACAATTGTTAAAAAAGCCAATTTGCAAAAATCACAATGCTGCAATATTATCCTTTGTTTATTGAGCATGACCAAGGTGATAGACTGTGGCTTGTTGCAGTGATGGGTGTAACTTTTGACTTATTAACGCATGCATATTTTGCAGGTATATAGTAATCATTTGTGGTGTAATGCTTATTGTCATGGTATTATGCTATGCTATCAGTGTTAGATATTTTCCATTACAACTGAATGTGAGAGTGTTAGTTATCATTACAAAAATGGAAATGCCAGTGCATGCCATTTAAACTTGTGTCATTTGTTTGAATATTCCTTTCTAGTTGTCATTACTTCAAATTTTGGTGAATGATAACATATATATGTTGCAGAATTGAAAAGTTGATTTTTAATGTGCCATTAATTTGTTATAGTGGTAAGGTAGGTAAAGCCCTTTTTGAGGCACTATACCCTTAGGATGCAGTGATCATCTTCATCGTTTTCATTTGTATATAAGAATAAAAATAAAAATAGCGAGATGTTCATTTTGTATGTGTGGGTTCTAGTGTGTTATGCCACTGTTATGGCTGGATGTTATGTTTAATGTCAGATTGTTTGCATGATTGTTTAGGTTATTGGTAGTGAAGGCAGAAATTAATCCAAACCATCATTACAATATGAGACTATATTAGGGAAAAACCCCAACTGAGAGCTATGTTCATATGTTATATTCCATTTTAATTGTGTTTATTGTGTTTTGATTTCTGTTGTACATTGTGTAATTAGGAACATCATAAACGAGTATTGTGCTCAATAACACGATAGTGTAGTATGAATGACCATTTGGTTGCTGTACGTGTTGTGTCAGTTATCAGTTGTAGTTTTAGAATTATGGCAACAAGTGTAAAGAGTTGTAATAATAGTACAGTAGGCATTAGCTGAAAGTGTAGTGAAGTTTCATCATTGTAAGATATTTAGGGCCATGTTTTGTGTGCATCAGCTACCAGCATATCATTCCTCATAAGGAAAAAAAACTGTATGTCTGTTAGTAAACTGTATCACTTTGCTTCATAACTTAGTGAACATAGTTTTATCTGTCAAAGTGGTGATGAGTGTTTTTAGGTCTATACATGTGAACCATTGCATTGATGTAGACATACAAACTGACTGTGGATGGACATTTTGCGTTGCCTTTGTACCAAACTATTTCTTCATACATGTTGCTTCGGTATTGAGTTTTTATTTATATGCAGAACAGCTGAAAATACTTGATATTTGAATGGTATTACATCTGGCACTTGGGAGACAAATTGCAGTTACCGTACTCATGTGTAAAGTTTTTTAAACACAAAATTGGCAAACTATAAAGGAAAAACTATAAAGGAAGTTCATGATTTGACATCTTCAAAACGTGTGTGACGTGTGTGCTACTATATATAGCGGCTGTTATTGCGGTTGAATTTTATTACAGATTCACCCAATAGACACATCAAATTATTTTTTAAATCTATGATTATCTTTTATGATATAATTTTTATGAATTAATCTTGATCCTGCACAGCATTGGCACAGACACCAAATTTGAACTGCGTTTATCTTCACATCACATACACTATATACATTGATAGACCTCCACTCAAGGCTGAACTGTCCAAAAGTCAATTTGTGACATATTGAGTAGGATAAGTCTTATGAAGTGTTTTCTTCCTGCATCGGGAATAATAATAATAATAATAATACGAAATTTATATAGCGCCATAATGCCGTTAGGCGGCCTCAGAGGCGCTGGCGGAAGAGGTAGGTACAATAGTTAGCAGAAAGCGGTAGTAAACAGATGAGTTTTAAGTATTGATTTGAAAATAGAGAGTCGCAGTTTAATACGGCAGGTGGCAGTGAGTTCCAAGTCAGAGGTGCGGCAGTGCTGAAAGATCGTCTGGCAAATGATGTCCGTCGAAATGGCACGTACAGCAG
>Ga0056115_1001778_pt1 | contig 10584 bp, 10 predicted proteins | sample WorMetOlspDAHAB1_FD_77007 | JGI IMG/M metagenome (GOLD analysis project Ga0056115, IMG submission 77007) | Marine gutless worms symbiont microbial communities from Max Planck institute for Marine Microbiology, Germany - Olavius sp. DAHAB.1 ... | reverse complement strand
GCGTTCCCTGTTAGTCAATGCTATCGGTAGGCAGCTTCGTTGGACGAAAAATGCCGGAATTTTACAACTTCGTCTAGCTGCCGCCCAGAATTATTAGCCTTTTTTTCGTATATAGTTCCGATCCAATTCATCCGAAAGAAAAGCGGGTTTTAGGGCTTGACGCCTATCCAACCGTTGGGGATTTACCGGAGGTACCCGATCTGGCAGTTATGGTTCTGCCCACCGGGATCGTGCCCAGGGTCATGGAGGAATGCGGCCGCAAGGGTATCAAGCACGCCATCGTGGTATCCGGGGGATTCAATGAGGTCGGCGGAGAAGGGGTGGAACTCGAGCAAAAGCTCATTGCAGCGGCCGAACAATTCGGTATCAGGTTTCTGGGCCCTAACTGCCTGGGGATTGCCAATCCCCATCATAAATTCAATATGACCTTTATGCCCTTTGAAGGCCGGCCGGGATTTATCGGGCTGGCATCCCAGAGCGGCAGTCTGATCACCCAGATGTTCAGCTATTTGGATCGCTTCGGCATCGGGTTTTCCAGCGGGATTAGTGTCGGCAATGAAGCCAATGTCGATATTGTCGACTGCATGGAATATCTGGCCGCCTGTCCGCATACCAAAGTTATCGGGCTTTATATTGAATCCATCCGGCGGGGCAGGGCGTTTATCGAACTTGCCCGTTCGATTGTCCCTTCAAAACCGATTGTGGCCTATTATGCCGGCGGGTCCGAGGCGGGCAAACGGGCGAGCTTTTCCCATACCGGTTCCATGGCCGGGCCGGATTCTCTGTATGACGGGGTATTTCGACAATGCGGCATTATCCGGGCCAACACCATAACCGAACTTTTTGATTTTTGCTGGGTTCTGGGATCCTGTTTTCGGCCGCGGGACAATCGGGTGGTCGTCCAGACCCATTCGGGCGGACCCGGCGCTGCAGCAGCCGATGCCTGCAGCCGCAACGGCTTGAAACTGCCTCCATTTTCAGAAAATACCCTCGCGAGTCTCGCCGCGTTGGTGCCCCACACCGGCAGCGTCAACAACCCTGTTGACCTGACTTTTTCCAAAAATCCCATGGACTATTTTGCAGCTATCCCCGACGTGTTGCTGGCGGATTCTGCCGCGCAAGGATTGCTGGTATACTATCTAACGCCCAAACAACTTATCCGGCGAACCATGGAAAGCATGGAAATTCCCCCGGATCAGATTCCGGAATTGACAGAGAAGCTGTTTCAGGACCAGGCCGGTTCCCTGGCATCTTTGGTCAAAAAACATCATAAACCGGTTATCGGGTTTACCTTCCAGAGTTTCGAAAACACGTTCATTCAAAGACTTATCGAACGTGGTCTGCCGGTATTGCCGTCTCCGCAGCGTGCCGCCCGAGCCATGACTGCCCTGGTCAGCTATGATCAGGCCCTAAAATAATCGCCTGCCGTATCCATTACCCCGGCCTGATCAGAGGCCGCGACGACAGGATTTCATCAGGTTTTCAAGCACTTGAGGGCTATGTGAATTGTGTCTTTATCATAGAATTTAGAATTTTGTTGCACTTTGTGATGCAAACAAGGTAAGGTGCTATACGTCCCCGTTTTTTTATCCGGATTCGCTAATAATTTTGAAAGCCGTTTAAAATTAAGAATCTGATACAGAACCATGGGCTCAAGCATCACCATAATTTTTATCGACGATGGCCTAATTGTCGAACTCCTGCCGTTCATTCATCACGAAAAATTTCTTCGTAGCGATATCGATTTTGAAATTTTAAAATATATGTGCGTGCGAATCAGCTATGTCCCCGTGTCGGCGGAGTTGCAGGCAAAAACTGAAAAATCCGGTGCAATCTATGTGTATTTATTTCCGCGACCCTAATTTTCCAGGGAAAGGAGATCTGGATTCATGAAAAATCGACATGAGAGTAATAACAGGAATGGTAGCGATAAGATTTCACGCAGGAGTTTCTTGAAGTACACCGGGACCATCATCTTTGTCGTGGGCGGCGGTTGTTATGTCCCGGCCGACAGAGGCGGCGGCAACCTGGTAAAACCAGATGAAAGCCGGGGTGGGATGCCGCCTTCCCAGGGATATCTCCTTGTTGATATCAGAAAGTGCCAGGGCTGTACCAGCTGTATGCTGGCCTGCACACTGGTGCACGAAGGCGTGGAAAATCCCTCATTGTCAAGAATTCAGATAATCCAGAATCCGTTCAATTCATTTCCGGGTGACGTGGCCATCGAGCAATGCCGGCAGTGTGTCGATCCGGCCTGTGTGGAAGTCTGTCCCAGCGTTGCGCTTAGTACCAATGCTGAGTTTGGAAACGTCAGGATGATCGATCGAACCAAATGCATTGGCTGTGGTGATTGCATAGATGCCTGCCCCTATACGCCAAGCCGGCCGGTTTTGGCATCGGATGAAAAATTTGCTGATGATTTAAAAGCCCGCAAGTGTGACCTGTGTGCCGACGCCCCCTATCATTGGGACGAAGCCGGAGGGGGACCGGGTGGAAAGCAGGCCTGTGTCGAGGTATGCCCGGTGGCTGCCATAAAATTTACCAGAGAGATCCCGATGCAGGAGGGAGATGGTGGCTACAAGGTAAATTTGAGGACTCAAAAATGGGCCAATCTGGGCTATCCCATAAATTAAGGCCGTGAATTATATGCAACTTGCTGATAATATAGAACTATTATTGAGTCTCGATTTCGTTCCAACCCTTTCCGCCTTCGGCGGATGAGCGAGGCGAAATAACTTGGCAGAAAAAGGAGGCATCATGAAAAACTATGCGAAAAGAACCGGGTGGATCATATTTTGGCTGTTTACAGGTTCGGTGTTGTTCTTCGCTTGTGCCCAATCAACCGGGCAGGTGGAAAAGTCGGTTCCGGACTCCGCCTTGGAGCGGTATGAGGACAACGCGCTTGGGTTTTCCCTTGACTATGATGCTGAGAAGCTATCCAAGGATCCAGGGCCTATCGGCCCCTTTGTCTTCAGAAGGGAAGCTGCCGAGGGCATGCCAAGTATAGGTATTACGATCGGACCCTATCCAGCAGGGACTGCGCTGGAGGATACTGCGAACCTGATTGCAAGTTCGCTGCCCAGGATGATACCCGAATGCGTGGTTCATCAAGTGAACAATCAACAACTGGTCAAGCTGATGGATGGCAGCGAGGCCAATTATTTTGAAATTGATTTGGAGGTCGAAAAGATGGAATTAATCGGCGCCTTTGTCACCGCTAAGAAGGACGACCGTTTAATTGTCTTTGGTGCGGTCGATATCCGGGATGGAGCCATGGAAAATCTGACGGCCATGGTGCAATCTCTGAGACTCGACGTCGAAGTTGATTATGCGGCTCTGCGGGCAAAAGGTTTCGGCCAAGACGGGACATTCGTCCGAACGAATTCTCCGGCCTTTACGTTAGAGTATCCCATGGGATTTCAGAACCGGCCGTTGCAGGCCAATCAGATTTTCAGGGCCGGTATTCCCCAGGGCTCACCTTCGATGTCGATCGCGATTGCAGCACTTCCGGGCGGCGCCGATACGCATACGCAATTAAAGATATTGGCCGAGGGCTATGCCATGGCACTGCAGTCCGTCGGCAGCGACATCGAAATAGTATCCCAAAATCCAATAGAAGATTATAAGGGATACGATGCCTATGAGATTCAAATCGTATGGCGCTATCGGGGACAAGTCCCTCTGACAACCGTCGTTCACCTCATTGCCAAGGAGAACCAGGCGATACAGCTGGCCGGGCATACTACCTATGGTATCGATGAACTGACGGATATCTTCAAAACGATCAACCTTAGGCCATGATGTGATTACAATAACCAGGAGGCGACATGAACGGCCATGCAGGCAAAATTCTCAGAATAAACCTCACCACTAGAAAAAAAACAATCATTTCGACCGCTAAATACGAGCAGTGGATCGGCGGTCATGGCATGGGGTCGGCCATCTTCTTTGATCTGGTGAAGGATAAAACTATTGATGGATTCGACCCGGCCAACGTCGTTACCATCATGACCTCACCCTTGTCTGGAACCCTGGTACCCGGAGCTTCCGGCAGGACCGAGGTCCAGGGAATCGGTGTTCAATCCGTCCCCATCGGGTGGTTCACCAGAAGCAATTTCGGCGGCAGATTTTCGTCCATGCTTAAGCATGCAGGCTGGGATGGAATTGTGATTGAAGGTCAAGCGGATGAGCCCGTGTGGCTGGATATTCGAAACGACCAGGTCAGGATCAGAAATTGCAGCACATTGTCCCTGTGGGGCACAGATACCTGGCAATGCCAGGAAAAGATCTGGCAATACGTGGCCGGAGACCAGGTTTATGGGGACTGGATCGAAACCAACGGCCAAGAAGGAGAACGAACAACCCAGCGGCCGGCTGTTCTGGCAATCGGGCCCGCCGGCGAGAATTTGAGCCGGATGGCCTGTCTGATACACGATGCCAGCAACGGATCGGGCCAGGGCGGCTTCGGTGCCGTCTGGGGATCGAAAGGCCTGAAAGCCGTCAGCGTCATTGGAACCGGAAGCATCATGGTCAACAATCCGCAGGCTTTGATGGCAGCTCGCCTGTGGCAGAAGAAGCACTACGCTTTTGACCTTGCAAATCTGAAAGGCTCCCGCATGACCGTCGATTTTCAAAGTCCTCCCGTACCGGGTGTATTCTGGCAGGGGGGCAGGCCGAGAACCGGGCAGCAACCCCAGGCTTGTATCGGCTGTCATTCCGGATGCCGGGCAAGATTCGACGATGGACTTGGCAACGAGGCCACCTGTTTTACCACATTGGTCTACTCCGCCGCCCGCAATCAGGATATTCAGCGGTACACCAGTGACCTGCTCAACAGATTGGGGCTGAACGCGGCCGAGATTTTTTGGGGAGAGAGGTACCTGCGAGATCTTAACCTGTACGGCATTCTTGGCTTGAACAAGGAGATTGACAGTCCGCTCATATTTAACAAGTACGGCCGGCAGGAGTATATCGAGCAGCTGCTGAAAATGATTGCTTATCGCAATGACGGGCTGGGAAATCCGCACCCCTTTGGCGCTGATCTGGCCGAGGGATTTGTGCGGGCGGCCGCAAAGTGGGGCCGATTGGACGGTGAGCGGGGAGACTTGAAAACCGGGCGGCTGAGGTTTCCCAATTGGGGATTGCCGGAGCACAAAGAGCCATTGTCTCAGCTCGACTGGGCCTATGGCAGCATTCTGGGCGACCGGGATATCAATGAGCACGGCTTCGATCAGCTCAGAAGCCATCCCACGGCTTCCAGAATATATGGTTTTCAGATGTATGCTTCGGCTGAGGAGTTGGTCCGGATCTACACGGATAAAATGGTGCCGTTTCAGGGGGACCGGCTGATGCTGGATTTCAGTACCGAGTATATGTACTCCGAGCACATCGCAAAACTGGTGAGCTGGCACCGGTATTATACCCGGTTCTGGAAGCAATCGGCCCTGTTCTGTGACTGGCGCTGGCCGGATTTTCTAAACCGGCTCGTTCCCGGCATGATCGGGTCGACCGGAACTGCGGAACCCAAATTCCTCAATGCCGTCACGGGCAGGCATTTCACTTTCCTCGATGGCATTAATCTGGGGAAAAAAATATGGAACCTGGATCACGCCATCTGGACTCTGCAGGGACGGCACCGTGATATGGTCCATTTTTCTGATTATTTATATACCCGGCCCGGCCTTGTCGATCAATATTTACCGGGCCGCAAAAACGGAAAATGGGATTACATCAACACCCGCGGCAGACATTTTGAGCGGGATAAATTTGATCAGTTTAAAACCAGATTTTACCAGCTACAAGGATGGGATACGAGCAGCGGTTATCCTACCCGCTGGACTTTGGAATCTTTAGGCCTGGGCTATGTTGCCGATGAACTCAAAAGAAATGATCGGCTGGGGAGGGGATAGGCGCTTAGCAATGCCACCGGCTGGTAAATTCAAGCAAATATGGAGCGCTGTAGTTTTGACGCTGATGGTTGTTGTGCTGATGCCTGCTCGGTTCAGCGGTCAGTTGGCTGCATCCCCAAACTTTGCCGGTGCGGTGGCCGGTTTCACACCCCAAGGCTGGCATATATCTGGAGGGGTCAAGCAGTATACCCCGGAAACCCTTTACGAACAGATCAATGGCCGGGCGTCGTTTTTCCTGGCCTATGACATGCTCCGGATGACATACGTCAGTTTCGTAGATGGCGACGAGATCGCGAAATTCATGAATCTAAGTATTTACGACATGGGCACGCCGACCAACGCTTTTGGCGTCTTTTCGGCCGAGCGGTCGCCGGGTGAGCCCACGCTGGATTTGGGGCGGACCGGATATCGTTCAGAGGCCAACTACTTCATTTGGCAGGGACGATTCTATATCCGGATCGTCAGTTCCGGGGCCACCGACGACTTTAAACGGATCGGCCTGGGATTGGCGCGGAAAGTGACCGGCTTCCTGCCGGATTCGGGCAAGCCGGTTTGGGGCCTGACCGCTTTGCCGTTGACAGACCGGATAGCCCAGTCCGTCCAGTATTTTAAGGTCGACGCGATGGGGATGGATTTCATGCGCAACACCTATACGGCTGCCTACCGCAAAGACAACTCTGTGGTGACGGCGTTTCTTTCACGGCATGGATCGGAGGAATCTGCACGGGCCACCGTGGTACGGTACACGGGGTTTGTTGAAAAATATGGTAGGGGAATTGAGCGCCTCAAGGTCGGTGAAATGGAATTGGTACTCTGCGACATGGACGGGAGTTACGACGTGGTCTTCCAAAAGGGGCCTCTAATGGGCGGTGTGTCGGCCGTTGAGGACCGCGATCCGGCCATCCGGGCGGCAATCGAAATATGGCAACAACTCCGAATAAACTAGTGGGGCCATAATTATTTTTCCGGGGAGGCGACATGAAAAATAAGAATCACGATTCCGTTGACCGGCGTGAGTTTATCAAAATCGTTGCAGCAGCGGCGTTCAGCGGGCCGGTTCTTCTGACCGATGCATGTTCGCAGACCAATCAATCGTCCGGGCCCCGGGAGATAGCCCCTCGCAATGAACGGCCAACCATGACCTATCGGAAATTAGGTCGAACCGGTTTTAGGTCCAGCCGTCTGGTCTTCGGATGCGGTGCTGCGCTGATGGGCGGCAGGGCCGTGCGCTTGCTGGAACGAGCCTTCGAGGCCGGAATCAATCATTTCGATGTGGGGTCTGACATTTATTACAAGGGCAGTGAAGCCTATCTGGCGCCTTTTCTGAAGGACCATCGCGACCAGGTTTGGGTCGTATCAAAAGCACCTGCCTGGGTGCCGGTCAAGCCAACAGATTCGATCACATCGGCGCAGGCCAAGTTTGCCGCCAAGTATTGGACGGGGCTGCTGGAGGCCAGCCTTAGAGATCTGCAGACCGACTATGTGGATGCCTACTACCTGATGGCCGTCGACAACCCGTCGCTTGTCCGCAGCGAAGAGGTCTACAATGCGTTCCTTAAAGCCAAGGCCGCCGGAAAAGTCGGTTATTTTGGTTTGAGTACGCATAAGAACGCCCGAAAAGTCCTGGAAGCGGCCATAGAAACGGGCTGGTATGATTTGGCGATGATTGGAATTACGCCTGCCGGCTGGTATGACTGGAGCACCAAAAGCCTTGCGCTAGATACAGCCAACCTGGCTGAACTTCAAGGACTGCTCAAACGCGCCGGGGAGGCCGGCATCGGCCTGATCGGAATGAAAACCGTCCGGTTTTTAGCGCCCTATTGGTCCATGGGTAAAGGCGACCCGACCGCCTTCGACAATGTTTACGGCCATAAGTTAAAATCGTCGTCCTTGAGCCCCTTCCAGCGGGCGTATGCCTATGTACTCCAGCATGGACTGGACGTGGTGAACGCTGATATGCAGAACTTCAAACACCTTGAAGAAAATATTATCGCTGCGGCAACGGTTGATCGCTATTTCAGCTGATTTTGGTTAATTTTCCGAAAGACTCAAGGACTGTCAAATACGGCGATAAATCGATGAAGTTCGATAAAAGAGCTGTTTTTGGTGATATCCCTAATTCAGGTGTACGTATCGTCCAATTTTTTCAGGATAGATACTCCAACTATTCGATGCCCTTTGTATTCTTGCAGGCTGGATTCCGCGATATGTTTGATTTCAACCTCGTATGATCCAGAAGGATCAGAACCTTGGGGAGATATAAAATCGGCGACCACAATCTGACCTACTTCGATCATTTTCAAAAAGGCGGATTCATCTTTTATCAAAATACCTGCACCGCTGGTCGTCACATTTACTACTCTGAATTGATAAATTGGTTTTCTATCCAACTTAATTTCAATACGATAATTCCTTAGCTTTGTTAATCTAACTTTGGTCCGTCTATCTTTAGTGACGTTTTCCGGTGATTCTTTATACATTTGTTCGAACTCCGATCTTTTGTTAATCAAACAGCTATTGAGCGTTTGCAATTAAAAATGATTGTTGGATTTATAAGACATCTTATGAAAATTAACGTTAATATAAATTCTACAGTGTAGGTTTAAATATCGCAAGTTTTTTAGGGAGTAATTTGGTATCCGAACAGGCAGCAGAGTGTCAAATTGAAATCATAAAAAAGGGGGCGGAGCTAAAAAAGGGTAATCCCGGTTTGCCGGATTGCCCCCTTTTAGCTATGATATGCTTTTGAAATTTCAGGGATTATAGTGCTTGACATGTTGGCTGTCCTTGCCGGCAGCTGATAAAAAAGCAGGGCCTCTGACAACCCTGCTTCTGCCTAGATTTTTTTTATGGATTTTTTTTTAATCTCTTTCTGCCAAATCCTGCAAGTCCGGCTAAACCGGTGGCAAGCAATAGCGTTGTGGCCGCTTCGGGAGTTGGAACAGCACCCATCAAATTATCGTTACCGCACCCCTCGGTAAAATGGACATAATTAAATCCTTGCAGCTCTGTTGGAAGCGTTAATTGGACAATATTATGTTTGTCGCCTAAGAACATATTATTCAATAAAGGATCACCGTCAAGCTTACTTTCTTCGTATTCGAAACTATCTGCTGCTGTAGTAATCTCATCCCAGCCGCCATCATCTACTATTTGCCAAGGATTTGATGAGTAGTTTTGTTTATAAAAGGAAGATTTCGTCTTTGCAGCGGCGGTAGCTTTAAATAAAGCGAAGGTGTTACCACCAAAATCAAGTTTTATAGCAAAATCATAACCATAAGTGGTATCGACGACTTTGTTGCCATTACCAGTTGTTCCATCAGAAATGTCAGTTCCGTATTGAGGGGTTCCATCCACATCAAAAAAAATATCTCCTGACGTAATACCAGATTCACCGTCATCAAAATTAAATCCACCCACCATAGACAAGGAATTGCCGTCTAAAAAAAATCCTTCCAGATCCCATTTTTGATGCCCTACCATACCGGGCTCAACTTCTTGATCTTCATTGCTCCCATGCCAGGGACTTCCGTCACTTTTTTGATCGTAGATAGTAATTTGGTTGCCCAAGATAGATAACGAATAGGTGGTGGTCGTAAATAAGAAAAAAGCCAACAAAGAGATCACAGATAATGGCAGAAATTTTTTCATTTTGCATCGCTCTCGATTAGGTTTAATATATTATCAAAGAATGTTTTGTCAGCATACATGAGAGCAAGATGTATGCCTAAAATTAGGCCAACAAAATAATGTATAATTTTCAATGCGTTAAATACTTAGGTGTAGATATGTAGCAAATAGTATGTATTTTAGGTAAAAATAATATGCAATGAGCTTTCTATGATGTTGGATAAACTCTTACATATATTGAAATTGATATTTTTAGGTATGGTAGGCAAGATTCTCTCCGAGGAGTAGTGGTAAATTGTTGGGGTAAAGAAAGTCGGGGCTAACTGCCAGAAAGCCAGCTATCCTTATTATTCGATTAGTGCAGATACTTTTTTGAATGCACGCGCCCTGCCGCATCCGGCGATTCAGTGCCAAATCGAAATAATGGAAACTAGGATATCGGTAAGGGCGCCATCGCATCGTATTTTACAATATTTGAAAAAATTCTCGTTTCAAAATCAAATGATTTTATATAAAAGATAACCAAGTTTTTTTAACAAATCATTACTGACTTCTTCAAATTCGATTCCCATCCCGATGCGATTTGTATTCGCCACTTCACCCTTGATTTTAAATGAATTGTCATCCTCATTCAACTGGATATCCAACAGGATTCTTTCGCCTGGAAAAAGTGGCTTTTGAGTCTCTATGAAACAGCCTTCCCGGCTTATATTGACAATCAGGCTGTTGTAGATTTTATTTTTAGATATATACCGCACCGGAATTCTACAGATTTTCCGGGCGGAAGTCCTTTTTTCTATAAGAATAAATTTTTCAACATTTTTTAACAGATACCGTTGCTGTTCCTGGTTTAAAGTTAATATCAGGTCGGACAACTTTGTCGTATAGGTACTGTGGTTTTGAAGTTTATTTTCAGATGAACTCATGACAGCAAAATATGACCTCCATGGTTGGAACTTATTATAAATGAAATAAATTTGAACAACCTTCAATGAAAAAGATCTTATGTTGATTATCGGAACTTTTTTTTAAAACTTTAAAAATT
>Ga0056115_1001777_pt1 | contig 10586 bp, 4 predicted proteins | sample WorMetOlspDAHAB1_FD_77007 | JGI IMG/M metagenome (GOLD analysis project Ga0056115, IMG submission 77007) | Marine gutless worms symbiont microbial communities from Max Planck institute for Marine Microbiology, Germany - Olavius sp. DAHAB.1 ... | reverse complement strand
TGTGGTCCAAAAAAACTGACACCCTTTGTTTTGTACGCCTTAATTTCATCAAATATCGACCGATTTTCAAACTTATTTCACTGTCAGAATCAGCAGAACATTAGTAATAATAATAATATTGTCACGAAAGATCCAACCACACCTCAAGTGTGTCGATACACTACCTTGTGAAATGTCAGTGTCTTAAAAGCTAAAATTGAAAACAAGACGACTTCTGTAACAACACATTTAAAATTTAAGAGTGCGTCGTACGGCGGCAAGGTGGATACATTGAACATTTGAACTATAACTGCGGGACGCGTCTGCAGTTTCTTACTTTAGATAATAACTGAGGTAATAAACACGTTGTTTCCTGTTGTTAATTTCTTAAAACGTGTTGTTACAGAACTCGTCTTGTTTTCAGTTGTTGTTTTTAAGACGCTGCCATTTCACAAGGTAGTGTAGCGACACACTTGAGGTGTGGTGGGATCTTTAGCGACAGTATTACTACAAATGTTCTCCTAATTCAGAGAGTGAAATAGATTTGAAAATCGGTTCAATATTTGATCAAATTAAGGCGTAGAAAAAGCCGTACAAAACAAGGGTGTCAGTTTTTTGGACCATCCTGTATATGTGATATCGCTAGTTTGCAGGTCAGGCCTCTATAGTTATTGACGCCAAGAAGTAGGTCACGCGCAGAATATTTAATACAAACAGATAACATTTTAGTGTTTGATTGATACTTTAATTTGACGAATAAATCTAATCACGTTGGCTGGCTTTTATACGATATTGGCTTACTTTTTTGGCCACCATGTATATCCAAATGTCTACACACTTCCTTCGCTACTTAAAACGTTTTCTAGGAGAAAACAAACTGCTTTAATTAGGCTTCTGATTAAGCGTACTGATTTAACAAATAGTTGCGTTCTCAATGAAGTTACCTACAATTTAATTCTATTGTGACGTCAATTACTGTGTATAATAAATTTTAATGACGTCAAGACTCACTCCTACATCTATTCGCCTTAGCAGTTAGCATGCTGTGAATTCCACTCCTGTGACATCATGGACGGAAATTCATTTTATTAAAAAGCCCATATTTCTCATGCTTTCCAACAAGATTTTATTATTTACACTTATACACAGTTTCAAGTACAATAATGGATGGCGGTATACAGATTAGGTCACGTATGGAATATTCAATACCAACTTATATTATAATGCTTACACATTCAAAAGTGACTGAAATCTTGCTTAATTGGCCAGTATTACGGTAATATGATTTGTTGATTATTCGGTAGGCGCATTTTGGGCCACCCTAAAGATAACTATTGTGCAAGTGGTGTCTAATATAAAACATCTTGTAACTAAATAAATATTAAATAAGTAACTAAAAGTACATTATAAATAAAATTTAGGCTGAGTTGCATGTATGTGACTGCAGTTGTGCGTCATACATAGCTGCATCGCTGCATTAAATTTCTCTGAAACGAACAACACAGCACATGGATATTGCGACTTCAGCATATAAAAACTTTAATTAAGTTCGGGTAGCAAAACATACTACTGCAAGCTATTTTGGTGAAATATTTTGAGTAGTGTTTGAAGTTCAATACACAACTGACTGCACTCATAATGTAGTGAGAATCAGTCTATGTAAATATGAAGAAGTATATCTGCTGCATAATAATAATAATAATAATAATAATAATAATAACAAGAATGTGGGGACGCATTGCCAATTAGTACAGCGTTGCCCGGGAACGCTATTGGCACGCGGGGCGGAAGCATATGGGTTTGATCGTGTAAATCTATAGAAGGAAGTCGAGCGATTGAATTGGACGGATGCCCATGTTGCATGTCGAACTTTGTACAGTTGTAAATTGTTGTAATAAAAGTTTAACAATTGAAGTGTCTTAAGCTGGCAGCTTCTGGCAAACTCACAAAACGCTACCAAGAACAATAAACATGACAGCTCAGACAAGCAAGGTGTTGATGAACAAAAAAGCGTCACCACAAATACTAATACACAGGACGATATTTATAGTGCTGTGACTGCTATCATCTACGACACAAAGACATTTGCGAGAGTTCACTTTGTGTCTTCTGAGCGAAAGTTGGTCAGCGTATATGCCAATGCCAAATGCAGTGTTGGTCATTTTGATCATCGTTTATTCTGTCTCTATATGCTGCATATTATACATTTTATAGAAATGGCAAATGTACACGGTAAATACCAGGCAAAAGATGTTTGAGTAGCGGCACCGCGTTCTTCGGGTTGTGGCTGAAACTTTGCTCGCAGTTCCAGAATACGTTGAGCGATAGGCTTGAAGAGTTGTAAGCCGTATCTGCTCCGGGAAGAATACGCTTCTGCTCCTAGAACAACAAAACAGTAGCGTAGCTACATGGACTCTGATGCTGTCGCTATTTTGTATGCAGTCTGTTAAAGATGCGTCAAAGAAAAACGTATGAATAGCATACATTTTCACAGCGCATGTATGTCACCATCATCTCGGGATTAGTGATACCAAAAACTCTTGAGAAAACTGAGCGACCAACTGCCGACAGTTAGGCCTATGCTTCGTGTCGGCTGCAGTATGAGGAGATAATTTTCTGACGTTCCTTTTATGATGAGCCGAAAACAGCAGTTGACAATAACGTTATACATATCATTAAGCTGAAATGGCCTAACTTCTTTGAAACGCATGCAGGTCTTGATGGGTAGCTGCTACTATATGCCTAAGTCTGTAGGCGCCCTATACACATAGGGCCTACAATTCCTGACATAGCCCAATGCTGTCCTATAAATATGTCATGAATCACGAACTAACGTACTGCAAGGAGCCTTATAAAGATGTGTACTATACATAGCCCTAGACATATCAGAAACAGACAGACAGAATTTCTATGCGACATTACCCTTGCAAAGCGTTGCGTTAGCGTTCTTATACAGGTGGCCCCCAAAAGTAAGCCACTGCCCAGTTAAGAGTTAACCTCGCACTGACAACGGGAGGATTTACCCCAGAGTAATTTTTGCAAAATATCACCTAATTATCAAAAGAATGCGATAGCTATTTTTTTGTTACATTGTCAATGAATAACTGGGCTTCGGGAGCAAGTCACGGCACCATTATATCTACTTCCGCTTTTTCGCTACAGGTCTATAAAGTGAACTTTTGTATGTCGGAATAATCGAATTTTACCGCCGTAGGCATGAATGGCTATGAAACAACACGCGCGTAACGTTGACAAATGTCATAGCTTTGAATATTATTCGCCGCAAAAGAGTATGTCATATAGCAACAATGCTCGAGCACATTCAACATGGCGGACAAGAACCATCTACGGCACTTAGCAGGACCGTGTAAGGAGTTATTTTATACCTTCAGAACATTATAAAACCGATGATATGTACGCGGACAGTGTGTGACAACTCGTTACGCATGAAATTAAGTGTGATTTTGCAAACCGGAAGTAGTCTGATTCAACGGAAGAAGTTGCTGTCGCCCATTGTCGATCTAGGACGTACGTGCATTGCATTACGCATAAGCCTGTTTTGGATTTGGAACGATGACAATATTCGGACAAATACCCGAGTTATTACCACTTATTGCCTGCCATTTTGCATATTCAGCATACAGTGTTGTCGCCCACTGTAAGCCGATGTCGCGTACATACGGCTAGCTTTGTAGTTCCATTTTCGCGTTGGAACTATGTTTCTATCTGTAATAATAGCGAAGGTATACGTACTTCCGGTTTTGCCGCCATGTTGACTTTAACGGCAGAAAATATGTTGCCCATTATCGCACTAAGTCAAATGTTGTTGTCTTAATATAGATCCGATTTTTTAGATTTGGAAAGATGTGGGTATCGCTGAAACTTGCTAAGTTATTACTACTTCCAGTTTTCGACTGCCATCTTAGATATTAGACACAGTGGTACACTATCATGATCGTTTTACAGTAGGCCGTAAACAAAACAATGGTTTAAGTGCTGCACAATGCGTCTATGGTGACTAAAATGCAGCTAAATCTAAGTTGTGTTAGTTGTCGCTAAGAGTTTAGTATTTACGGTGACGTTATAAATGTCGCGGAGGTCACATGATATTTTCGGTGGATAATTTATTCACATATCAGGTGCAAAATTTTGAACGTTTCAAAAGTTACAGCAGTGTATGTATGCTGAGGGGTAATTTGTCCCACCCTCCGTTGCCAGTGAACATCGTCCGAATTATGTTGCCAGCCTGAGTGTTCAATCGTATTGAGAATCCGTCGTAAATATTGATTTTTCAATCAAATTTGAGTGTATAAATCAGTAAAATATTTTCAGTTGGCATTAAATATTCTATGCGTGACACAAGTGTTACGTCATCAATTAGTGTGTTTGAAGCTGCAATTTGGGTAAAATAAGTGGTCTATGTTTTACATTCGAGGTTAAAAACCCGGAAAGGGTAAAATAGAAATCAAAGAAATTACATGAATATCCTGCTAAGATGGTTTAGGAGCAGAATTCACAGTTTACAAAGGCGATCTGATGGAAGAGGGAGCACTGACATCATTCACTTATTTTGACGATATCGCAGATTTGCCTCACGAACGATACTACAATTTAATATGATTTGTTTATACTTCGGTAGTGGCTCACTTTTTGGACCACCCTGTAAATAGCGGTCATATCCCCTGTTGAAGACAAATTTGTAGCGCTGATGATATTTTATAAAGTAATGTCGTTTTTAATTTTAAAATACTGTCAGTGCTACAAATTGTAAAATAGTAGTATTACATTTGGATAATTTACTCACGCGGTCTGGTCAGCGTTTTCCACTTATAACTGTCATACTGCTGAGTTGGTCGAGTAGCTCGCTGATGTGTTGTCCCGTCTCTTGAACACAGTCTACACGATATCCAGACGATAAGTATGGATACTGTCAATATGCACATAAAAATGACTGCTAACAAGACTAGTAGCGCCTCGGCTGGAACTTCTGACAGATCCATCACAAGATTGGTCAAATGAGATTCACTCGCGTTCTTAAAGTTTGTCCACATAAGCCCTTTGTCCGTACAGTCGTCACATTCAGCTATCCCTCTTGTCGAGATCTCTATAATGATTCCTACACTGTGTAGTGTGTGACAAGCTTTCTGTCTTTTATACACTTGGAATATCGGCGAAAAGCACGGTGACGCTGTCTGTGAATCACACTAATGTGATCACATCCTGTTGTAAGCTAAGAAGGGATTTTTGGCCAAGAGAGCACGCACGCCTAAGCCACGTCGCAAGTTACGCAGTGACAGGCCTATAGAATACAGCTTCCGCCCGTCACGGTCATGGCCAGTGAACATTTGCCCGCCTATATAGGCTGTATCAGCATAGGCCTAATATCGGCATGCGAAATGTTCTGACTTTGTATAGCTCCAACATGCATGACCCATCATTTGGTCAATTAAACCCAAGAGCATGAGCGCGCATAACCAACCGTGCATATACCTATAGAATTATAGCCTATTATTATAGAATTATATAGAATTATATTATATCGCTGTCATCCGTCTCGCCCATACTAATTTCTTGAATTATAGGTCTGCTTAGCGGTGGCGATAAAAATTTCCAGAGTGGTTGCGGAGTCTCGTTGAAATTGAAAGAACGAAATTGGTTTTTCCACCCTGCTCCCCTTACAGAATGATGCAATAGGTTCATCCCTGCGATGAGTCGGCTTAATGATTTATTCCCAATTTTCGCATTAGTCTACTACTAGTCTACTACTTCCTGTGAACCTCGCGTTACAAAAATCGAGTCCATACTATTGAAGACCACGTTTTAGTTATGGTTTATTATTTACTGGTTTTCAATACTATTTAATGATCATTCGGAAGTGGCTTACTTTTTGGGCCACTCTGTGTACGGCAAAAAGTGCATGCATATCATCGATCCCCTACAATATTTGATTATGAATAACTCTTTTACATAATTTTTTGTTTAGTCTTAATATGAATAATGAACCAATGTGAATAATTTTTAACAGCATGATCGTGATTTTACGTTTTATATTTCATTCTTGGGAACGGAATCGAAAATTAATATCGTCGTTCGAGTTTCTTATTGACAGTTTGACGAACTTCATCGATGTTATGTCAAAATCTGTTAACTGAAAACAAAACGCAATTAATTTGAAACATGTTATCAACAAAATACAAAATTAATAGTGATTAAACAATTTCGACAAGCATGGCGCGCGAAATGCCAGCTTGCAGAATGCCTGTTTTCCGCAACGAAGTAACGTCACATCGACAAAAGTCACTAAAATGGCATGTACAATGGTCACTCAGAAACTCAATGTCTGTAAAAGTATATTTTACATTACAGAGCGTTTATCTCCTGAAGTTCTTATAAGAGCCTGATGCTATATTCTAACGACGTAATTGATTATTATTATTGATGCGACTTCTATTGTCACTGCTGACATTCTTCATCATCATCATTTTGGAACAGGAAGATCGGGCGAACCGAGACCTACAGTAAGATATAGTCTATTAAAAAAATAAAATACCAACATTAAAGATCACACACTGAGCTCAGTATAAAAAGCAGGAAGAACAATTGTTAATGTCATGCCAAACAGTTGGAAAAATCTTATGATGAGTGTATCGCGACGACGCACGCATAGGCCATGCATGTCTGTACTCTGTACAATAAATTAGTATTACATAACAACAATGTTAATTCAAACTTATCTAACAATTTTATTCATGGTTGAAACAATTATATATAGGCCTGCCACTAAACCACTGAAGCTGCTTTAGCTATACAGACTCTCAGTTATTCGTTTAAAATTTCTGTCACTGTCTTAGCACGCCATCAGCTGGAAGTGAATAACAAAATATAAAATCTGATTGCAATAAGTAACAAGCAAGTACTGCAAAACTATTCCACACTTCCAGCATATTAATTTTTATACGCAGCCTATCCGAGGCAAAGCGAATGTTACAGAATACACAGCTGCATGATAAAACGGCGGATCGCGGCAACATGACTGTTAATGCGGTCCTGACTAGAACCAGACTGCCACCCTGTAATTTGTATTTAAATGCTCGATCATTACATCATAATGCTGTGTCCTCTCCAATCAAAGTGGAGCAGTTTTTTTTCACAAACAGTGAAGCACCTAAAGCCGTAGGCCATATGGGGACTATATAGAGAAGTATCGAAAGAGGCATGAAAGCCAGTTGCAGATGAGTGGTATAAACCATTACGTTATGACCGCTGTTTCGTGTCAAACTCCACCGAACGAACAAACGGACGCAACAGACATGTCTTAGACAAATCCGTTGGTGGCAAGTCAACACACATAGAATGACGCCTTTCTCTCAAGACCGTTAATATTACACAAAAGTGCACGACTACTGAAAATTAACGTCACACTGGCCAAATAACAGTTTCGTCATTATTGTCTGACATTAATTACGACAACTTGATATATTAAAGTAAAACAGCCAAGAAGCATTCCTTGGCATGGGCAACAACGAACGAACACAAAGAACATGACGGACAAACGGACATATGTCCGTTGTGTTTGTTTGTTCTTTTGTTCGTTAGATGAAATTTGACACTTAGGCCTACTGTTTAGCAGCCTATTAGTCGTTCCTTACGACATGCCCACAATGGTTTTTTACCGTCGCCCGGGGCCGTGAAGGTGAAAGGGTTATTTTGTCAATGACCCTCATGGCGCCGAAATCCCTATACAGGCTATAGCTATACGGCACGGGCACCGCAGTGCGGTATCATTAAATATGCACAATGCACAACAAGGGTTAAGTATTTTGACAACCACAGACAAAAGTCTAACACGTATAGAGTCACGCAATAAATGTATCAAAGTCTGAAGCACAGCCAACGCATTAAAAAAGTCAGACTTTTACACGTCAAGTTAGCAACTGTTACTGGTGTACGGTAATTTGAATAATTTAACATCGCAGAAGAACTGCATTTTCTACAGTTAACCCTCCTGTTCTAAATGGTTTTTATATCAAAGAGTATTTGCAGTAATTGTGCTGTTGATCCACTCGAGGTAATGCGATACACGCGTAAATACACCTGGGACGTCACCAGGAGAAGTGGCACTTGTGAACGACGCGATTCCTGCTTGTACCCAGTCACCGTTTGCGTCGCGACACACCAGAGGACTACCGCTGTCTCCCTTGCACAAGCCTTTATTCTGGCCGCTGTAGCCAGCGCATATCTGTTCTGGAACATTAATTTCACTGCACTGACTAGTGTCTAGTATCTGCAAGCTAAGGCTGTAAGCACTTTGCTCCAGTGGCCCTCCAGCTGATGTGCATCCCCAGCCCTGAACGCTGCAGTCGACGCCAGCAGACGGCCAGCCCGCCAAATCAGGCAGCTTTACGGCGTCGATGGTACTGTCCGCTGGAGCCAGTGGCAGGTCTTGGGTCAACTTCACCAGCGCAATGTCATTCCTCCAGTTTTCGTGCGAACGAAACTGGTCGTGCGTGATGATTTTCTCAACCGGAAGATACCAGCAGTGAAGGTTGTGCAGTCCCCGTATGCGGTTCCAAATGGCGCACAGTCGCTGGCCGAAATCGAACGTCAGCCGCTCGTCGCCGGCCTTCACGTACCAGTTGCTCGGCTGCGCGATGCCGTGCTCAGGAACGCCGCTGACGAAGAAGCAGTGCGCCGCCGTCAAAATCCAGCGCCGATTGATGATCGCACCGCCGCAGTAGACGTCCGCGTACCCAACGGCCCACCACCAGAAGTACTTGGTTGGCACATGTCCTCGGACGTTGACGAGCCACGGCCACTGCCCGGCGACGATCGGTTCGCCACCGATGATTCGTTTTACTCGACCAGCTCGCTCCTCGTTCACGTCATCCACAGTTTGCGGTGCTTCCACGACAGCCGTCGATACGCCGACAGCGAACAATATCGCGAGGATCATAACCACGATGAATCTGGCGACTAGTTTTCGTGCGTTATTCAAGTAGTTTTGCGAGCTACTCTACTTAGTTTCTCATACTGAACACAGTGTACACATAGCGTACAGGTTTAAGCAGTGGGCGCCAGGAGCAGCAGAGCGTGACGTTCAATATCATAGCGATGACGCCTGAAAAGCAGTGAGCGAAGCAATCCCCACCACGCCCGTGTATGCAGTGCATACAGGAACGGTATAGGCTGTACAGGGTGGCCAAAATATACCCCTATACCCCACCGGACAAGATGCGGAAATGAGGAGAGTTGCGTATAAAATTCACACGCGACAGATGTCGAGAAATTGCATTTTGTACGACGGGGTATTTTTGAGCTACCGGAGGCAAAGACAAAGACATATAACACTTGTATAGCGCCACAAGCCGCAACTGCAGCTGCAGCGACGCTTTTGTGTCACAGACAGAGCGGGCGTACAGCCTATAGGCCGTAGGCTAAGCCGTACACACGGATTTTGACCTGCAACCTACAGCCATACGCACCCTGTTCTGCCGTTTAATAGTATCCATTCTCCACCCCCGTAATCCATGTAATTAGGAATGAGGAAAGTTGCATGGATTACTACTCATTTATCGACCCCGGAGGGATGGAAGACAGAATTGGTCTGTTTGGTTGACCCATAGCGTACACTTTACCCACGAAGTGGTCACATGTTAACCATAGATCAGGCAAAGATCAGGGAAAGTTCTCCAGCAAAAGACCGATGTCCTAACCGCTGAGCCACACCGCCATTGGTTGATAGAAATCGCACGCAACGTAAATGAAAATATTGAAAAGTTAACCAGTGAGCGACATAAAAATGCAGACTCACAGCCTTCAGAACACTACCCTGTCTTTTCACATTTCAGCATCTCTCCAGATCCATTGCCACCACCACAGACTCGTACCTTCCGTCAGATCCATTCTATTGACCACTGCATTCCTGACTGATCTCAAGCAAACAAGCTTGGTTACCAATCCATCTGAGTCGCTTAGTCACCTTGTTGATCTGTATTGACAGTACTCTTTCCAATCTTCTGGACAAGCATGCACCCATAGTTACCAAGCGATCTGCTCGTGTCACTCCTTCCCAGCCCTGGTTTACCGATTCTCTTCGCACAGCTCGACGTGAAAGCCGCCATGCTGAATCGGCTTACAGGTCCACTCGTTCATACTTCGATTATGCGGTATATAAAACTCTTCGCAATCGATACCACAAACTTGTCGTTGCCGCGAAAAAGCTTATTACTTCTTTTTGGTCGCTGACTCCGCTGGCAATCCTCGGCGCCAATGGGACATTATTAACCGCATTTTGCATCGCAACTCATCTATTATATAACCTTCATCGGTATCCCTTTCTTCTCTGGCCAGTCATTTGCCGCATTCTTCAAAAAGAAAATCTCACAGCTTCGTCTAACTCTCTCTCTGCGAACCATGTTCAGTCTGCCCACTATCCATCTCCACTGGCTTCACCTCCTGATTTCAGTGTCTATCTACCGGCAACTGTAGATGAAATTATCAAGCTGATTAGTGATTGCCCTAATAAGCAGTGTGGTCTGGATGCCATACCAACTTCACTGCTCAAGCATTGCTGTCATATCCTGGCCCCAGTTATCACTCGCATTGTC
>Ga0056115_1001776_pt1 | contig 10587 bp, 3 predicted proteins | sample WorMetOlspDAHAB1_FD_77007 | JGI IMG/M metagenome (GOLD analysis project Ga0056115, IMG submission 77007) | Marine gutless worms symbiont microbial communities from Max Planck institute for Marine Microbiology, Germany - Olavius sp. DAHAB.1 ... | reverse complement strand
CCTACCTGCCCGCCATGTGGAGACACCGTCGCAGTCACGCCCCAGTCTTCCACGTATATGGAAGCGCCAATTACTGACCCAGTGGTCGGAGTTGCCATGCCCCTCGACTTTGCACTAATGACTCATGACGCACGGCAGCCGGATCTGACGCGAATTGGATGTCGTTTGCGCTGCAGAATTTCCACGTTAACATCAAAACGCATACGCATGGTTGATTGCCTAAATCACCGACACGAACTATTCTATTATCGTTTATTACGCCACTAGGCCAGTATGAAACATATACACAACATATATACAGTATTTTTATGCACGTGAATTGGACTTGACCGCATGTTGAGACAGCATGTACATACACGTACATACACGAAAAATTAAGATGCAACTTTTCGTCTGATAGTAACAATTGTCTTTCAGTTATGTGTGACAACAGAAACTTGTCTATTGCGACTGTCCCGACTTTTTATCGACTCCCGACTTTTCCGTTGTCGATAAAAAGTCGTGCGTCAGCATTAGTTTTCGTTACACGTACCTCATCGCTTTGAAATCTAAGCGTTTCCTATCGCTTTGAGGCTTATAGGTACACAGTAAAACGTGTGGGTGCATGCGTTGCCTGAAGCTGTGAACTATCGATGACATATGACAGCATCTTTTATCGGAGTAGATTGCAACTTTGGATGCAACTATAGCGACAGAAATAAATAGGACACTTCTTTAGATGCTGGTATTGTAGGCCTACTGGTCTTTTGGCATATTATATATTATTGTAGTTTATACGAATATTGTGTTCATTAAACTGTTTGACTGTTTTCTGCCGTTGTGGGATCTGCCTGATATAATAGCCTGCAGATGCATTCAGTTAGATTATGTTGATGTGGTGTATGTTATCCTGAGAGTGACTGGATTTCTCCGTGGTGTCCTCTTTCGGAGCACCCTGTTGTGCCTTCAAGGCATTGCCTGGATCATGTGAGTGAGTAAGGTTTAACGTCGCACCCGACACATAATAGGCCTAGGTCATTTCGGGGACGACTGCGCGTAGTGAAGGCGTGCATCAAGTTTATTATAACTGGGTGCGTGCGTCGTTGCATGGCGGAGTTCATGGCGTACGCTACAGTTTACGACTTGATATGAATCTCGTCTCATTTTTGTCGTGCACCACGATCGAGCTGCATGGTAGCATTTCACTCATTAACATGCATGCGTCTCAGCACACCGTGCCATTGAGCCAGCTTTCACTCTCAGTAGCTTCGATCGAGATGCTATGACTAAATGTGATAATTTTCGTTGTACTGAATCAGCATCATTCTGAGAATACTATACACGCTTATTTAACTTTTAAATGTGCCTTTGTATTTGATCACTCCAGAAGAGGCGTAAACGACCAAATTTATGTGTTGAATTTTCATTTTCGTCAGCATAAAATAGCCATTGTTAATCATTCCACGTGTAACAGTATGGACTAAAACCCGGATGATGCGTACAAGATAAACGTCCGCCACACCAACATCTTTAAAGTTAGTTGATTAAAACTGATATATAGGCCTATTACTTCAAACTGGTCGTGGGATTTTGAGGTCAGACCGACCTAGGTTAAATATAACAGAACAATCATTCATAAAATGCTCCGTAACCCGTAAGTGCTTGAACGGAGCTGCATTTTCGTGTCGCCAAAAGCGACGACATCTATTCATATATCAAGCCTGTGCCTACATTAATCGGGAGTGGCATACGTGGAGTATATATAGCCAGTGATGTCAACCGAGATCTGTGAATCGCGTGCATGCAGCCAGGTGCGCTAAGGCCGCGACCACGCAGCCGTTTGCTACATTACAGCCAGCCGCACAGTGGTATGGCTGCCAGTGGCGACTTGAGCGCCGTCACGCACTTCTCTTGACCGAATGTATTCGGAGCGCGCACTGTGGCCCTCCAGCGCAGCGGACCGACATGAACAGCATGCAGACAACGCCATTACTGACCGACCGTCGACTGGAAACTAGGCTGAATGGCGTGCCTCTGCCAATGAGTATTGCCGTGCGCCACTCCACAGTCCACCCGTGCCCCTCACCGAGACTTGCTCGGCGTGTACTCAGTTGCATAACTAAACGCCTTGAACTTGTAACATGCAAGCTCGTTGTCGGAGGATTTTCGTATGGGAAACGCGCGGACTTTATGCCAGTTTTAAGTGCTGTCTGTACCCAACCGCAGTTTTAATTTGTCACTGCATTCGTGATGAAATTGACGTCGCTTTCGTGGACTGGTAGCGACGTCTTTTCTTGTGCTGTTAAATACACGTAGGCTACTGTGGCTCACGGATAACTGTATAATGTGATCTCTCTCGATTTAATAGTGTTTTTTCGGGAACTGCGACATTTCTACGAATGTTGATATAATTAATAAGTTGCAGAAAAAGTTGCGCAAAAATACGAAATAATGCGCTTATGTACTAACGTTCGTTCAGTTTATAGACTACGAGGAGATATTTGCCGTATTCCTCAAATAGTGGTCTAACATACAGTACTTTGTGCATGCGTTTTACTAATTTGCATAATGTTGCATACCTTGCTGAAGTTTTTTTTAACTGATTGTGTCTGTAATGCCACGAATTAACAGTGATGTGCATTTGTTTTATGCATGGGTGATGATTGTTTTTTCGTTTGTGTTTTAGAGTGACTGACGAAAGTCTGCCGAAGGTGTGCAATGTCGACAAAGGTTTGGTCAACGTTGGTGGCGGCCGACAGTGCCACAGGAGCCGCCGCCGAGAGTTCAGCGGCCGGCTACGAGTGCGCCGACTGCGGCAAGATTTTTCGAAGAGACGCGGCGTTGCGCCGACATCGGGAGGTGAGCCACGCCGTCGACGACGACCCCGTCGGGTCGGCCCGTCGCTTCCGCTGCCAGTCGTGTCGCCGCCCTTTCGTCAACCGAGCAGCTCTGAGCGAGCACCTACGCACCACCCACGGCGCAGCTGACGTCCGCACGCCGACGCCGTCTCAGGCGACCAAGATCGGCAGCGTCGACGGCGAGCTGCTACCTGTTGAAAACTGCTGCGTTGACGACGAGATCTGCATTGAGGCGGACGGCGCATCTGCCGAATTCCAGACGGCAGTGACGATGGACGCGCGCGATACAAAGAACGTTGTCCACGTGTCGCCGCATAGCAGCACCGACACGATCACGTACCCATCTCGGTCGTCTTCAAACAGTTGCCCAGTATCGGCCGCCGATGACGCCTGCACGACTATACCTGCGTGCAGCGGGAACAATAACAATTGTCAGACAAAGAACAAGAACTTCCCGTCGGTGACAGTATGCACGCTGGCCTCGGTGAACTCGCGTCCTTCGGTTTATTCGACACTTGGATCTTCCAGTGTCGCGCGATCGCTGTCGAATGTTACCAGCAGCGGTTCGTCGACGCTCCCAATCAGTAGCGTGAACGGACTCTGGATGCCCCGGAAGCCGGCTCTTAGCGCGACCACGGCGGCGACTGCCATCGCTGCTGGTTCAGCCATCACGTCGAGACTTGTGTCTACGACCGTGGAACCGCCGCAACCAGCCGCCGGTGCACGGGGAGCAGCATCTCAACGAGGGCACGCGGTTCCAGAGCAACAGAACACCCCGCGGAGCCCGCTGGAGGCGGAGACATTCCACGGAGACGCCCACAAGCCGGGAGACGGCCCAATACTGTCCGGGATGGTGCCGACGTCGACCACGCAGCGGATCATCGTGTACGTGAAGACCGAACCGAATCACCAGCAGCAGATCGCGTACTGCGCGGCCGAGTCGACGACGTCCGGCGTCGGAAAGGTGGGCTCGACTCCGTGCCAGTTCGCGTGTCCGATGTGCGGCCGCGATTTTGCCAGCGAGAAGTACCTGAGTATGCACGTGTCGTCGATCCACCGCAACGCCAACGACGTAGCGTCCGTCATCGCCCTCGAAGCGGCAACAGCTCCGACCACCGCCGGACATCGGGCCGGGTCGCCGGGCAGCACGGCGGACGCGCCGCTCGCGTCGCCGGCGACCGCGTCGGCCACGCCGGCCGTTCAACCGTCGACGTCGGTCGGCGGTTCCAAGTCGCACTGGACGTGCAACATCTGCCAGAAAGCGTTCGCTCAGAACTCTTCGTACAAGAACCACATCCGCACGCACTCCGACGACCGCCCGTACGTGTGCAGCATCTGCTCGATCGGCTTCAAGGAAAGATACCACCTCAAGAAGCACGAACTGTTTAAGCATACGACGGCGCTGAACGAGACGTGTCGCATCTGCGGCAAACGGTTCAAAGACTCAACCGCCGTGCGAGCTCATGAGCGAATCCACTCAGACGTGCGACCTTACGGCTGCACGCTGTGCGGAAAGACGTTTAAGACGAGCGAATGTTTGTGGCACCACGAGAACCGGAGCAAGACGTGCGGGAAGATGGGCTCGAGGAACAAGCACCTGGGTCTGACGGCCGCCGCCGCTGGTGTTGTGACGCTTCCTCGTCATCGGCAGCGTCGAGCCGCCGTCAACCATGTCGTCTCGACGTCAGTCCGGCATCCGCAGCACGTGTCTTCGTCAGTGGAAAAATACGTGAAACCGGAACCGATGGATCTGAAGCCGCCAGTTTCAGACTGTGACGCCGTTTCGACGACGCCAAAGCCGGTAGTCGACTCGTCCAGCGGCGATGCGGTGCACCCCAGCGCAGGCGTGGTGATCAAGTCGGAGCCGGACTGCGAACTGTTTGACGTCAGCCTCAACACGATGCTGGACTCGGCCGACACGTCCTTCGTCGACTTCTGGCGCTCGTTCGACGAACTGGACCCCGATGCTGCCGCCACCGACTACGGTGCCGTCGACGCGAGGTTCTCGTCGTCTCCAGATCCCGCCTGCTCGTCGCCGGACACGACCGACGCCGAGTCGACTCGCTCCGCCGACGAAACATCGACGGCAGCGATTTGCTCGACGTCGTCTGGGTCGGTGAACGTGGGTGGCGGCAGCGGCGCTGGAGTCAAGCGCTATGACTGCGCTCGCTGTGACAAACGGTTTGCGTCGGCGGCGACACTGGCCAAACACCTCCAGGTTCGTCAGCAATAATTTCTATTTGCGATCACTTAATTTAGCCGCCCTTGTCGTGACTCCCGTCGCGTTACGGCGCCCTGTAAATGGTCGTGTTATAAACTATTAGTTTACTGTATACAGAACGAAGGCGCATTACGACTGTAAAACGGTTATCGCATAAAATAAAGAAAAATGTTACATAAATGAAATGAAATAAACTTGAAATTACATTAAGTAATATGGAAATTAAAATGGATTTAGTTTGCTGAAAAAGTTAATAAAATTATAAGTGGATAAAAGCTAGCGGGAAAGGATTGTCTTAAGTTAATGTTGAAACTAACGGTGGTTCAAGTTCAAGGCTGAACTTTCCTCACAGAGCTTTCCTGAAGTAGCCATGCATGTGATGCCATGTGACAGCGTGATCTGACTGCGTTAATTTTTGATAACTTTCGCTGTGACATTTGTAAGGTGGCTTCGCAGCTTTAGCTTATGCCACCCTAATCTAATTCGTTCTGTTATTATTATTATTATTATTATTATTATTATTATTAATATGTCGACAGGTTCACTCGGAGGTGCGGCCGTACCGCTGCGGCGTCTGTGACATCGGCTTCAAACTCAAAGTCCACCTTAAGAAGCACAACTTGTACCGGCACAGCGAGGAGTACCCGTGCGAATGCAGCATCTGCGGAAAACGGTTCAAAGACTCGTCGGCGGTGCGTCTACACGAGCGCATCCACTCCACGGCGCGCCCGTTTCAGTGTCTACACTGCGGAAAGAGTTTCAAGACGCGCGAGAACCTGTGGGGCCACCGCAACCGCGGTCCGTGTGACCAGCGCACTGTGCTTCCGCCGGCCACGTCGCTCACCGGCGTCGCCGCCGCCCCGCAGTTCGTCGCCAGCAACGTCCGACTTTTCCACTCGGCCGAGTTCGGACCGATTCTCGGCGTCCCGGTCAACACGAAGCTGGTGCTGAAGGACGGAGAGAAGGTTGACGAAAGAGCAACCGCCGTGTCGCTGAATACCAACTCCAGAGCGACGACGACGTCGACGACGGCATCGTTCTCACTGCTGACCGGAAGCAGCGCGACCAACCGGCGACGCGTGTCGGCGGTGCGTGTCGGCGACACGACGAGGCTGGCCGTCTCAAAGACTCAGACCAACACGAGCAGCGTGGGTGGTCTGTCTGTGGTGTCGGTGCCAACGGCTGTCGTGACGCCGATCAAGCGTGAGATGATCACCGACGACAAGTTGTCGGGTCTCGTCGCCACGACGTCGGCGTCCGTCCTCGCCGGTAACTTGGTCCTGTCGGCGACAACTGGTCACGTGATCGACCGGAAGCGGACGGCGATCGACTCGGTGGTCATGTCGCCACACAAGTACCTGGCCGTGGCGTCGGAAGCCGTCGACAAGGTGGCCGCCGTTCAGCGGCTGCTGTCGCCCCCGGCGCCGTCGCCGTCCGACGACACGTTGCTGAGTCCCGACACAGAGCAAAGCCTGGAGGACGCGCTGAGTGCGCTGGTTGGGAGCGACCCGGAGGCGATGGTCGTCGAAGGAGACTGCCTTCCGCCGATCGGGGAGACGGAGCCGGACTGGCCGCCGTCGGCCGACTACGACGACGAGTTGGACGTGCGCGGTGAGGATTGGAGCGAGCTGGTGGCGGCCTCCTGCGACCAACTTCTGACGTCGACCGATGACGACGACGCGCTGTCGGACGGCGAGTATCAGCGACTCATGCCGCCGCCGTGTCTGGGTCGCTCGCCGGTGCACAGCCCGGCTGGCGTCGACGCCGACTCACAGCCGGTGAGCTCAGAGCAGCTGGCGTCGGACACGATGTGGTGCAACTGGGCGCCTGAGAACGACCTCGGTAGTCTGCTCATCTTCGGCCCTTGATCGGCGCGATTTCGTCAACAGTAGACAACCAAACAACCACGGATGTGAACGCCTGTCACGAGCCGCAGCAAAACGAGCAGTTTAACCGTGGCTTAATAGAACAGAAGCGGCCGCCCGTTGCCAAAAGTGCCAGTGATAATGGTTTGTTTAGCGGACAGCCGACATACAAACAAACATTTTGCGATGAATTAGACAAGTCGTGCTCGAAACTGGCTGTTTGAGAGCGCGCCTCTGGAGTCGGTCCTGGGAGTCGGTTGTTGGGTGCACTGTTGTTAGTGTGCTGCTTGCAGGTGCCCGCCCGGTGCGCACTGCGCTGTCCTGCAGTGCATTGCGTATGGCCGACTATGCAGTTCGTCCGAGGTCCATTAACCGTTGTGGCTCGTCGATGTGAATTAAATATATGCGTGTGAGCCAAGGTAGGCATAATGACCGCCAGCGCTATGCAGGGGCGGATCCAGAAAAAAAAATTCGGGGAAAGTGTTCACAAGTAAGAATCAGAATAATTGATTCATAATTTCATTTCCCGGTGAAAGTCCATGTCAGTTTCTTTTAAACGGTGTCGAAATGAACAAAATTTACTAAATACAGGTGCCCGGCGAACCCCCTCCCCTGGATCCGCCACTGCTATAACGACAGGTCGTACATGTACAGGGTGGCCCAAAAACTGGCACAATTTCTTTTGTACGTCTTAACTTCGTAAAATTTTGACCGATTTTTAAACTTATTTCACTATCAGAATCAAGAGAACATTTGTGATAATTAATAATGTCACTAAAGATCCCAAATGTGTCGCTACACTACTTTGTGAAATGTCAGTGTCTTAAAAAGCAACAATTGAAAACAAGACGACTTCTGTAACAACACATTTTAAAGAGTGCGTCGTCCAACAGCAAGGCGGACACATTGAACATTTGATGTAAAACCTGCAGGATGCGACAGTTACTTTAGATAACTTGAGACAACAAACACGTTGTTTCCTGTTGTTAATTTCTAAAAATATGAAGTTAAAGCGTACAAAAAAAGTGTGCCAGTTTTTCATCCACCCTATGTGTTATATTGCAAATCTCAAGCGATAAATTATTGCCAATGTCTTGCCGTTGCTGCTTCTAGAATCTCGATTGAAAGACGTCGACACCGCGTGACACCGCCTTGAATTCCAACATATCGGACGCATTTCGCACTTGTATATTTTCGATGAATTGCGATAATTGTGTATGCAATCATTCTATTGTAAATGCGCTTTTACTCAAACGCACAGTTTGCTGCATTCCATTTTAATAATAATCCAGCTGTTTTTATTGCATTACGATCGTCGATCTGCTATGCAATTTAACGTTATTGATTTGTAAGCGTTCCGCATGTTCTGCTTGAAACTTCGCGTATACAGATTTACGTGCGTACGTAAATTCGCATAACGGTGTTAGAACTAATGTGCTTTGTGAATACGCGAATCCGTTTGTAGTTTAACGCTTTTTTGCAACGGAGCAGTAGTTTTAACAGCATATAATTGAAAAACCGCATCCCTTCTGAGGATCGGCCTCCGATCGAATCTACCCGCCATGTCTTTTGGACGAGGTCGTAAGCGTAATGACGGGGCTGCCGATATACATAAAATCCCATGAGTGATAGATTTATACAAATTATTGTTTCGCCCGGTGAAGGTTGTGCCAGTTAACAGTGAAATGATAAATTTACCGCAAAAAATGATAAATTTACCGCAAATTCACAGCGTAAACGTTCTTAGAGTTGCGCTATTGTTCGTATTTGCAGGCAATGCAGTTGGAAATTAATTTTTTAAACAAAGTAACAACTTTCGAAATTCACTTTGTTTTTAATATCTGGCTGGCTGTGCAATATACGCGTGAGTGAGTGAGTAGAGTTTCGGGGCGTTAAACTCTACTCACTCACTCACGCGTATATTGCACAGATTCATAAAATACGCTGTGGGTCAAAATAATCAGCCGCTAAGTTTAAAACCACATAATGTCGGGAGTCAGGCGAGTTGAAAAAAACGGCCATCATGCAGTCTGTGCTGTAGTAATTAAGGCACATTTTTGCCCCGAAATTTACTAAAAATCAGACAAGCCACATTCATTTTGAAGCTGATGATGTCCTTGACTATTTTTGTATATGGGATGCGGTTATTTTAGACACATCACTTTACTGTTAGTTGCGTCAGTTAACAGCACTGGACATTAACGGCAGCATCGCCAATTTTTTTATTACAATGGTGTTGTATTACAACTGTGCCAAATCAGTTTCAGGTACCATCATTATGATATTTAAACGATTTTCGATGTTCAATATTCCGTATTTTACAAAGGACGAAAAGTGAATCTTGAAAGTGTGTATATACTAACGGAATGCTTAAGAACAATGCTTGACACCAGAAGTTGTTCTTGACTATCTTCTAACAACTTGTACACACAATGACATAGAAAATTACAATAGAAAATGTTGCCAATAAACGCAGAAAGTATAAAAATAATTTAAGAATTCATTCTAAGTATTCACATAACCAATACAATCGGCAAATTCTGACTGGGGTTTTCGAAAAACAGCCCGCGCAAGTAATTCATCAGTCTCAGTGTATCTAATAAACAACAGTATAAAATATTTTCAAGCAAGTTCAAATAACATATGCCTACTACAATATTGCTTTATAGACCCTCTATGCAGCTCCATAGATCAGTTTAGGCCTTATGCATTTTACTGTATTTTCACATTTTATGGCAACTAGCTTGTAAATGTTTAAAACATCCCAAGAAATATTTCGATTTCTATCTATGGTAGTTGCCGTCGCCATCTTGTAGGGCAAGTGCGTTGTAGCAGTGTAACTGCGTAAAGTTTAACAATGCCTGTTGTGTGTGGAGTGCACTGGTTGCAAAGCACCCCGAAAAGACTTTTTACAGTTTCCGCATTTCATCCCACTCGACTGTTTACATCAGTTAGCCATACAGCATGGCGTCGGTGTTTTTGCTCAACTTAATGACGTCATTACACCCCATGTGTACCAAGTTTTTAGTCGACATTTACGTAAACAGCAAACAGGAAGCCGCTGCTGGGTCACATCATGCTACACACTGTTCATAAGACCAGCAGTTCAAAACTAGTATAATGGCATTGAAAGTTGTGACTTTTCAATTTACTAAGGAACAATCAATCGAGAAGTAGTCGATTACCGGAGAAACAGGTTGTTCGGCACAACATATTGCATAAATGCACTGAGCACTGGTGACTTATCGTCCACAATGTCCCAGCTTCGTGAAAGAGGACAACCGGTCTATGTATCAGAAATTACAAAATTAGCAAATACAATTCAAACTGCACATTTGGATCAGCAGTGAAAACACTGAACATAAAACACTGACAACAGCACAGTGGCGCTGGAACGAATTTTAAAGTGGGGGGAGGAGCATGACCGACGCGAAACGCCCCAAAAAATTTTGTCGTGCCCCTCCACGTTTTGGTGAGTGCTTTCGTGACGCGCAGTACATTTTGGTCAGTTTCTTGTTTGCCTCACGGTACCCCGTGCACAGCCATTTGTACAAGTGAGGGGCACATGCCCCTGTCCCCCGTGTCCTGTGGTTTCGGCGCCACTGCAAAAGCTTAAAAACGTGGTTCACTTTTGATGGCTACATCGGCAGTCGACCACAAGATT
>Ga0056115_1001775_pt1 | contig 10588 bp, 9 predicted proteins | sample WorMetOlspDAHAB1_FD_77007 | JGI IMG/M metagenome (GOLD analysis project Ga0056115, IMG submission 77007) | Marine gutless worms symbiont microbial communities from Max Planck institute for Marine Microbiology, Germany - Olavius sp. DAHAB.1 ... | reverse complement strand
TGTGACAACTGGAATTGGAGCTTTTTTGTGCATATATGTGCAGTGTACATTTGAGGGTTGTGGAAAGCGTTTCTCATTGGACTTCAATCTCCGTACTCATGTCCGAATTCACACAGGAGACCGGCCCTACGTCTGTCCTTTTGACACGTGTAGCAAGAAATTTGCTCAGTCAACCAACCTCAAGTCGCACATCCTTACACATGCCAAACAGAAGTATGTATCATTTCCAGTTAGTAGTAGCAGTAGCAGCAGCAGCAGCAGATTCTAAAGTTGATATTGATCACATTGTCTTCTTATGCCACAGCTGGTTGATCCCAGTAATGATATGGCTGTGACATGTTGGCAAGAGTTTAGGTGTAACTGTTGCCAAAGTTGAAAGCACTCTTCACCTAATGTGACAGACTGACAGTACACACAGCAGCAATGGCAGTTTTCAACATATGTGGTGACATATGCTAATATGTCCTTGGTTACACCATAAGGAAGTATGTTTTATACAATGATATATGAATGATATAGTGCAGTAGTTATGTGCTGCATGAGTGGGATTTATGTTTTTGTATCTGTCAGAAGACCATCAAGCTTGTGGCGATCATAGTACAATAATTTCCAAAGATTTCGCCAGCAAGCCTCACGTGAAATAACTGTCATTAAACTTAGCATGTTTGTAAAAAAACTGGTAGTTAGTTAGAAATGAAATCAGTTTGAAATGGCAGAATGTTGTTGCTGATTCTGCTACTGATGTTGCTTGTAATGGAAATGATGCGTGCACTGGTTCAGTTCATGCATTAACATTATGCCCAAAGGCTGCTCGGCCAAAACAGTCATGATTGTGGGGCAGAAGTCAGGAGAGGAAGCTGCAGCCAAACAAAAACAGCTTAAACCTATTGTTATAAGTCTGCAGAGATGGCGCTAAGTGACGTGTAGTTATGGACTGTTGCAGATGTTGTGGTAATAGGGATTTCTTTTCGTTAGTTTGGAGTTGCATAGGGCCACAGTGGAAGCAGGGGATGGCACCATTGCTTCCAGTGGCTGGGAGAGATGAAAGTGTGAAAACCTTGCCATGCTGTCCAAACCTTTTAGTGCCTTTTATTCAGGTAGCCATGTTGTTAAAGCACTCGTGTGTTAATGGCAGTAGTGATGATGACACAACTGCACATGTGGTGACTGATTGTAGGAATCAATCGCAGTCGCAGCTCGATGACATTGCTTTGTAAGTCATGCATCTGTTTGTCTCTAGTGTGATGATATATCACTGTCTGGGGATAGCATTGCCAGTGTTACAGCTACTGAGTGGGGCCATTGCACAGTCCCACACGAAAATACTGGCCTCTGTACATGCGCTTGTATTGTATACCGGTAGTAAACAGGAAGGGGAGAAGTTCTTTTTTGAGTAGCACTGCAGTGCATTTTCAGAAACCCTGTCAACACATTTCATGTCAGTTGCTCTGTGGGCAGGAAACCTGGACTATGCCTGGTCTTAATGATAAGGTTGTGTTGCCTCTGAAATATACTAATGCCAAACATTAAAGAGGGCAGCACTGTTCCCTCGCTACACACATCAGTGAATCTAAATTGTCATCTTCAAATATTGACCCTTGTGATTGTGAGCAAATATTTGTAGCTATTTGTTATTGATTAAGATGTTGACAGATGTAAACTATGACATTTTCTTCAGTGTAAATTAGTGAACAGTTAGCAGCAGCCAGAGTAGCCATGTCGATAGCATTTGCATTTCGTAGTTGTGACATTATTGTACTTGCTGAATTTTTTTACAGTACTGTATTACTTTTTTGCATCGTTTGCTGTTGCAGCACGTGGCAAACATTCGACTGCTAGCCATGCATGCTTGTCATTTGTGCATCCACTTGTTTATATTAAGGTTAGTTAGTTGTCTGTTAAACAGTTTTTGGTATTTGGTGTTGCCTAAAGTGAGCGAGTAAGGTTTAATGTCCCACCTGACACACAAAATATTGATTGATCAGTAGGCAGCTTATCATGCCCTTTTCACAAAAGGAAAATTTATACACATACACACATTGCATAGTATAATTTCACAATTTCTGTAGCATTATTTCAAGTATATTTTAATGCATTTAGCCATCGTTATAGTGTTCCCCAAAAGGGGCCACCTCGTTTTCTGACTGAGGGTCGTATGAGTATGACCAAATCAGGGTTAGCTTATGTTTATTATATTTAGTTGTTTAGGTTTATTGAGTTGTGTATTTTTCTGTGTCATTTGGTTATGTTTGTTAGTATGTTAGCCAAATGATTGGCTGGAAAGACTACTACTCTCGTGATATCTTTCGTGTTCAAGGGTTTCCTCTACAAAGACCAGATTGAAGATTGATTTATTGTAATGATTTATTGTATGTATTCCCAACACGAAAGATTGCCAACTTTCTCATTAATTTTACTTTTTTTAACTGCAACATACTTATCAAAGGCACTATATAGCCTATTGTGCTGAAAGCGCCATTAAATCCCAATCAATCAATGATTGTTATAGTGTCTTTGTTCTCATTTTTGTATGTTTATTATGCAACATCGTGCATTTTCACATGTACATATTCATTATGTGGTCCTTTTCCAAGACAACCTAGGTAAGCAAGTTCCATACCGGAAATGAAGTATTGATTTTTGGGTGCATTTAGTTTATCAGTGCGACAGTCACAATTGTGTTGTGGATGTCTGCAGGTGTGCAACTTGATCAAAATATTTCATATACTCTCACTAAACACCAGTCGTGTGCCGAACTTTTCGTTTGATGAATCAATGTACAGAACTGTATTTTCAATAATATCAGCTGTACATATTGAGCGTGTAATGATTGTGAGTGCTTGCTGCAAATATACAAAATATACAAGTAAACATTTATTGACAGTGAGAAAATGTTCTGTCAATGTATGTTTCTAGTCATACACTATAACACAGAAAGTAAACATGATAGGTTTAATTACTTTGCTGTCTGTGCAGAACAAATGTGTGCAACAGATTTACAATTAGACATAAATTTATTATTATTATGTTTTTCCCATTGATCCAAACATCAAAACGGAGTCTGTATATGTTGATGCTGTCTGTGTCAGTAGTATGCATTGGCTAATTGCGAATAATTATTATATGTAGTAAACTTAAGCTTTTTGTGCAGATAGCAATTGTGGTCAGTTTCATATAATATTTAATACCCAAACACCTAATTACAGTCAAGATCAACAATACATAATGGTAATCCTGGCATGAAGCCACCTGCTTGATTTTCATTACACTTTTTGTGATTTCATTCATACGAATTACCGTTGGCCAAAATGACTTGAAGTGCTCAATCACATACTGAATATCGTTGACAAGTGTCCCACCACGAGTATCTCGAAAGAGGCATATTCCTGGATAACTAAACACATTTTGAACTTTTTTAGTCATTGTGCATCAAACTCCACCCATGTTCTCTTCAGCAGGTGGTGACAGAATGGGAGGAAGTGAGATGCTTTATACTGCATTATTTACCCAGATGCCTGAATACAACAGAATTAGTACAAATTATGTTTTGTATATTCTTATCGTGACATAATTAGTGATCACATGTACTGTAACTGTACTTGGCTAAGGAATGTTGCTTTTGTGAGGGCAAAACTTTTAGCCACTGCATAGGAATGAGATGTTGCCATTACTACAACCTGTGATTTACTAAACCGTAATGTGCACAACCATACGACTGTGTGTGTGACAATATTATGACATTATTTTAAAATACTAACACAATTGTCTTGAAAATAAATCTGGAACAAGAAAAAAGTACAGTAATGTGCAAATGATCTCATTGTTATAAACATAGTTCATAAACAGTGAACATAAAGTAAAAGTTCTTCCCGAGCCAAAAGGGCCCATGGAGTGGTGCTGACCTCAGCCAGATACCAGCCGAGCTGCACGATCATGGACAAGAGGCCACTGCAAAGCTCAGTGTGCTTGTTTGCCATCCAACTTATGCTGGTATCAAATTATGCTGCTTGGTGACAGGCGAATGTGGTGTGTGAATGACTTTCCCAAGGTTGCACTTGGAAGTGCAGTGGCTGGACCTGCAAGCTCTGGTTGCAAGTCCAACAACCTAACCACTATGCCACAGATCCACACATTGAACATACATGTTATCTAATAATAACATAATATCAATAATAAATACACAATATGCAGGAACCTCTGTAAAATATACACAATACCATGTACACTATTCCCTCAAAAGCAATAAAATGGATGGCTGTCATATTTTTGTGAAGCCACAGAGTTGGGGAGGTTCTTCGAACTGTGATAGGTCACTGGATGACAAGCTGTCCATTCTGACACGTGTTCCTGGCAGGCCCGATCGACGACGAAGCTTCGTACAGAACATCGGAATCATCTTCTGAACCATCAGTGGTTTCACCTAGTGACATTCCTGCACAAACAAGACAATCATAGTCAACCATACCTACATACCACTGCAATGCTTACAAGAACTAACTCTGCATATTCGTTCTGGAGCTTAATTTTGCCATGCAGTGAACGTTAAAACAGCACCATATTGCAAACTTACAACAGAAAATGACTGTTCCAACTTTTAAGTAAAATCACTACAATAGAGCATCGACTGACTGACTGGGATTTAACGGCACTTTCAGCACAATAAGGCTATATCATGCCTTTAAAAGTTATAATTTAGTTGAAAGTTATAATTTACTTAAAAGATTGATAACGAGTTGTGAACTTGTGATAGTTACAAATAATACATTTTGGGATTGGATACACCAAGAGCTTTGTACATCTCCTATTCAGTAGTGGATGACCAGCGACATAAATAACCTCGTCTCGCATTGCTTTTGTTAACAATGGTGCTTAAAGGGATGGAGCCAGCTCCTAAGCGGCAGTAATGGGGAGGGAGCGAAAAACTCTAAGGGGGCTCGTTTAAGTTGTAACACCAGTGCAAAAACTTGAAGGGAAATGACTAAACTGTTCAAGGTAAAACAAAACACACAAAAATACAGATAAATCATGCAACCTAAAAACATAGAAACTCGAGGCTCAACTGGGTTGTATGAACTGCCTTTGATAACTGACCATTGAGGAGGTAGCACACTGGCAATATAAAACAGTTCAAATAATATTCCTCCTTTAACTCTAGACAATCACCATAGCTTTTGATAATGTAAAATGAGAGGAAAAAAAAGATCATCATCCTTTCTAACACAAATGCAGGGAAATACACTTTATGCAATCAAATTCTCCTCGAGTTAACAAAACAGCCTATGTTGAAATACAGTCTCCAACTATTACTCCACTAAATGTTTTCCATCCATCAACACAACTGGTTTTTGTTTCACAGCAACTCAATTGTGAACTGGCCTTGTCTGAGACAATGGCATAAGTATATAAATAAATTGTAGTACATATTCTCCACATTAGTTTGCAGTAAGCAACATGACTGGACTGGCATTTACATTCAATTACATTAAAGATATTTCCTCAACTGAGCAATGTAACACTGAGGTTTTGAACTTGCTGCATACCTTCTCAAATAAACATCAACATATTTTAGTTATAATGTTAAGGATTGCACACTGAATTTGAGTTAAGGCTGCAGAACTGTAACACTGGTGTATTTCTAGAAAGAGGCTTAGATATTCTCGCCTAACTGAACTACTCGCTCCACGATATTGCAAAACTGCAATTATATCTACCTGGAACTATGCTGCAGCTGTGCTACAGAAATTAATGCTGACAGGATGACAAAATGCACGAAGTCAAAAATATATTATTTCAACAGTAAAAAAACCTCTGACAATAAATTAGTCCCTGTCAACCGGTAATAGTTAGACCAACCGGTGTATGTAAGATCGTCGAGACTGACTCTAGTCTCCAGTCTGTTGACATTGAACTGGAAGTAACTGCGGGTCGGCCATAAGACATGAATAAGAACGCACAGAGACAGAAAATCAGCCGAATATGACACACCTGTAACACACAATATGCATGCTCCGTCTAATGAAGGCTCTATTACCAGAAAAAAACATGACAATGAAAAAACCCAACAATGTCATCCTAGGCAGAGATGACAGTACCCTCCACACACATTTATGCCTGCCAAAATAACCAGTGTGACAGCACTACATGTACAGTAGTCAAAAACCTAGATGAAACCAAAAAATACAAATTGTGTTTCCAGATCAGTTACTCCACATTGCCAATTGTTATGACACATACATTACAGCTGTAGGCCTCATAACTTAAGATCTTGAGACGTTTTGTGGTTTTATCAAAAGCATCATTGGATAAACAAGGAATTCTACAATACAGATTATAGCCAAATGTTCCAGTACTGAACAGTTAGTGTACCATTAAAAAAAGTTAAAATGTCCATGCATAACTGTTCAGTAACTACACTGAACGATAAAACACAATGCAACAAACTGAAGCATAATCATCTCCAACATCTGTCTTTAAACTGAGCAGCCACTATAAGCTTAGTTAATGTCAGACAGCAGTACAATGTCTAGGCCTACACAACGGGTTATCACTGCGCAGTGGCGCTGGATTTAATATGAAAGTCGGCAAACGTCTGCTGCAGTGCCGCGAAAAAAATTTTTGTCGTGCCTTCCACATTTTCGCTCTACAAGTACAATTAGTCGTTTGTGAGCGCTTTTGTGATGGTCAGTACAGTTTGGTCAGTTTCTTGTCTGTTCACTCACAGTGCCCCCCATGCCCAGTCATTTGTAACAGTGGGGGGCAGGGCACGTGACTCGACACCATTGTCACTGTGTAACAGCCACTTAATGTGGCAACATCCTACTTGTAAACTTGAGCAGTTTTGAGACGTAACAACTGACACGTGATAGTCTTGTATCTGTTGAGAGCAGACAGCCACGCGCAGATTAAGGCCACGATTGGCAAGTAGACGAACCAGACCAGGAAGCCAGCTCCGAAATGCAGATAGAACTGCGTCTTTTTCATCGAGAACTCGGCGAGGAATGTCCTTTTCAGCTCCAAAAGAAACCATATCATGATCACCAGGCGAAACACCAGTATCAGCCGGCCTGGCCATGTCTGCCACTCATCAATGTCGGAGATATGATCGATCTCCACCTTCCACAGATTTAACAGGGAGCTCAGCACAACTGTATGGCAGTTTTTATATCGTTTTAACTTAAATTAACACAAACATAATAAAAATGTAATATAATACAATTTCATTAAACCAACCAACTTAGAACATCATGAGACACAGTAAAACATTCCTGAATCCACCTGCAAAATTTCAAAAAATGCCCCGGTATTGAACAATCTACCAATACAAAAAAAACAAGAACACACATAACTCTTGTCCTATTTTCAGTCCGGGAATCTGGTTAACAGCTAAAATTCTTATCAGGGAACGAGACAACAAAGAGGAAATTAAACAGCCAGTAAAATACTGTGTCAAACTCCATCTAAGAGACAAACGGACAAAGAGACACATCTGTTTGTCTCTTTGTCCATTGTGTCTGTCAGGGGCGTCCATCCTACTGGGAGAACAAAGTGTGATGCTTCATAGAAATTTAAGGGGAGCGGGGGATAAAATCCGGGATAAACTAATAAATACACAAAATTTGGTCAGTTGATTATCAGGAAAATCATTAAAATTATTGCTACCATGTGTCACATTTTAAGGCTAAAATGCACCAAATTCGATTCTTAACATCTGTTCGTTTGTCTGTTCATCTGTCTTCTGTGTCTGTCCATTGTGGCTGTTTGTCCCGTTTGTCTCTAAGATGGAGTTTGACGCTAAGTGGAAATGCAGATGTTGCCAGAAGCAATCGAAATGCACAAACTTAGGCAACATCATAAAAAGTAACACTCTCCCATGCAAAATGTTAATACTGGCAGAATATGACAGTGATATCTTATTTCCTTGTGAGACAATAAAGTGGCATTAAAGCCATTAATAATAGATAAAAGTCTTACATACCTGGTTCCACAAAAACAGGGCAACACTGGCAGCACTGTAAGCCGACCAAACCGAAAACAGAAGCAGCTTCGAGAATGCATCGAGTCTGTGTTTTGTAATGGTCCAGCCTTTTGCGATAAGTAGCAGTAGCAGCATGAATAGACACTAACCAACAATGACACAAGAATGAAGTTTCAAAAACTGTGTCCAAAATGCAGAGATCATAAGTATTTGGAGAATGTCATTATCTGTTTTTCAGCTAAACTATTGGTAAGACATACAAAAGCTCTTTATTAGTGTGTTCTTCGAAATAAATTTTTAAAAACAGAATGTTGTTAAGGTTTGTATAAAAATGATAAGACGTGTATCCAAAACTGGACTAAACAAAGGATTAATGGAATGTGAAAACAGTTGAGAGGCATTCTTGACAGACAGAAAGAAAATATTCTTAACCATGGAGACTTAAAACATTACTATTAAAATCTTGAGTGTTGTTACAAACATTGCACTGGAATCCACAATGGAGTCAACACAGAAAATCAACTGTCACCACATTCAGCAAACAATACTATAACAATTATGCAAATATAAAGATGTTAACAATTACAGGACGTTGCAGTCAGGCTACATGAAATAGTTTGAATGCTGCCCAAATGACACTGAGAATGATGTTTTAAAATTATTCACTATTTCACAAAAGTGACTGCTGTTACAAAAGTAATGTAGTTATGGGTGTTTGAACCTGTGCAGTGGTATCCACAAAGCTGCCGACAACATGAAGAGCATTAACTCCGACACCGTCAACAGAGAACTTGGCATAATGGATCAGACTGATAAAGACTCCACAGTACTCTGCCGCCAAACAGGCTGTCAGTAGCATTGGTAACGTGTGCCTCTGGACACTGAGAGCATACACTTGGACAGGCATCAGCAGAGTATAGGCAACAGTGTAGACTATAAACAACTCCAGAATCCCTTGCACGTCATAGGAGAAATGATGTTCTAAATGATTAACATTTTTCTGTAATTATTAAACACACAACAACAGACAGCAATGTACCAAGCAAAAAGTCTGTCAGCAGACGCAATTTGAAGTGCAGGAAAAAGCAATGTGGACTGCAAGAATATTTGTTGACAGATGCACACCTTGCATATAAGTGTCACCTAGAACATTATCTTAGGCAATAAATTTTCCACTATTAAAAAATTATAGACAGTATGCACTAATTTTTTACAGAAATTTCTGTGAGACATGTGCTACAACAGTGAAGTTTAACAACTGCAAAAATATTTAATATTCTTAATCATTGTAAATTTTTGTAACATGCAAATACTGCAAACTGAAGCAATAAAAAATATCAGCTAAACTGCCAGTAACTACTCGAAACATGACTGGGCAGTGGGCAACTGTGTAACTGTCCACAAGTGTTCCAATGCCATTTTCCACAACCCTAATTGCAGCTATAATGTAGTACACAGTCAACCATTATTTACACAACACTGAAGTTTAAAAAGTTTACAGAGCAGTTTGTTGTAGCACAGTCTCCCATCTTCCTCACTTAATGAAAATTTTCCAAATGCTTAGTGTGAAAAATGTTGCACAATTCCAACTCATATTCAAATGAGAATTATAACATGTCCTGATGCTTATTACTTGACAATTTTATTTCAAGACAGTGCTGAAGTTTCTTCAAAGTAGCTAAATTTTATATTTATCTGTAACAGTCACGATAAATAAAACATGCATGCATGTAATCAAAATGCAAATTTGGGGTTTAAATTTTTTGTGTAATGTTTCTATACTCTAGATATCGATCTGAATGGTTTCTTTACACTGTCCACAAATTTAAGGGTAGTAGCCATGTGTAAATTTCACAAAAACAACGTAAATAATTATGGTGACTTTGCTAATCAGCACCAGGGAGTTTAAAAGTAGGGAAATTGCACAAACCCATATTTATGTAATAATGCATTCTTTACAAGTCTCATTTTACACACCACTTTTACAACCCCTAGCGGAGAGTTATGGTCAGTATGGCTTTTGACATTGGTTTAGGGATGTTAAACGATAACCGGAAAATCGATTATCAAATTCTATTATTGGAATCGTTATCGCATTTCAACAACCGATTATCGAAAACCAACGACCTGCCAACCGGTGATTTGGAGATTTGCAGCGCGAGCGCTAAGGCCGGCGCCAGACTAGCAATAGATGTCTCTGCGCGATAATTGCCTTCGTCGACTGACATGCTTGTGTGGGTGCAGGTGGGGTGGGGGTTGAGGGCCAGACAGGGAACGTCGGTCATCCGATACCCATCGTGTCGGTTACTGTACTGCCATCTCTGTCAATTACCGAGTCACTGAACAAGAACTAGCCCGCATGTCTTAACGCGATTACTGCTATAGACGCCGCCGGCGAGTGCATCCACCCCCCGACCCCCGTGCGTAATGGCTTAATTACTGAAGTGAAGCAATCGGTAAGCAGCAAACATTAACGTTTCCGTTAAGTAACCCATGCTGATTGAGTCAAGTTCTAAGCTGGGGACAGCGCACAACTTTGAAATCAGCTCTACTCGTCGCAACCTCTCAAGTCTGCTTCTCAACGAAGCAGAAAACTTCACGCTGTTCTCTCAG
>Ga0056115_1001774_pt1 | contig 10589 bp, 5 predicted proteins | sample WorMetOlspDAHAB1_FD_77007 | JGI IMG/M metagenome (GOLD analysis project Ga0056115, IMG submission 77007) | Marine gutless worms symbiont microbial communities from Max Planck institute for Marine Microbiology, Germany - Olavius sp. DAHAB.1 ... | reverse complement strand
CCTCCCCTTTCTGCCCTCCCCATTTTTAACGGGAGTCCGAGGTATCACTTCCGGGAAAATTTCAGAATTAAAGATGCATGTAGGTGAGTGAGTGTTAAAGCATTTTAAACATAAACATCAATCGGTTTAATTCTCTTATTTTCTTTTGAAACAAAAGCTAAATTTTTTCCCTCCTAACTTCCTTATTTTTGTCCCCGAGGATTTCCGTGACGTATTTTGCGTCGCCGCGGGTGCTTTCCTCCTCTACCTTCTGTCGAACTCTCAGCGGTACTGCATTTGAAGCTGGAAATCGTGCTGCCGTTGTCACAAAATCACCATCTTAACGGCATTACAACTTACCAAATCCATTTAGGACTATACGCAATTTGCGCAGAACTGCACATCAGAGCCGTGTTCCAAGAACGCTTTCGTGTACATATGTTTCACATGTTTTAGGTTTTGTATACGAATCTTTATTCGCATCTTAATGCAGCAAAGAGTATAAACATGATAGAGCACCAGTAAAGAAAAAATAAAATGCAAAAATATGATGATATCAATAATGATGATGATGATGAGAAAAATTGTGTTGTCAAGTGTACAATGTACTGTTGAGTTGTGGTGACAACTTTCGATAAAGTGTACGACGATGATGATGGTGGTGATAAGTAAGTAAGTAAGAAAGTAAGTACATGATTTATATAGCCCCGACTTCTGGCGCATTTGTGTCTGGGTCGCTAGGGGGCGCTAAAACCGGACTGAAAACAGTGAGTCTTGATGCTGATGATGATCCCTCTGCGGGCCTCGCCCACGCTGCCACGGTGTCCCACGAGCGTAAGGCGGCGGCGCGAGGCGTTCTTCGAGTAGGCGTCCGTCGAGTGAAAACTATCCGGCGGCGAGCGCTGAGCCTCGGTGGCGGGTCCCTCCTCTTCAAGCCGGGCGATAATCGTCGGTCGGCGATCCGACTAAACGCTCGACGGTCTGCAGCAGCAGATTCGCTGGCGGTGTTGAAACAGAACTGCGCGACCTCCCGACACTCGGTCCGCTCTGCCTGCGCCCGTCAAAACAAAGTCGTCCCCCGAATACGCATCAACAGCTTCTTCAGTCTTTACTGGTACTTCGCTGCAGGCGCGCCAGAAACCCGGTACAACTTGAACTGTATATGTCAGGCCGGCACTATTGGCCCCGAGCTGCCCTGATATTTGCACAAATTGTCCGAAATTTGTATCATTGTAGTCGCCGTCGTCGTGGTTTATAAATTAATTTGCGAGCATCTGTTACATGGAATAAGTGTACTGTATGGACACTACATTAAAATTAACTCGTGCATTGGGAAACAAGTTTCGAGTAATAAAATCGTTAAAATTATCATCGTACGTTAAAGGCTAATAAGGTGTGTCTTCAAAAGTTTCTCGAACTTGATGGCTGGAGTCTCGGTACGAACAGCCGCTGAATGGGCCTGCGTAGTAAAAGATGCGTTCGCCGAGTTTTTTCTCTCTCGTAACTTTCGTTTTTTTGTAAAGACGAAGTGGTGGGTCGAACGAAATTGCGAGACATGAAAACAGTTAGGCCTACGAAAGAAAATATTTATTAGATCGACGGCGTTGTACATATCAACATTCACATTGCAGAACCGAAAACCAAATGTCTATTGTATTACAGTTCAAATCCGTTGAATGAGCAAGCAGTTAAGTGTTTAGGTCAGTTTTACATAACGGTTCAAACAGTTCAACAGTACAGTTACTTCAGTACAAGTTTAACACGAAAGTGATGTCCGTTTGGCAGACAGGACAACCGAAAGCAGAATTTTTCTTTCCTGCATTTTCATGTATCGCATTTTTCAGCGTCCCCGAAGTGGTTTAACGAAAAACTAGAGCTCTCATAATTTCACATTTGTACACTATTCCGTAACATCCACGACAATCGCATACGCGGGACCAGTAAGTTGATGAATATTAATATTTATGTATACGCTGTGTTATTCACTCAGTTCAAGTCTATACACCACTTGAACAGTTTGGGTAGCAGATGTAATCCGCCCGGGATATACACCCCGATAAAATACCCCTAAACACAATCCACACAGTATGCACATGTTTCAGTGGGCTGGACGAGGCCTTAAATACCGTGTGTTAAACAGTAGCGTGTGCCGTGCAGTACTAACGGACAAAATAATTCGTAATGTGTCAAAACTTATTTCAGCTATTTTTCTTTCGACTCAAAAGCCCACATTCCACTTGGCTCGTCACGTCTCGACACGACTCGACTCGACACGTTCGATGTGTCGATCCCATGCATTTTGCCTGTGTCGAGCTTATGGAACAGCACGGCTCGACACATTGGACACGACGAGCTCGACTGGCTCGACAATCAACTTAGTTTGTTGTGTAATTTGCATAAAGTTATGACATGTAAGTTATTCTTTAATTTATTGGAGTATACATTTATTTAATTTATTTCATTTGACGGAACAAATAGGATTTGTGTATGTGAGAGCATAAAACGACTAAACTTGTACAGGCGAGCACTACAGCTTGTTCGTCGTCCGCCATGTTGGAACAGCACGGCTCGACACGCTCGACACGCTCGTCTCGACTCGCTCGACACGTCGAACGTGTCGAGTCGTGTCGAGACGTGACGCGAAAAGCCAAGTGGAATTTGGGCCTATCAGCGTGGCTACCACAAATATACCGATTGTACTTAAGTGACCAAATTACGCTCACGAGTTTCACTGAAACGGTGTCGCAACGCGGAAGTCGAATTTTTAGGCTCAAAACAGCATCACCAGTTCCATTTCGGTCTCAACTTTGACCGAAATCTTGTATGACGGAACGATTTTTGACTTATTGGTGGGGATTTCGTCGTTGAGGGGTTATGTGTAGAGGGAATTTGGTCAGGGTCTCTATACACAGGGGGGCTTGAGGTGGTACATCACGCTATGGTGGTAGGGGTCGCGCTGCTGAACACTGAGTGAGTCCAGAAGGACGCACGACGGACGCTGAACTCGCGAGGTTATCGACGATCAGCGACAGGCAATCGAGACTGGAAGCGCGTCGCCGTCGACTCACGGTGATGACGTCACTTCGGCCACAGGGTGACGTCACTGTCGCACATCCGGTGACGTCATGCAGCGTTGTCGCCGCGTCGTCGATGTCGCCTATACAGCAGCGACACCATGCGGCGTCAGTCATGGCCCTCTAAATCAAGACTGATCTAGAGGGCTGTGCGTCATTGTTCCAACTTCGATTGTATTCGTTGCTGCTGTTAAGCAGACGAGACTCCGTAACTGTTGTTTAATCGCAGTAATTTTCCGTATACAATCACCTTAAAACTACCTGCAGAAAACTCGCATCAACTTTACTTGAAATCAACTGTACCACGAAACTCCCACAGAACGCTTGGAAGGGGACTGGGGAGGAACGAAAAGCATGTAGGGGAAGATAATAATAATAATAATCATCATCATCGTCAGTTCGCAGTGGTCTAGTGGTAACACGCTTGCCTGCTGCGCGAGAGGGCCCAGGTTCGAGTCGCGCTGCGGACAAAAGTTTGTGTTTTCCGCAAAAATCACTGCGATACGCAGCCTTGGGCATGGGCTGCACACTGACTGCAGTGCCTAGGTCGACTCAGCCTTCCAACCTCCGAGGGACGGTAAATGAGTATCAACCTTAAGGTCAAGTTTGCAGCTTGGCCTACGAGTTGGCGGCCACCTGGCGCTGACCGACTTTGGCCCAGATGAACCACAGTGAACTCTCGCATATGGCTGGCGCCGTGCAGCACTATAAATATCGTCGTGGTTATTATTATTATTATTATTATTATTATTATTATCATCATCATCATGCACATTTTAACGTGGCCTAAATAATGCTAATTATTGCAAGGACCACAGGTGTCCAGAGTGATGAATGATAATAGCAACATATGAGTCATATGATAGTGTCTTGGTAGGAACCGGAAAACAGAAAGATCTTGATTCGTTGTCTGAAAACCGCGAGTGACGGCGCAGATGTGACGTGGAGAGGCACATAGTTCCAGACCGGTGGCACCAGAAACCGGAAACGCCCGCTTACCGGCTGTGGAGAGACGAATGGGCGGAACGTCCAGACGATGAGAGGTAGAAGACCGCAGCCGTCATTTGGATGTCATGTCGGCAACACGGGTGAAATACGACTGTATGTATAGACGAAGAGGTGCCGTGGATGGATCGATACGTCATAACTGCCAGTTTGAAGGAGATATGTTCTGGGACGCGCAGCCAGTGAAGACTGATGAGCGCTGGAATAATGTTTTCTGACCGCTGAATTCTGAAAGTTAGCCGATCCGCACCGTTCTGAACAGATTTGAGACACTGGATGAGGTGAGCAGGGAGTCCAAACAGGACACTGTTGCAGTAAAATCCAATCGAGCAAAAACGAGTGCAACAATAAACGACTGGAAGATGAGTTCACGGAAATTGCTGCCCCAGTAACCGCATAGTGTCGCTGCCTATATATGACTTTGACGAACCTTTAAATGATGCGTTCGTGCATTCAGCTGCTGTGAAGTCACATTCCGCGGGACTCTGCAGGCATAATAACACACGCTGCACGTAAAATAAATGTCTACAATACTATACACTGCGTCTCGAAAAACAACGAGCCAACTTTAGCGGCGCGCTAGGCTAGCCTCGAGTTGCAAGTAATAATTTCGATAGTTTTCAGGAGACAGAAATTGGCACAATTTCGAAAACAAGAACTGTAAATGCGCCCGAAATTTTTTCTAACCATATTTTTATTTTATGTTACAGGAACTGAAACTCCACGCATAGTTAGTTATGAAAAACCCGGCCAATATGCTGGATGCTTAGAATGATCACGACGGCCACGTTTCCGTAGGCCCTTCCAGAGCAGAATTAAAGTTCAAACAAAAACTAACAAACTTTCTTCTTTTTAAAAATAATGTTTAGGTATATATGTACCGGTGAAACAGGCCAGACTATACCCTTGGGTATAAACCGGCCTTGGCCAGAATAAATAGTTTCGGTTGGGGTTACTTATGTTTAGGGTTAGCCCTAACCCTAACCCTAACCCAAACCTAACCCTTTAGCTTTATTCATGTTTAGCACATTGTGTTTATTGTGTCTCTCTTTCTGTCTTTCTATTTTGTCCCATAGTGTTCCTCTTTCTCGTTGTACTTATGTGGTTTGCTATCTTCTGGCGAGTAAAGGTTATTAATAAACAATAAACAATACAAACTTGGTGACAATGACGTCTCTTTACAATAGTTAACCGCAGCCATGTTGGAAGTATAGTATGTTATTGAAGAGTAACGTCGTTAATATACGGGTGATTGCAAACTGTTGTGTGTATGGAATCATATCCGAATAACTTGACTTTAAGAAGTTTCATATTTCCGCGCGTTAAATTAACTCACTCTCGTAAGGCATATACATCCAACATGGCGATGTGGTTTTGTGACGCCACTGAGATGAGTGCGCCTCGTGCATAATGTCAAACAGTTCACAGTTCAAACCAGATAGCCGGTGTCGCAGGAGCCGGAAGTGACCAGAGGGTCATTCGTAGGTGACCAGCCGGTGGCGTCAGTCGATGACCGCGACGTCTGCACTTGGACGGAGCAGCGCAGCAGTCTTTCCATGTTCTCGATGTACTCAATGGCGTGACGCAGTATCTCAACTTTTGGCAGACGCTGAGTCGGACCGGCCGAGTCGATGCACGCCCGCTGCTTCAGTGCCTCAAATGCCATGTTTACCTGCGCACACCGAATACTCGTAATTATTATGACGCATGGAATAACTGTGGCGTCATTCTCTCTACAAGCATAGACGGCGCCAAGTTGGAGGTATACCACGTTAGCAGTCTAACATCGTAAACTTTCGTAAGCTTGCAAACTGTTGTATTTGGAATTAACATCAGTCGAAATGAAACGTCTGCGATTATCCTTGGCACACGAACTTTCAGATTTCCACATTTAAACTCGAGTCTTTCGTTCACAAGTATACTTCCAGTGTGGCGGTATGGGGGTATGGTTAATGTTCTGTACACTGACTCAATGCACCTCATGTATATAGTTGCTGAACTCGTAATATGCACAATGTCTGACCAATTAAGATTTAGAAAATCATTATTACCGTTATTCATTTCACTTATGCAAAAAAGTAATTCTTACCAGCAGTATATTATCTGTTGTTCTGGTTTTGCCTTGATTTCTTTACATTTTAATTTTCACCGCTTTCTTCTAGTTCTCACGGCATTCCTCCATTAATTGCTTTCCTATGCGTGAATTTAAATTGCACATCACAAAACAATTTACCCATTTAAAACGAATGCTGTTGTTTGATCTCAATGATTGGAAAGTAACTGCAGTGTTTTTTGTGAAGTACGGTATCTCCGCTCTGAGCGGAGTAGTCACATCTCGACTCCCATCCATCGCGAGATATAGGCCTACACAGAGTGACAGTGACGTGATTCTGTCTGAAATTGACATGTTGCATGTACTGTGGTCTGTAATCTGTATACACTGTACTATGTTGCAGCAGTGTAACATCGTAAACTAACATAACGCTCGCAAACTGCTGTGTGTGCAATATACTAGTCGAAACACACTGTGACATAAGAATCTTCAGGTTTTCGCATTTAGCTAGTTTTTACAGTCACATTACGTATACCTTCAATATGGCGGTTCGGTTTTATGCCAAGCTTTAGGACACCATTGCCCCTCATGTATAATAATCATCGTCATCGTCGTCACACTTACATAGCGCCATGTTCGAGCTTTGGAGGCGCTGGGAAGCGAGTCAGTCATGCGGAATAAAAGCAGTTATTAAATATAACTGTCTTTAACCCATTTGTGCCCAAGTAGTGTCGATGTCAAAAGTGGTTATTTCTGTTACTAAGGACCTCCAGTGAATGTATTTATGCAATTCTCATTTCAGTTTCATTCAGTGCAGAATTTAGCAAAAACCTAGCAATGTTCCAAAAAGGGAACAATGGACAATAATGGGTTATACGTGATTTGAAGCCGGAGTCATCGTTCGTTATCACTGAAAAGAACGTCTGCGGGGAGATTGTTCCTGATCGTATTGTAAGGACAGAATAACTGGCAAAGTCATTGATCAGAGTTGGTTTAGACACTAAGGATAGCGCAGCGTTCGGCGGCCGGCAACACGCTGGATCGGGTGGTTGTTTAGGTATGTTAGGATGCCGGTCATGAGTGACTTCAGAGTTGCATTCTTGAGGTATAAGGTGAAGTTAGAAGCAGCCTACCTTGTGGAGACGTTTTCGTTCCCTGAGCGTTGCCGCACGACGCCTGTCCGCCGGTGCCGACCGCTTTTTGCACGCTTTGCACGCCCAAACCAGACAGCATCGACGACCGCCGTCTTCCCCGTGATCTGCCTCTTCCGTCTCGCAGACCTCAGGGACCGTCGGGTCGCGGACGTGCTGGGACAACGGATCGACGTCCGTCTGTCCTCCTGGAACGCCCTGAGGCGCCGTGCGTTGCCGCCGTCGACGCCTCTGCCGCGGCGCCGCAGGCTTCCCCGTTCGTCGCTGGCTGCTGTCGGCTGATGCTGTCCGCACCGCAGCGGGTACCGGCAGCTCGACCGGGTGAGCTCGGTCAGCTGAAGATGTGATGTCAAAGTGCGACCGCGGCAGAAGGAACTGGTCAACGTTCGGTAAGCTGACGTCGGGAAGGGCTGCCGATTCGGGCCACTCGGCTTCTGCCGTCGGCGACTTGAGCTCGACGCCCAGTGCTCCATCAACCAGCTGTCCTATCGACTCAACGGCGCCGCCATTTTGACCGACGACGACACTCTGATGCACATCTTCCACCACGTGGACGTCTTCCGTGGTAACTACCGCCGACATCGAGGTCGTCTGGAACACACTGGAAGTGGTGACCGAAGTTGACTGCATGCGTTCACCGCAAATAATGTCCAAACTTCAACACAATAGTCACGAAGAGTTGTCGATATTTTTCTCGTTCGTACCTTTTCTCGGACTGTCTATAATTATGTGCTTCGGTGTGTTTTGCCCGTTATTAATGAGTCGCGCACGAGGCACTTTTACCGCAAAGGTAAGTAAAAATTTAACGGAATTTAGCGCACTCACATCACTGCACGTGGTTACCAAAAAAATCCCGCAGTTGGCAAACTCCGAATGAGTCAGCCGAAGTCGTGAAATAAGTTAATTACGACACGGTCTCGGTCGTATGCTCAAATACCGTACCTCGTGATTTATCACTTAACTTCATTAATTCCCCCGACAACTTGGTTTTTGCAGCGTATTTTCCGAGCGCGTAATCTTTATTACAACGTTGTTGCAGAGCACAGTGAAGTCACCTCGACGACTACAAATTCGATCGCGTAGATAGACTATCAACCGCGTTCTTTCTCCAGGACCATTACTTCTTGCGAGATCAGCGGACCAGCGCGAACATAGGAGTGCGCCGTTCTTACGCGCTGAAGCCCGGAACGGCGCTACGCGTCGAGTATCACTACCGGCGTCAGCCGTTAACCCCTTCTGGCCGCATCCGGAATTGCTGTTCCAGTTCTTTTGACAGCTAACTTTAGTCGCCCGAAAATTCGAGCTTTCGAATTAACGCGCTAATTAGCGCGCCGACCCGTTAAACAATTAATCGCGATTAAATAAATTAACGGCGTTGAAAAATTTAACGCTTCCACTGAAAACTAATGCTATGCAAATGCCACCGTATTCGTAAACACACCACCAAGAGATCGCAAATGCCCTTTAGGATGACGTTTTCCACAGGCATAGACGAGTTAGAACGCGCATTGTATTTTTCAGGTCGCTGCAAGAGGTCGGCATACCATTTCAAACGCCTAAGACGGAGTACCATGATATATCTGCGGCGATCCCTCACACTCTGTCCCACATATGCATTAATTACGCGCTAACGTTCGATTATTTTTTAATAGCAACGATTAACGCGATTGAAACAATTAATCGCTCAAAAGCTTTAGTAAAACTGCATGTACATCACACACAACAACGGTATATAGACAATATCAGACCGCCAGATCTGTCATACAACCGTTTTAGACAGTCGCTGAAGACGTTTTTACAAAATCAAAACCAGTTTAGTTCACACATGACAAACGCACGAGTTTACAATAAAGTGAACGCGAAGTGTATGCAGTGTATAAATACAAACTTGTGCAAATATAGCGGTTAGACGTAATATTAAAAATATTCGCACATATTCAAATAATGCTCGCGCAATGAAATTTTTTTTGTTATATTCAAGGCATATTGTATCCTCCGCGTCTTAGTTTCATGGCACCTGTAGGTTTTGTGTTATAGCCATAAATATTATTTTAACAGTGGGACCACAGCGCAGCGTGACCCTGTTTAACTGCGCTTTAGGAATGCTCCTATTTACTGACAGTACTTACATGTACAATGATATTCCCCGTATCGCTTGCCATGTGGCTGTACCGTGTTATAGTTATTACTTTCCAACCAAGGGTTAATATCTGTTAAGCTCGCCCACATAACGGCAACTGCACTTTCCTTCTGCTTAAGCTATAGGCCTATCATCGTTTCATCATTCATGAATGGTGTTGCACAAAGATATTTTTTTAAATTTTTACAACAACTGACCATAACTGCTGCCCCTCCTCTCGTAAAGTTCCTTTGTACTTGTAGTCCTTGAAAGCATTAACATGCACAACTGACGTCATAAATAGGTCACGCATAGAATATTTAACACCAAGTTATAACATTATAGTACGTGTCTGACACTTCAAGTTGACGGAAAAAATTCAATCTCTTTTGCAGGCTCTGATACGTACGATTTAATACGCACGATTGATAATCCGGTAGTGGTTCACTTTTTGGGGGCAACCCTGTAGGCTAATCCCGTTTCGGACAATAACTTCGTCTAAACCTGGAAACTAAACGCCACCCATCGTCGATCTATGCGGTCTCGGCGATCGGCGCGGGCTGTACTACAGATGGATATGATTTGGCGCCTGAGCAGCAGTCAACTTGATACGTTCGCCCCCGCGCGCATCAGAGAAACGATAGAGCGGTTCAAAGCGGAGCGGCGACGCTGCCTGGACGGGTGATGCGGATGGAGCGACGCTTAATGAAATAGGCGTTTTAGTTCAACCAACTCAACTCCGAACTAACGGAGTGTGTAAGCCCAGTCTGTTCGCCCATCGCATATACAGGGTGGCGCAAAAATGTGCCATCAATTTGCGTACTGCGCAAGATGCGACAGCTGCGAATTTTTTGGGGACGTCTTCAGCAAACACTCGTTTTGGTTTTCTTCTTCCAGATAATCGGTCAACTTCAAGAAGTTGAAGGCTTTGCCGATGTGGAGACGCATAATTTTAGGGAATATAAAAACAGTTAAAAGCAAAATGTGAGAAAAACGCAGTGCAGTGCAAAGATGTGCTGGTGCGCAAGCCGAGTGATAAGTCATGCTGAATGATCTAATGATCTTAGGCCTCGATCTGAGCCCCTTTTTTGAAGTCGGGCTCTAAAAGAGGTGAGAGAAGGAGCCTTTATCACATCAGATGGTAGCAAGTTCCAGTCTCTGGCCGTACGTGGAAAGAAAGAGAACTTTATGTAATCAACTGATGTGCT
>Ga0056115_1001773_pt1 | contig 10592 bp, 5 predicted proteins | sample WorMetOlspDAHAB1_FD_77007 | JGI IMG/M metagenome (GOLD analysis project Ga0056115, IMG submission 77007) | Marine gutless worms symbiont microbial communities from Max Planck institute for Marine Microbiology, Germany - Olavius sp. DAHAB.1 ... | reverse complement strand
TTTTTTTGCCGATTTACTGTTTCTTTGTTTCGATGGTTGGAACCAAAGCGTCTCCATTGCTGTTCACGCGGCAATAATCTTCAAAGGTTTATTTGGGAAAAATGCCGCCTCCCGTGCCAGCTCTCAGCCTGGAGCTGAGGACTCGGCGAAAAGTGGGCCGGTTAAACAAAACCGAAACTATCGGCGGCGGTAAGTGGTTTGATTGATTGGCGCATGGGCCGACGGCTTTTTCGGTTACCGTATCACTGGTCGACATGTTCGTGCATTGCACCGCTCGGCTCTTGCACGATATATCGGTCGCGGCTTTCTGTCGCTGTTATTCACGTTCACGAAAACGTAGGTTACGTCGGCGTCATCTCCGACAACCTACCGCACTCGACTCCAATCGTTTCTGTTCACCGAGTCATATCCTGACATTCGGCTTATCTTCACATTTTTTGCGTCTGCACACTGTCTTTTTCTAGCAGTGTTTAACTACTCGGGACACTCTAAAATTTCATGATCGATTGATTGAATAATGGGACCGAGTTGCAACTTTAATTCATTCATGCAAATTTTTGTATGCGCGCGCGTGATGCAGTCGTAGGTATCTTACGTTTAAACCAGTGAAAAGAAAGTGTGCCTGACCCGTCATCGTAATACCGAAGTTTAAAACGGAATAATTAAGTTTTCTTAACGTCATATTTGTGTGAGAACATTTGCTTTTGCTGCAGTAATTAGACTAAGATAGCGCAATATGTCGAAAACCGTATCCGACAAGATCTTCTGGCACCAAAAAAAAAACACGCACGTTTGCGCACAAATTACTGTCCACGGTTGCGTAAATCAGGTAATGGGCCCAAAGCCAGTGCGAGTTACGCTTCCATTCGAGGCCAGGCGAAAAGGCATGTCCAGCAAAGAGCAATACCGAATACAGAATCGAAAAGTCATGTTTAAGGGTCTTCTTGTCGCTGCCGTCTGTTGCTATAGTCTGTCCTCTTTCTGAAAATATACTTGGGAACTGAAACAACTTTGAAACTGAATAGTAGACTTTCTTCGCCTTCTAGGCATACAGGGTTGTCGACTGTCGGCGACCGAGCTTTCCCAGTCGCTGCAGCCCGTCTGGAACGAACTGCAGCGCAACGTCACATCGGCGCCGTCCCTGCGAGTTTTCTGCAGTCGTCTGAATACTCGTCCTTTCAGCCGTTCCTTTTTTTGCAGTGCCCGTGATGTGACCGTCATTTATAGGACCCAGTAATCGCTTTCATTAGGCTTCCTACGCTCAGCTGCTTTCTTTTTCCATATTCCATAGTGAACGTTGATCGGGGTTCTTACAGGTCAGGGAAACTGGAAAAGTCCGAGAATTTGATTGGTGCACGAAAGGTTGAAATAACACTGCATCACGTCCCGTTTTCCGCACTGCCGACCAGCTGCGGCCCAGAATTTCCGCGAGAGAGCAGAGCACGGCGGTGGAGTTGGCGACCGACATATCACAGATCGGTTGAGCGAGCGCACTGGAGTTGGCGCGGTAGTGGTGCACCCAGTTCACTGCAGCTGCGTCTTGACAGTCCCTGCACCAGTGCGCGATCAGCACACGGTATATATTAACGCGAATATGCGTAGTGGCTGACCGATAAACAGAAATCTGATCAAGACAGATTCGGTTCGGAACACCACGAGGAAAGAACTGGGTGGTGTACACGTGGGTGCAGTTTCACTGCATGGTGGTGGTTGTGACCGCATTCTCGCACGATCACTCGACGTGGCCCGTTGCCTCAACATAGCCGTCGCTTGTTCTCTCGCGCTCGGTCTGTATTCTGTTTTGACAGAAACTGACACTGACCACACTTCGCATTCATCTTCTAAAATCGCAAGACAAGCCCCAGCAGAATTTTCTCATCTGAGTACGCCTATACAGTGCTTTCGTTTTATTTATTATTATTTTTTAATTTTTTAACCAGGGGAAAATTAAAAAGAACCACAACTTGTAGTGTAGTGCACCTTCTGGCCGGTCGTCATCATGCAGCAGAACAGAATTAAGTTGTTGCGCAGCAACGGAAATCCGAGTTTTAGTCGCACGTATTTACACGTCCACTTTGCGTCGCAAATTATTCCGCTTGTCAGTCGTATGTCATTATGCATAACGCATTGTCAGTTTGTCAGAACATCGCTCACAGAAATCGGACTGAGTTCGATAAAACGTGTGTAACAGTTGGAAAAACTTGAGCACTTTTTTATTATGAACTCCCTTTAATTGATATTTAAATCAATGTGGAATGTTTCTCGTTTATAATCGCAATAGCTTGTAAAACGCGAAATTTTGCAGATGGCAATTGTTCTGGCAAAATTTAGATCTGATTTTTAAGTTGCATGGACGGCAAAACTTTTGCCAACGACTTTCAAACAACGTTAAAAGTCACGTTTTTTAAACTTGAAAACACGTAAAACTAGAAACCTCGAAAATGAAATCACGTTTGCTGTTTGAGTCTGAAAGTCAATTTTGTTTGAGTTGTGTTTGCTAACCTGGGTAGTGGGTAACCGACACTGTAACATCGACTTGCCGATAAAGGCATGCGATCGCTCGTATACTGCTTTCTTATAACTGGCTTCCGGCTTGCATTGCACGAGTTTCGAGTTTCGAGTTACGTTTTCTCTAGCCGGCCGGAAGTAATTTTACGGTGATTTGATTGATAGTCAGCTGACCTGAATTCGATATGGGTTTGTTCTCTGTGTACTGCATGCGTGTAAGCAGACAATGTTCCTTCATGTCATATGCGCGATATACACATGATTGGAAACAAGCCGATGGACTGTTTTGGTCTGCATGGAGAGTGGAGTCTGGATGTAGGTCGAGCGACATTAGGCGAGTGTCAAAGTAGACTGTATTCGTTGTTTTCGTGGGTAACATCTGTGAAAAAAATGCAGGTGCTCAGGCATGACAATGTGTCGCTCAAACACTATACTTTTCCGCACATACTGAAAAAATTAGAGGGAACATTGTAAGGAGAGCGGGACTCGAATGGTACTAATACTTTAGATCGTGACATGACGCCGTTGCTTACGGTACTTGCCCCTATACGTGCGTCCCAGCTGCTTTCACCGGAGGCACATTCGCTACTACGAAGACACATCTACAGTGAATGTTTGGCGAACTTGTGTGATAGAGCCACTTAACTGATCGTGCTAGCAATACAACTCACTTGGCGTTGCACTCGCAAATTTGGAAAATCAGTCCATTCCGGCATAAAAAACGTTTAGCCTTTTCTGATTATGTGATGTCGACGAGACCAGTGCTGTCAAGAATTAACAAGACCAAGAACAAAACCAACGATGACCAAGACTGGAGAGGATAAGCTAATCTAATTGTGATGGCAGTCGTCATTAACTTCTTTTTCGTGTCCTGCACAAGTCATCGTATAAGTCGCCGTACACCAAATGAACTTGACCTACATCTCAGATAGAAAAGGTTGTCTGTTTGTCATTATTTATCTAAAACTTAACGATGTTTCACACACAACATTGTCACTAAACTGAAATCACTACTCATTGTCCAAAGGCAAGATTCTGTTTTTTTTTCTACAATACAAAGACTTGAGGCCAGAAAAACTCGGTTCTGCCAAGACTTAACATCACTGCAGCATCTGCTATAGCCACCTGCTTAGACTCCGCATTTCTGGTCATATTTGCGTTTCGTATGCGGAAAAATTTCAGCTTAAAAATGGACCTTTCGGCGTCACGTCGGCGAGCAACGACCCTTGCATGAGGCAGCCGCATTAACCTGGTTCTGAAGCAGTAGGCGGACGACGCGTGAAATGTGAATATGGCTTAATGTCGCCTGTGAAGCACTGCGCGGCAGTGGTGACAGACAGCTATAGGAGCGCGTTGATCTAGTTACGCTCAAATGACATTAGGAGCGACTTCCCGGAGGCGTCGGCGACCGACCAACGGCGTCGCCACATGTCAGCACGCTGTGTTGGCGGGCGACCGCTGCGATGTAAGACGCGCGTGGTGAACTGGCTGTACTGTGTGTTATCTCGTCGTGTGCTGATGCACGCAAACATGTGCGTTCGTGAATAGAAACCAGATCTTCGAGCACAGCCTCAGTTGCGTGGGCGTCATCTTCCTCGCAGGTAAATCTTTTTGACAGTGAATCACCTAAACACGATGCACGCTGTTATCATCGAGAACAGTAGAACACGTTTTGTCCAGCTTACGATTTAGAAGTTTGTTGGCTGGTTGGCTGGGCCGAGAACAAAGTCGCAGCTGTAGAGAACAAAAAAAATCAGGACGTGAAGCTGCGGCTGAACAGAAACGTTCTTTAGTCTCTTCTTAAAAGTCTGTAGAGATGGTTCTTACTGGCAGGCCGCCGTGAGTAGCTGCATGACGTGCGATGCTGTCTGCATAACGCATTTGAACGTCATTCACTCCTCGTTTGAGGTACCCACCCGTGACACGTGGCTTCTTCTGGTTCTCGAGTTTTAGCTGAATCCCCTTACTGAGGCAACCCATACTTATATTTCGACGTCGGTCGTGGGTAGGTTACTGGATCCGAGTGTATATCGTATTCGCCACGAAGCACGCGTCTGTTAGTAGGAGTAACTAAAAATCGACTACAGAAGAACTGGAGAAGAACGACCGAAGAGATGAGTCTTTGGACGTTTCCTGAAAACTGGCAGTGACGGCGCCGACGTGACATTTTGCGGCGTGCAGCGTTTTCCACTTCCGGTCAGGAAGGAAGCGGAAAAGCTCGGTCGCCGATGTCTGTGTGTTGCGAACTTTCTGGCGCAGCCAGTTAATTCATTGTTATTGGGGGCGCGTCGCTGCTGTCCATCATTTCCCCGCAGTTGCAGTGTTATAATTAAATTGGTCATTTTACAACACTGTGTGTACTGAATTTGGCGTGCGCTATAGACCGGCAACCCTAACAGTATATCAGCAGTACACCGCTCCGTATTCCCTGTGAACTATATGCAGATTATCTAGAAATGGATAAGCTTACATTAACCCAAGCAGTTATAGTCGCTGTCTTTGTTTTTAAGTAGTAGGTAAATGATGTATCGCCAGTATGATGAGAAGCAGTTCAGTTCAGCTCGAGAATTGTAGTGTAGCAGCCTAAGCAGTCACGATAGCGCGGGACCGTATATATAGCCTGACATATAGTCGACATCGGTGTATAGCATAGCACATAGCGGAGTTTCTTTGCACGTGTTGTCGTTATCAACTTTTGTGCGTTTCGCTTTTGAACGAAATCGATCTTTTCGTTTCGACGTTTTGCCGAGCTGCAACGCTGTTGCGACGCAGGTGGAGTGCATGGTGGGCGTGACGTCGTCATTCTGTTTGTGATGTTGCAGTTTCGTCGGCTGCAGCCGAGAAGACCACGGCGTGTGCTGCTGAAGAACCTCACTGCTCCGAGCCGACTGTGCACTCAGATGTCAACGCCGTCTACCTTGTTAGACCACTTCTCTGCTCGCTGTGTAAGTTTGCTTGTGCGATGAACATGCCGTGTAACTGATTGTCGCCAGTGGCGGATCCAACAGGGTCATTACGGCCCTTGTTGGTCTGTCGATGCGAATGGCCCGTCTCTCCTTCTCTTGGCCGACAGTAAATTGACTTCTTAAACTCCTATAACTGGAGGTGGATGTGAATTTTTTTTATTAGAGTGAACGTTTTGCTTATAAGTGAGGTGGGAAGAGGAGAGGTATTGGTAGGGCGTAGGGAGGGAGGGGAAATAATGGGACGGGAGAAGGGGTTAAATGGGGACGAGTGGAAGAAACTATGGTCTCCCTCCAACAGCTCCTAGATCCGCCAGTGACTGTCTGTAGACAGTAATGAAGGTACCTTTGGGGAAAACGTCATAGTGCGGTGACTAGTGAAAGGTTGACCGACAGGTTGTGGACGTTGTAATGTACAGCGCCTATTGATAGTATTATCTTGTCGTCGTGTTTGCCGATCTATTCAGCTTGTTTTGAACGTGAAGCTGGAGTTGAGTACCTTGAAATGTCGTAAATAGCGGCACGTCCTTTCGCTTACACAGCCCTGGCCGCAATTCGTTCACAGAGACAAAGCAGACATATATAGGATAATGGATTGTGATTCTGTGTACTCGGTGAGTTAGTCGCGTGGCCTCGGGGAAACTGGTGGCAGTCTGGTACTACAAAATGGCGAACAAAAACTGTTCTAAACAAGCATTGCTTCTTTTCAATTCAGTTTCAATTTATTTGCCGATTTCAAACGCAGAGCATTAACTGCTGTGAAATGCCCAGAAACAACGTCCCATACTGCAGCTCTCTTCAGTGACTGAATGTATGTGATTAGAAAAGTTTGTTGAACGAAGTAATTTTTATAACGCACGCGATTTTTAATCGAGTGCAGCCCATTTCCTTTTTGAACGAATTACGTGTAATTCAACTACTCGTCAGTTTTACGCCTGATTTCCACGACTAGCGTAACGAATTCTTGATTTAATAGGACAGGAGGGGTTAATGACTAAAACTATTAAAACTGTCAAAGTGAAGCAGATGTGAAAACGCTAGGAGTAACTATCTGTATACATGGGTATATTTACTGTGTGAATGACTTAGCTTTTGCAGTATTTTGTCTGGAAAATAACAGTCATCTGCTTGTGTTGCTGTAACAGTCAAAATAGCGCGTGAATACGCCGCATGCATGTGTGTTTGTGTTAATGTTTACAGGTCGTGACTATATTTGGGGCACAGGTCGAGTGTGCATGAAATGTGCAGGTATGAACAACGTCCACTAAATAACTGTCTTTGATTAGATTACGCCATCTCACTTTTACGTCGTGTACTTTCCATGAGAAAAATCTAAATGCAAGCAAGAATCTAAGTTTTGCTGAGTGACTTTATGATGCTGCATAGCATTCCAAAATTCACTTACATGTATTTAAATGCTATTGTATGTGACGTACCTATTGTCCTATGGACTGTGACACTTTTTACCTACGGTTGCTGAACCTTCTGTCTGCATGGGTTTGTCATTTATGAAAGCACTGATTGATTGATTGTTGACTGTAATTATGTATCTATGCGAGATAATCGAGTTTTAACCACTGACTTGTATGCATTGTTTTTGTGTTTCTTGTTCTGTGTAGTTTTATGATACTGTAATACATTATTTTATTCTTTTATATGTAAACTTGAATTTGTGTTTTTATATATTTTTGTTATTGTTTTTTTGGTTTTATTATATGTACTGCTGTTAAATCACCATAAATGCTGCCAGCATAAAACACATAGACGATATTCTTATTTTTCTTCTAGTGTGTCCACTAATTATAGTTCAGGTTGTGGATTAGCTGACAATTCGCCGACAAATTAAACCAACTCGCTGTCAGGACTGGAAAATACGCGGACGGGTTGATTGGCAGCAGTGTTTGACAGAAACTGGGATTATATGTAATCGCTCTAAATACGTTTTTTAATTTGCAGTCCGCGACTTTATGAGTCCACGAATTGACTCACAACGAGTTGGTTTGTCTGCGAATTGTCCCGTTACCACAGACTGCACAGTAGTGAAGTTGCGAACTTTATGAACTTTAAACTGAAATAAAATTGGAAGTTCAAAAATATATATAATGTTTTTGGGAGTAAATAAAAACAACTTAAGCAATCGCATTTAACGCTTGCAGCTACGATGGCTTTATACGCACCAAAGAAGCAGCGCCAGCGACTGGCCTGCATCCTGCATGTGCTAGTATACAGTCAAGAACATTATAAAAGTGCAGTGTAACTTTCGTCTTGTTGACAGTGTTAAAAAAATCGGATGTGACGCCAATATTGACTGGTTTTCAGACGAAGAGCTAGACCGATTGACTGACATCAAAGCTGTTTTTGAATTTTTACAAACGTTATTAGTTTCTTGAACTTTAAAAAAAAAACTTTATTCTACACGTTTTGAACTTGTTCAGCTATGCCAGATGTGTCGCGAAACGCCGGACTTTATACAGTCGCAGTCGTCGGTGTCGAGATTAGCGGCGCTAACAAAAGCGGTGGATTGATCGGGTGCAGCTTCAGCTGTCACCTGAAGCACGTAAACGATGACAGCAGCCGATTGTTACCGTACTTCAGCCTAGTATATGCGGTTTCGTGACAGCGGCGATTGTGAGCCCCGGTTATTCGTGGTGAAGTGTAATTTATTATTGATAAAATAGCAGTTGGATAGTGGGCGCTGCAGTGCTTACGCTGGGAGGCACAGGTGCACGCTGAACGCTGGTCCTGTTATTGATCTAAGTAACCAAGCGGCTCGTCGCAGGCCGACGTCGGCCAGCCGACATGCAGTCGGGTCGATGTCCTGTTTTTTGCAGCCATATTTAGATACACACGTGACTGATTAGTGGCATTTAGTGCGCATTTGCGCTTTGTGCTTTTGCTTCCGGGAAGTTTTGCGTCGGACGCATTTTGTCGTATTCGTACGTAGTACAAGTGCATCATTACCTTCGATGTTCTTGCGATACTGCAGTTTGCAGTGATCAGAAACGGTCAGAAAGCTGTAGTCTTCGCAGTTTTTTATCACAAGCGATGCGCCTGCGTCTTTGCTTCTGTAGCAAACGTTAACGCCGTTTCTTACAAAGTTGTGATTTTCTGAACTTTTTTGTCGATTTTCACGATTTTGACGTGTTGTAACGTCCATATTACGATAGTGGGTGGGTTGGATCTAATGCAAAATACGCGCATTGTGCATACATTTGCATAATGCATAAATTATGAGATCGGTCCACTTACACTGCGTACGAAAAGGCTCAGGTGCTAGCTCGGTGAACACTAGTCCCGTTATTGATCGTTATGTCCCTCCCTGTGGCTTGCAGACTGTCCGAGCCGACAAGACCAGCCTGATGATTTGATAATTTGCAACCGGCCTTTTCGACACGTCGTATTTTTGCGAGTCGTCACTCAGTCGTAGGACGGCGAAGGTTAACGTACGCTGAAGTGGAACGCCCCTTGACCCTTGCAGAGCTCAACTATTGGTAGCGTCGTAAGCTCACCTCCTTTGCTGAGCGAGTGTCGCAAGCGGCGACTATTTTTGTTGTTGTTCGAATTTGTTACGTTGTTACGTTGTTATGTGTCTTTTCTACTTCTATACTGTTTTTATCTACGTTTCTGTCTCTCGACTTTCTCCAATTATGCATTTTCCAGCAGGTAATATTTGCAAATTGCTTATTAATATGAACTTTTTAACTGCACTTTAATTTTTAAGAGCACGATAATCTGACATTCTTGTTCGTTAGTCATTAAGTCGCGACGCTGCAGTGCGATAGGGACTCAGTGTCTGCTGCGCTCTAAAAGTGCTATTTCGAGGGCTAAAAAACAAGAAGCTAAAAATCACAGTTGGAATGACTAGAGGTCCGATTCTTCGTCGGTGGAAAGAAAAACGCTCGTGTTTTAAAACCGAATTGAATCGTTGTGAGATAACCGAGACCCGAAGGTCGTTGTTATTTTATATTCGTGCGGAAAATGCCGTTAAATTCCAGCTGGAGTAGAGTGGAGTTGGTTGTTGTCGATGTGTTTTTCGACGCCCTTGCGCCTGCCTGGCACTGCACTTGACTGCACCTCGGCGGTACTTTGGCATCACGGCTGGCAGCTGGACGGCGGTCGCGGTGCGCTGCTGCTGCTGCTGATACAAGTGGACCAGCGCCGCCGTCGCCGCGTTGAAGGTTGCGTACGGGCGGCCGGCTCATGCTGCGTGCCCCGACCGGGTCACCACTGCATGCGGCGGTGCGCGGCGCTGCCGGCCAGCCATCCAGCGTTGCCTTGCTGCTTGCGTTTGCCAGCTGAGTCGAGTCGCCGCCGCCGCCGCTGCTGCGCTGTTAGTCGCCCTCACTATTTCGTTGTAAGGTCGTCGGCGCAGCTGTTGTTCAGCCCGGATATTCGTCTGAATTCTGCAGTCGAACGCCTGCTGCGGCATCGACGTCGGTAAGTAGCATCGTGCAGAATCTGCTGGCCACACCAGTGATTTTAAAGTGTGCGGCTCATGCTGTTCTTAAATTACGCTTTTAAAAAATTCCCTGGCCATCACGCTTGATTTTGTGTCGCCTGTTGAAAAGTCGACATCGCAGCGGGCGGATGAATAATAGTGCAACCGCTGACGTGTTTTGTGGAAATTACAGCGCTTGAGCTGCGTTTTGCTTCAGCGTCCTGGAAACACGGAAGTTTTCGCGAGTGACTGTTCGTTTTTAATGCGGTTTTATGAGGCCTTACAGTGTGTAACTGTAAATTCAGATCAAACAAAAAAAGCACCAACTGCCATTGTAGCGCTATCCCAACTGTGTCATCATCCATTGAAAGGGTCTGTCTAAAAACAGACGGGACGACGGGACAACGACGGGACAGGACGAAGCATCCCTCCCGCAGCTGGCGGCCATATCCTGTCGACGACGGGACAGCGTGACAGCTGACGACGGGACAGGTAAGTATATAATGAGTCGACGAGGCAAAGCTAATGACTACAGTGAAAAAAGACGGTGTAAGTATTCAGTTTTGCCGACAACTACGGACGATAATTTCTGTGTAAATTTTTGTTGCTTAGCTTTGATGATAAAACTAAGTCTCAGTGTACTGACAGTTATGTCTGTCCCGTCGCCCCGACAACTAAGGTTT
>Ga0056115_1001772_pt1 | contig 10593 bp, 6 predicted proteins | sample WorMetOlspDAHAB1_FD_77007 | JGI IMG/M metagenome (GOLD analysis project Ga0056115, IMG submission 77007) | Marine gutless worms symbiont microbial communities from Max Planck institute for Marine Microbiology, Germany - Olavius sp. DAHAB.1 ... | reverse complement strand
GGGTTGTATGTATACATAATGTAATATTATAAAATTAGTTTATTAGGCCTATTTTTAATCTGGCTGTCTATGCATTATGTCAAGGTCTGCAGTCTCTGATCAGCCAGATGATCAATAGCAGAGGCCTGCGGTGCTTTGTAGTACGTGACATATGCCATTTCCTGTAGCCGTCAGGAATGGAAATGTCGTCGCACGAAAATGTATATCGTTTCATGCAGTCGATGCGCTGTTCAGGCGTCTTCGTTCCGTAGTGTGTACAAAGCAAGCAACAACAGCAAAAAATCACCATCGCGTTAACAACCGTTGCACAGCGGCATATAGAAACTCCATGCTCAAACGTCACACTGTATAGGCCTATTTCGCACACTGTAGACTTCAATCAATCAAACAATAAATCGCCGACTTTTTACAGTGGCCTAAGTAATACAGTCTACATTCCGGAGTGCTAACAACAGAAGGACAATTATTAGCTGTCGTGATTGCGTTCTATCACTGTGCTGTCACAGAAATGATGACGATGATAATGATGCTGCTGCTGATGATGATCGCTGGAACAGAAAGGTCTTCAGTTAATGCAATCGACTCACTCCGACAGCATCTCAAACCTTCACCCCGCCAGAGATCCTTCTTTTGTTAACACTTTAATGGACACCTTGTAGTGGTCTTGAGTTGACTATACTTACGCCATGTCACTGGTTGATTGATTGTTTCTTTTGCTCTCATTCTGTATGCTGCTGCTTTAATGATCCCGTATGTGATATTCCTAGACCCCTAGTATGGCCACCACAGGCGTATCCACTGGCGTATCCACACGAAGGGTCAGGGGTTCAACTTTCAACGCATATTCAGATTTTTGTCGAATTTTTGTGTATGTACAAAAATACTGTTCCAGCTCCGCCCTTCTCCATTAAATCCGACATTTTCTGTATAGAAGGTTAAAAATTGTACGCTAACTCAACATTTTTTGTCAGCTTCTGTCCCACATATGGACCCCTAAACCCTACTGGAGGGTCTGAATCCCGCTCTCGCACTCCCTGGCTCCCCCCGTTGCAAAATTCTTGCACCCGGCCCTTCCAACCCCTCGATTGTAAAATCCTGGGTACGCCCGTGTTGGCTCCCGGAGTGATTGATGGTTGAAACGAATGTTTGTCTGTTGCCAGCTCGTGTTCAGCTGATCAACCGATGGCAATTAAAGGGTTAAGCGCCATCCGTGCATGTATACCAGCTGATGGACTGTCCCCGCAGAGCAGTGATTGACCGGATTATATGATACACTGCGGATCTGTCAAGTTATGCCGCCCGTCGCGTCGCATACAGCTATCATAATACAGTGCCCCACCCAACTCAGTTTATGTCGTTTCGGTGGCTGGCATGCACGCTGCAAACTGCCGGACAGTCCCACCAACATTAATACTATGCACACTTGTATCTGCAGCTGTCCGCCATGTGTCGTAACTCCAGAAGCGCCGTTGAAACATTTGCAACACGAATATCAGATCTGACCATCATCTGGGCAGTAACGATTATCACGAAACATTATTATTACGACCTCCATGTGAGACGGCCTATGGTCAAAACGGCGACACCGAAACGGCGACAGAAATGACTATATTCAAAACGGCGACTAACCCAAACAACACCTACAGTTCCAGTGAAACCTATATATAATCGACCGTAGGCTGTACACATATATCATATATATGGCATGCAACTGTTAAGTTATATGATAAAAGTACAATAGGCCTATTCCATCGCACGCAATGCCTGACGTTAGCGCGAAACAGATCTGAGCCCGTTATATTTTACTAACTAATGACTGCACTGCAAAAATTGCATACTTGAATCCACTGAAATTTAGTTAAAAGTACACGAAAAAGGTCCATAATTGACGAAAGCAAGTTTATACGTTTACTTTGGACCTGTAGCCGTTTTAGTTTGTCGCCGTTTTGACTTGTCGCCGTCTTGGCCATACCCATGTGAGACTTTTGTGAGACATCGAACTTGTGTCAGAGACTTTCAGTCTCAAAATTCGATTTCAACAGACCAGCATAGCTTTTTTTCTCCGCCATTCCAAGTTTTGATTTTGACTTCTTGTTTTTAGTGCTCGGAGACGAAAGTGATGATGATGACCACGATTCATTCATTCATAGTCTAGGCCTATATTTCACATCCGAGATAACGCAGATGAAATTACAATAAGAATACATGCATATTAAGCCTACAATACGATAAAATTGATTTTAAAACATTATGAGATTTACCAGAATGTGTTTTTAATACAATAATCGCGTAATAAAGTTACGACGATGATGATGATGAAAATAATAATAATATAATAATAATAACAATCCGATACATTCTCGAACCGATTTGGTGGTCATATTCACTTTAACAATATTCAAATATATTAAATAAGCCTATAGGCCCAAACGACGCACATGAACACCTTTTCACATTATGGTGACCGTGTCATAGGCGAGCGACTACAGATTTTGCATATAAACATGGACATTTAAGTGCGTCGCAAGTGTCATGCTGAGCTGCCTTTGCGTCGCTGGGCTTCCGAGCATTCGTTGAACCTCGCGCGTTATATGAAAACGACGCACCGCTCAAGTCGTTCACGTGTGTTGTGTAGGCCCGCGCGGCGGCTGTTATGAGCCGCTTTTTTGCTGCGAAAGTGAGCTATAACGCTAATTGAAGCAGCACAGCGACAGACAACACCGCAGTGGAATCGACGCTCGCTCCAGCATGCTGCACCCGACAGAATTCCACCGCTGAATATTATTTATACCGATGCGTCATTGATTTCTTTAGAATTTTTATCCTTTTCCTCCTTTTAATGTCGACATTCTTCACCGTCTGAAGCCTCTCAACCATTGAGACAAAGCGAAGTAATCAGTATACGCTTTATGCAAAAAAACGTTTTAAAACTTCAAAATATTACAACCATGAAGCAATACTGCAATGCAGGTGAACAGAATGAAAAATCTATAAATACACATACAACATATACAATAAAGCCTATACTTTCTGCTGCTATGTAGTATACAACTACATACAGGGTGGCCCGAAAATTTGGCACACTTTCTGTATGCATTATAACTTCACCAAATATTTACCGATCCCAGCGGAACGTTAGTTCCAGCTGTGTTAACGGCAACATCACATTCCTATGGGAATGGTCAAAATTCGACCCCCAGAAAATCCATACCCCTCAACCGATTACGATGAAACTTTGCACAATTTATTACGTCCATAAGATTAGCCAATCTGTAATAATATAAACACTAAAGATCCCGCCAAACCTCAAATGTGTCACTACACCAAAGAATATGGATAGCCGCGTAGGCTCGCAGTGAGTTGTCGTTCTTGGCCGCACAGCGGCCATCTATATTCTTTGAATGTGAAATGTCAATAACATAAAAGCAACAATTGAAAACGATTTCTGTAATAACACATTTTATGAAACAGCAGGAAACAACGTGTTTATTGTCTCAGTTATTGTCTAAGGTGACTGTCGCATCCTGCAGTTTTTACATCAAATGTTCAACGTGTTCACCTTGCTGCTAGATGGCGCATTCTTAAAATGTGTTGTTACAGAAGTCGTCTAGTTTTCAGTTGTTGCTGTTAAGACACTGACATTTCACAAGGTAGTGTAGCGACACTTAAGGTGTGGCTGGATCTTTAGTGATGATATTATTACAAATTTATTCTGATTCTGAAAGTAAAAAGGTTTGAAAATTGATCCATATTTGATGAAGTTATAAAGCGTGCAAAAAGTGCGCCAATTTTTGGGCCACCCTATAGACTCGTGTTCGCCGTGACAAGCTACAATGTATATCCGCGGTTTGTAGACCCCGCACATAAAAGTGTATTCTGTAACAGATGCCGATAATGGACTCGGCTAATGATCATGCGATTAATGGTTTCGGTTTGCAAATGTTGCGTTTGCGAGATTTTACGACTTGAGTCGCATCCGCTAGATGGCGCAGCCGTCCGCAATTTTCATTTCATTTTATTCACAGTACGTTAATTCGGGGTATATTGTTATTGCGCATGCATACCGTACACTGAAATGACGCACGAGACATTAAAGAAAAACAAACCTGAAACATCTAAATAACGATAAAAACGAACAAATACAGTAAACATATAGACGTAAAAGCACACAAATACAAATATGTACAACAATTAGTGGTGCCGACTCCATGGGGTACGGGGGGAACTTGCCCCCACTTTACAAATGGCTGGGCACGGCGGGGGGCACCGTGAATAGAAGAACAGCAAGCAAGAAAGTGACAAAACTGTACTCACCATGACGAAAGCGCTCACCAAAACGACTAATTGTGCTTTTTGCGCCAAAAAAAGTAGAGGGGCACGACCAAAAAAATTTTCTTCAGGCACTTCGCGCCGGATCGGTGCCCCCCCCCCACTTTCAAATTCGTTCCGGCGCCACTGACAGCAATTGACCATATAGGATACATAATCTGAGAAAGAATACACTCATACGGCAAAACATTGTATTTAGAAAAATAATATTTTCTGTATGTCATTGATTTACATAAAACATGAAACATAGACACAAAACTACATTATCAATGGTAATCAAATTCTTGAAAAATAGCATTTTTCTGTTCTTCTGTTCAATGAGAAATGAAACCAGTTACAGTGAAACACAAGTGATTTAGCACTCTCACGCCAATATTCTTTAGCATATGTTTTCTATAGCCAATGTGCACACCAGCGTCGATTTCATGTCTTTACGAAACCGAAATTTGCCATACTTCACATGGGTGTAACAACATTGGCCAGCAATAACTCTTCATCAAGTGTGCAGCAATCATCTCATCTCTACCATAACCAAGAACTGTCATGATGCTATTATTAAAACTCGCAGGAAAAAAATTCGCAAACGAACAAACGGATCAGCGCAATTATTGTTTTTACTATTGATACGAGTTCTAATCTGAGATTCAGCAATGGGTCAGTTCGTTAGCCGACGAGCGGGTGCAGCCAAGTGTAAATGCCAGTCGCACATCGCAGTTACATCATTATAGGCATTCACTGGCTGGCAGTAGCGCCGAAACGAATTTGACAGTGGGGGCACCCGTCCGGCGCTTTGCGCCGGAAATGTTTTTTGGTCGTGTCCCTTTACTTTTTTGGCTTTAAAAGTACAATTAATTGTTTTTAGCGTTTTCTTGATAGTCAGTACAGTTTGATCAGTTTTTGTTTCCATTACATTACATTAAATTTAAAGTGAAAATGCCATAGCACTTCAGACACTTTACAGACACTTTAACAATTTGGAAACTATTGAAACGAAGCCAAGAATAAATGCGATTTTTGTTTGGTTTTGAAGGTTTGCAGGGAATGTGATGACGTCACTTCGGCTGGCAAACTGTTCCATGTTCGTCCGCGGCGACGGGAAACGCTCGGTCGCCGACAGGCGTGTAGACGGGACGTCTAATGCCGACGTCGACGATGACCGCGACCGGGAATCCTGGTGACCGGCTGAAGGGCGTCGGCCAGGTAGGCCGGTCCAAGTCCACGGACGCACGGGTATACCATGACGGAAAGCTTGAAGGATATATGCGATGCGGCGCACGAAGCCAGTGCAGGCGGCGGAGTAGCGGGGTGTCCAGTTGAAACGACGGAATGCCAGCCAGCGTAGCGTTTCCAAAGTCAAGCCTCGTCAGAACAAAAGCTGTGACGAGAGACTGTTTGCTGTTTTTCTATATTCACGGTGCCCCCTCGTGCCCAGCTTTTGTATAAGTGGAGGGCACGCGCCCCCGTGCCCTTTGGAGTCGGCACCACTGCTGGATGGCTTCGTTTTTGGTTGAATGATCAAACGTCAGCACATTACTTTTCCAAGATAAACCTGCGGTATAACACGTTCTTCAAAATGTCGTACGTGCGCAACAAGTCGGCGTCAATTAGTGTCAAAACGAACGAACGAACGGACGGGCGGACGAACGTACAGACGCCGGGAATACAATTTGGTGCATTTTAGCCTAAAATGTGACACCTGGTGGCAATCATTTAAATGACATTCCTGATAATCAGCTGACCAAATTTTGTGTATTTATTGGTTGATCACGGGTTTTTATCCTCCTGAAATTTCTCAATAAATTATGCCCCTGACAGACACAACGGACAAAGAGACGCGACGAAGAGACGCGTCTCTTCGTCCGTCCGCCTCTTAGTTAGTTTGACGTGTGCTTATCGCTGCGAGTTGGTTGGTTGATGAGCATAATTATACGTCTATTTTCAGCCGTTGCGTTTCCACGTTCGTCGACAAGTTGTTTACCCGACGCCGAACAATGTCAGTGAAGTCAATTTTCGCGTTTTGACGTTAGCTCTTCAACACTAGTTTCTCAGTCACAAGATAGCCTGGTACCGCAAGTTCCGCAATGAGGCAATGCTTGTTGGCCTAATATTCTTACAGAATGTTTATGTTAATCGTACTTTGCCTACTTCATAATATCGTAGAATGCACACGTTTTACAACCGTTTATCTGTGTATCATCATTGCTGGAGTCATTGTCGTATTATTGCATTTTATCGTATTGAACATCTTTATTTCACCAAACATGGTAGTACAATATACATGAAGAAAAGAAAACGACCAAACTGACTTAACTAAGAAACAGTATATGTAGCATTTATGGACAGAGACTTCTCAGACTGTCTGACAATAATGACACTTGGCAAGTCAAAACCAAAATATACTATATGATAGTGTAACTTGTATACCACATTTTTTGTGTGGTTGCGTTCTGTCAACTATCAATAAAGACAAGATGATGATGACGAAGTAGGCCTATTTTGAGAATGAAATTAACTAACGAATCGTACTAGCGTATGACGTTGATGTCTGTAAGCTGTCGACAATTTTTAAGAAAACATTTTCGCCGTTTACTGTTTGTGGTAATAGTTACCTATTTTGTGGCCGAAAAGCCAAAGATTCGGAAGGCTCTCACTGCTACTGCACAGCGGCAAAGGTAACTCGCTGGCGTAGCCGGCGCTTTCAAGTTTTATTTTCTTCGCCTCTGACGTTGGTTTGATTTATCAATCCGGCGTTCGGTCATGAGGCCGTTAGCTTCTGTGTCTGCTGCAGCCGACGACTACACTGCCTCGTCGGGCAGAGAAGTCGTATTACGAAACAGCGTGGACGTGTTTTCAGCGTTCGTGAGTGTTGGCGACTGCATATTCGTCCCCGAAGGCTTTGTGAGAACGGTACAGTTCACGGTGACGCACCGGGGAAACTAGGAAAAGGGAAACGCTGTAACGAGATGGGTACGCGATATCACACTTAACCGGCGCTGCGTGTACTTTTGTAATTTTACAGGGTGGTCCAAAACATGTCTTTACAGAATTATCAATTACTCGTGCAAAAACGTAAAGAGTGAATTTTGTCACGTTTTACATTTACTTTGACAATATTGCAGCTTCAAGCACATTAATTGATAGCGTCATATAGAATATTTAATATCAACTGACAATATTCTAGTGCTTTTCTGGCAGTCTAATTTGAGGACAAAAAATCTCATCACATTGCCAGGCTTATAATACGATCTAATACTATTCACATATAATATGGCAGGGGCTTAATTTGTGGCCACCACGTATAACGTAAGCATCAACCTGTCCAGTATAGACGACCCGCTGTGGCGTTCACTGCAATGATTAAGAGCCTATACTTATCAGCAGTTAATCACGTGACCCCCTGCCAATATTTATGGAAAACTAGAGCTATTCTCTGTATATTGCATGCCATCATTATCGTCATTATTTATTGTTGCAACTGACAGAACGTAACTGTCATCATACAGTACAAAGCCTACATAATAAGTGATAAATATGAGTCATAAAGTATAAGTATAAAAGACGTACATCAGAAAATTTGCCTACGTAAATGTTTGTTTGTTGAAATTGCCTGCAGCTACAGATAGGGCGAGTGTCATAGTCGTTTATAAAGTCAACGTCATTGTTACCGCTGACAGAGTACAACTGTAATTTAGGCCCAATACACGTCAACAGCATTCCCAATACATGTCTATGAACAGCTGTCCAATGAGAAAGTTAATAGGGTCAGCGTTGACATTGAGAATACAGTCATGCCGGCGGGGTCTGAGTGCGTAAGTGTCTGAAATGACAGAGTCACTTCGCAGGCACTACAAGTCTAGTCTTCCCGTGACTAGAAGTCACGGGAAGGACTGCTTGAAAAGGTGACTCTTCAAGCGGCTGCAGTATAGACAGACAGCGATGGAGCGAAGGTGACATGACGCGGCAGACTGTTCCAAACGCGGGCAGCAGCGACCGGAAACGCTCGGTCGCCGACAGTCGACAACCGTGTACGGCGAATGAACAATGACGATGCCGAACAAAGCCGTGTCCTGGTGGTAAGGTCCGCCGGCTGGAGAAACTCATCTGCCAGATACGACGGCGCCATTCCGTTGAGGCACTTGTAAACCAGAACGGCGAGCTTATCCGTTCTGGAGCCTTCAGCCAGTGTAACTGGCGAAGTAGCGGACTGACGTGGTCGTGCCTGGGCGAAGAAACACCAGCCGAGCGGCGGCGTTCAGCACAGACTGTAGTCGTTTCAGCTGGTACATCGGGATGCTAACTAATGTAGCATTGCCGTAATCCAGTCGTGATAGCACCAAAGACACTACCAGCTTCTGGAGAACGGGTCGAGGCACGGATCGGCGAATGCTACGGAGCTGGCGCAGTAACGCAAAACAAACGGATACAGTCCGCGCGACTTGTGTCTTCATTGACAGATCGGCGTCATGACACAAAATCATGACAAGAAAAAATCTAACATCTAACATTTAAACCTACAAAAGATACATGAACAGCTGAAACACATAAGGCATTTTAAAGTATGTATACTGAGAAATAATCTACGGCGTTGAGTATGCAGTTACTATGATATCGAAAGTAACTTCCAGTTCACTATTTTTAGTACCGACCGCCGTTAAAAAAAACATTATTAAAAGTGCAATAAACGCTCGCGAGGCTGATCATTCATTAATTTCATCGTGATTATTATTGTCTGTTTCATATCCTATGCATGCGCATACGAGTTACACTGATGACAACAGCATAACTTATCCCCAAGAACAAATTAAACAGCAATCGAGCTGCCAAAATATTACTTTACTAATACTTGTCGAGTGAAATAAAACATATCTTCATTGTGCACGAAGATGCTGAATAATAACATTTTTCATGATTTTTTTTGTTTTCGAATTCGATGTGTCATGTACATGGAGGGATCATTTCTCGACTTCAGCTGATCAATAACAAGAGCAATTGTACATAAAAGTTGCAGGGGGCACGTATTGACAAATGGTGAAATGTAACACCCAACTTATTTTTTCCTGTCACTGCCCACCGAAAAGACCCCTCGGTGGATTTTTTTGGGCACGTAATACCTAAGAAAATAGAACTGCATATTTAATGTTATTTTATATTTATTATTACACATATTATGGCTTTTTACACACGATGGCTTAAACTGGTATTAAAATATAAGCAAAAACAGCCGAAAAAAAGCAAGCTGTAAAATAAACACTAGGACATTAAGCATCGAAACATTAAAACAGTTCGTAATATTTTCCAAACAAAATTTGTTTGAATTTGAAATGCTCTAATTATTTCACAGACGTGCCCATTCGTCACACCCGGGAGTATCACAGCCTGCACAGTCCCCCAAAGTGTAACCGTATGCATGCAGGACTATTGAGCTGCTGCGGCTCGTAAACGACGCTGGTCCGAGTCGAACACGGATGACTGAGCTGTGAAACTGCAAAGCCGGTGCCACGCCACATCGCGCGGCCACTCTGACGAACCGACAAATCCCCTCTCGTAGTGGAATATCGCCCTCAAGGTCATCCGCCAACCAGCGATGGGCAAAAGCTGATCAAAAGTTGTAAGCACATGATATACCTTTAATATTTGTAGTTATCCGCATAACGTTTTTATTACAGGTTCGTACAAGCTTGAATTATAGTACCAAACTGAAAAAAATAAAAAGTGAAAACTGAAACAAAATTATATTATAAAATGATAAACGCCATAAAATGCACAAAATGCTAATTGCAACATTCTTTAACAACAGAAATTTAGTTGAGTTGAAAAAACGTTGGTCAAACCACAAAATTATGCTATACCTGCATGCACAGTAGTCTAGCTAATTGCTCACTGTTTTAGCCCAGTATAGGCCTAATTACACCTAACTACTTTTTGACACCCCCTATGCACAAAGGGCCAAAATGTACAAACATGTATAGAAGTTGTTAATGGAATCATGTTTGTTAGTTGGCCATCACCGATCAGTCCGGCGTAAAGCATAGACAAGGTTACATGCAGCTTAGCGTTAAAATGGCTATGTATAGGCCTATACAGGGTGGCCCCAAAAAGTAAGCCACTATCGTTAATCATCATTAAATCGTATTAAAACCCACCATTATGGCTAGATATTGCATCAATTTCGATTAGAAAATGAGCACAATAATATAATAAGTCTGTATTAAATATTCTATGTGTGACCTAATTTGTGACGTCATCACTTGCTGTGTTTGAAGC
>Ga0056115_1001771_pt1 | contig 10593 bp, 6 predicted proteins | sample WorMetOlspDAHAB1_FD_77007 | JGI IMG/M metagenome (GOLD analysis project Ga0056115, IMG submission 77007) | Marine gutless worms symbiont microbial communities from Max Planck institute for Marine Microbiology, Germany - Olavius sp. DAHAB.1 ... | reverse complement strand
TGATTGTCTGGAGGTTAAGAGGGAATATTATCAGAACTGTTTTATATATTGCCAACGTGCTACCTCTTCAATGGGCACAGTTAACAAAAACAGTTCATACAGCCCAGTTGGGCCTTGAGTTTGGCTTTTTGTATTTTTTTAGGTTGCATGATTTGTCTTTATGTTGGTGTATGTTTTGTTTTACCTTGGACAGTTGAGTCATTTCCCTTCATGTTGTGGCGCTGGCGTAACAAACTTAAATAGCCCCCTTCGAGCTTTTTGCTCCCTCCTCGTTACTCTGGGTTGGGAGCTGGCTCCATCCCTTTAAGGGCCATTATGAACAAAAAGCAATGCGAGACGAGGGGGTTATTTATGTCGCTGGTCATCCACTGCTGAATAGGAAATGTACAAGACTCCCAGGGTGTTTCTATTTCCCAAAACGCAAACTATAACTTCTAAAGGCACGATATAGCCTTACTGTGCTGAAAGTGCCATGACTCCAATCAATCAATCAATTTACAACTGCTGTATGTGGTTTAGATGTGTTTTCATGCTGTGCTGGCATAGGTAGACTGTGTGTGAGTTTGCTCTCGTACAGTTAACAGTGTATTTATGTAGCTTGGTTGATACCTCTTTGCCAGTGTGTAATCATGGCCTGTGCTCCTCTGGACCACAGCCTAGTCAGTGATAGATTGTGACTGAGTGCTTGAACTGAAATTAGCCTGAGTTATGAAATAATTAATGGGCAAGGTAGGCATCACGCAAATCCATCCTCTGTTCATGCCTGTAGTACAGAACTCGATGCCCTTGGATTAAGTGGAAATTGCATGGCATGGTATGGCTGACAGTACTTTTTGTATTACCACTTTTGTTTAATGGAACAGTAATACATGCAGTGGTTCTGCATAGTGTGCAGTGCATCGATTATTCTTTGTTCTGGATTAAACATTGGCTGCATTTATGTGGAAGCATGTTGTTGCTTGAACAGGACTGACGAAGATGATGAATCGTCTCTGCACTTGTGAGGTCTGTGTGCAGCCACTGTGGCAGCGAGAAGAGGCACTTGTTATGTCTTCTAAAGTGTACTGGCAGGCACCTCCACCAGTCTCTTCGAGGTTTGCAAAGCCTCAGAAATATTCACATAAATTTGCTGACTTGTTTTGGGATGTGGATTGCAGTCTCTGTCCAAGGTGGGATGTCAACCTCATCCACCCTGAAGAAAGGGTTAAGTAAACGGTCCTGGCTAGTGAATGCAGCCAACTGCTGCAAGTGTGTAAACTTGCTCTACCTCACATTTTTGCCCTTACAGATATTAATGAAACTACTGAAAAGGTTTGCTATGATGAGAATAACTGTGTGTCGGAGCAGTGGTAGTTATTAATTGTTGGAGACACACACCTTTTAACAAATTAAAATTGAGGTTTAGTGAGTGGCTGTAAAAGTTGCATACTTTTTGAAGTGGCAGCCTTAGCCAGAGACTAGTCAACTGGCATGGCTGATGGTGTCATGTCCGTGTTACGTCTCTGGAAAAGTAATGCACTGTTCTGTTTATGTGGCCAATGTTTTCCGTTCTGGAAACAGTGGCTGCAGTTCTATGGAGCACTGCACTGTTCCTTGAGAGTTGGCTCCAGTTGTGCTGTTTCACTAGAGCCTTAGCATTTGGAACACACATCTCTTATCTGATCTGATCTCTGTTTTATTTTCGTGTGATATGGAGTTGTTGATGTTTGTTTAACACCATACAATGAAAGAACAGTGCGAGTTAATAGACTTTATTTATTAGGTAACTGGAGAATTGTCATTTAGCTGTTTTATGCTTGTCTTGAAAATGGTTTGTCACGTTGGTGTATTTGACTTTTGACATTGCAGCAATTCGGAGTTGAACTGATTGCCATTTAGACTGTGAACTGAACTGCAACTTCTCTGGTGTCAGACTAAAAGTGTGAGTGAGACTGTATGGTGTGTTAGCATGGGGTGATAGTTGCCTTTGCCATGTTGTAGGGCTAGTATAGTATTGTAGTATAATGTCTTAAAAATGCCTGCTGTTGAGTATGAAATTGTCTGCGAATCACCTTATCATAGGGCATTATTTTGAATTTGTGCATTATATTTCACTTTGCGTAAACAAAGTGAAATATAATGCATCTATACAGCATGCTTTTATGCTCAGTTACACGATGTACTGCACCCCGTATCTTTAGACCCGTTACTGCGAACGCTGCTTTGGAAGGTTACATAGCAGATGAGACGATCGCTAGTTTTTTTTAACCCACATCGTGTTGACCGTCACAGCTATTATGTTGCGCACGCATGGCACTCAGTTGTGGTAAATTGAACTAATGTACTTGAGAAATGGCTGACCACTTTGGTTTGTCAGCCATGGTTACAGTACATGACATTTTCGTTAAAAAAAATAATTTTTTAACATTTGTAACCTTATTTGCTAACCCTAACCCTTATGATATACTGTAAAATTATCTGTTGACAGATGCCTGATTTGGGTCAGTGTTACTGTTGTAATGTACATATCGGCTAGATGCATACGGTATTTACATTCGTGCTGCTCTGAACTGCCTCATATAATTATCATTGAAGTAAGCATAATATTTTATATTGTGATAGATGGTTACTTTATTTTGTCCTTAATAGAATTCTAAATTCTAATCATCTGTCCCTGGGTCTGGCAAAAGTGTTGTTTTTATGCTGGTAACATATCGTGACATATTCCTTTTGTAGCTTTGGCTTTGTCTGGCACAAAAAGCGCCACTGCAGCTGTGTCGATATATAAGTGTTACGTGCCTTTGCCTTTTTTGAATTAACAAGTTAATTGTTGCATTACAATTAATTGCGATTAAAAAATTAACACCATTAAACGTTTAATTCTGCTACTGAAATAATGCTGTATGAATGCCACAGCATTCGCAAATACACCAACATATCACAAATGCCATTCAGAATGACGTTTTTCCGCATGCACAGACGGGTTTGTATGCGTAATGTACTTTTCAGTTTGCTGATTGCTATGATGTAAGGTGTAGGCCTGCTGTTTCAAATATGGAGTATGGGGATTGGGGTCCACTAAATATCTCGCACCTCTCACATGCTGTCCAATGTCCCACATGTTAATAATGTGTTAATGCACGCTCAGAAGCTCTGCATGTTGACTCATCATTTTGTTCAAAAGTGAGTATAGCAAACCAAACTAGGTAATAATAGACAGTATCAGAAATTTTTCTTTTTTTTCTGATATTCAATAAGCCTGGTTTATAAGATGTGCAAGCTTCAGTCATTGACTGGTGTAGAATGGGCGTTTTAGCTACTCAAGTTCCTGAATCTGGATTAGTTCCTTTGTAACTTAAAATGTCTTGCTTCACATGTGAGCCATTGCCAAGTTGTCATCGTTACAATTCTTTTCATTTCTTTTGATAACTGTATTACTTGGACTTACCCTGTTACTGTTAGATACTTTCAATGTTATTTTGTATGTTTATGACAGTTGCTGTTAGCTGACCAAAACTTTCTCAGTTTTGAGTAATTTTGACATTGTTTGTTATTTAGTGCAGTTATCATACAGCAGAAATTGCCAGACATGTCAGTGTCTTTGCGAGCAATTGTTTTTTGCTTGTTTGCAGGTTGGACTCCGGATCTGATACCAACTTTTTTTTACTGATTTTAGTGCTTTGTATAGCAATATGATTGCTAGTGACAGTCATTACTTTTTGAAGTTATAGGAGACAGTGAAGTTGTTTATTATTAATTGTGTTAATTATTTAATATTCCTATTACAGTGTCTGTGTGTAACTGTAAAAGACATCAGTACACGATGATTATGTTAATGAAATTGTTTGGAGAAAAGCTTATTGTGTGAACTCAAAATTTCCAATGAGATGCATAGCACTTCTAGGATTAGAGCTTATTGAATTAGACTTACTCTGCCATCCTTTTGCTCCTTAGAATCGATCTGTTTATGGTACTGTCTGCCAGTGTCTGGTCATAGTTATCCTGGAAAAGGGCCACAAAATTGTTTTATATCAGATCATTCTTCAGTAAACAAATTATCGAATATGCTCTTGAAACTACTCCTCCATTTGACAACAGAACTGTTTAACATTGCCAATGTGCTACCTCTTCAATTGGCATGTTTAACAAAACCAGTTCATACAGCCAAGTTGAGCCTGAGTTTGTGTTTTTAGGTTGTATGAATTATCTGTTATATTTTCCCTTGGACAGTGGAATAATTTCCTGCGTTTTGGTGCTGGTGTAACAAACTTTGAATTTTTGCTGCCTCCCCATTAATGCAGGTTATGAGCTGGCTCCATCCATTTAAAGGCCATTGTAAACAAAAACAATGCAAGATGAGGGGGTTATTTATGTCACTGGTCATCCGTTACTGAATAGGAGATGTACAAGAGTCCCAGGGTGTATTCACTTCAGAAATGACAAATATTGTGTCAGGTGGGGCGTTTTGTTCTAGAAAGTTGTGGATTTTATTGTTGGTGGTTTTGGATAAATTTGAAAACCAATGAACTTTGAGGTAGATCTGTTCTAGTGCAGTGTTGATGCACTGAAAGTACTAACTGAAGTTGTTAATACTGCAAACTTGCTAGTTACCAGTGATATTATGCAATATGCTTACTCCAATTATGCAACATGATGGCATTTTACTTCACTTGCACAATAAGCAGTACTGCAAATGGAAAAAAGCCAGTACTTTCTTGTTGCATGTTTCTTCTGGAAGTTCAAAAGGAATGATTAATCCAGATGCAGTGTATGCTATTGCTGTAACCAAGTTTATTAGATAACTAACTGTACATAAAAACTGATAATGGCAAAAATAACAACAACAATACACAGATCACATCCACTAAAACATTTTACCTGTAAACGAATTAAGAGAAAATCAACAAAACACACAATCAGTGAGCCGATAAATTATACTAAAACTGTTAAAATACAATAAACACAAATGGTAGAAATGCAAGTTCACACACTGCTCACAGCTTCACAACATCTGCACAACGACCTTTCTTGTTGCTCAAATTACATGTGATATGAAATCGACATCGTTTCTTGTACAAAGTCGTACATCAAAAGTCGTAATACATCAAAACTTCAACAGTGCAGTACACTATGACAAAACAACAGTTTTCAAGCTTTATTAAATACAGATAGAAAGTACTATCCACTTGAAGTGAGTTTCTGAATCACAGCATTTTTCAACGCCACACATTTACATGATTAGTGAAAGCAAGACGGGTCTGCTTAACCTTTCACCAGAGACGGATAAAAAAATAGAACGCTCGTTCTATTATGTGCCATCAAACAAACTGCTATGTTGCCTAACACCAATTCATGACAATCATAACCTATACACAATTCTAGCTCTCATTTTTTGTTCGATAAGAGATGGGACACTGAAAGATAGTTGTAGAGATTTAACATTCTGTACTTTGTAACTTATCTTACAAGGTGCAACATCAAACTGAGAGGTGCAAATATTCACTGCAATAACGGAATTTCTCCAGGTGGCTGAACGTTTATATTACCAACAAAACTGAAGCAGCCGTATAATGTTATGGCTATGCACATACATCAAATCTTCCTGACTTTATGTTTGTTTTTACTTTTTACTGACAATGATGTCATATGTCAAACAGTAAGACAATTATATCGTGATTTACTCAAAAAGTACGAGGGGCGGTCAAAAAGTTTTGCAATTCAGTATGATAGATTAAATTTAGACAAATTTTATTGATCACAAATGCTACCTACACATAAGAGTTCTGTTGTGTGAAAATATACTTTTAATGTTGTTATTAACTATTGTATGGTATATGTATTAATGACATCATCCGCACAAAATGTCGGAAATTTCTAGATCTGAATATCGCGCAGCAATCAAATTTTTAATATTAGAAAAGCAGCTGGCGAACAACATTTATGAACGTTTGATATACGTTTATGCTGACAATGCCCCGTCTTATTCAACTGTCACCAGGTGGGTTGCTGAATTTAAACGTGGCCCAACATCGCTTGAAGATGACACCCGAGCTGAACGGCCAGTCAAAGCGACTACTGATGATTGTTCTGACACCCTCCTGTCGGAAAGCTGGTGATGGGCGATTGACGAAGTCCTGGAGATAGCCACAGAAGTGAGCATTTTATATGGCAGCGTCTTGAATGTTTTGCAGGGTTTAAGCAAGGTCCGTGCCAGATGGGCCTCATGTTTTCTAAGACCCATTAAGAAGTCATTTCAGGTGGAAACATGTTCGGAGCTGTTGGCTATCTACAGTGCAACCCCAGACAACGTGTTGTCCCGTATAATAACTGGTGATGAAACGTGGATTCACCACTGGGATCCAGACACCGAACAGGAGTTGATGCAGTGTAAACACGTCAACTCTCCTCAATCCAGGAAGTTCCGCACTCAACGTCGGCTGGAAAGTCATGGCCACAATTTTCTGGGATTACAAAGGCGTGCTGCTGGTGGATTACTTACCACAGAAGACAACAATGACTGGACCATACTACGGTGAAGTGCTGACAAATCTGCGTCTGGCAATGAACGAGAAGCAGAGGGGAATTCTGACCCGAGGTCCGCTGTTGCTGCACGATAATTCTCCGGCGCACATGTCTCGAGCTGAACAGGTCATAGTCAAGGAAATCGGGTTTGAGCAGCTGTCTCACCCACCTTACTCACCCGACCTGACACCCAGCGACTTCTACCTATTTCGACACCTGAAGCAGCACCTTCGCGGAACGAGGTTTTTCGAGGATGATGAGCTGCAGCAGGCCATGTAGTCATATCTCGACAACATGACTCAGGAATTCTATTTGGCTGGAATAAAGGAACTTTTTGACAGATGTCAGAAGTGTATTGATATAAGGGGAGATTACATTGAAAAATAATTGTTTTGTCTGTGCCATTTGTACATCATACTGAATTGCAAAACTTTTTGATTGCCCCTCGTACAGCTTTCAAATTTGTACCATTCACTTAATAGATGTAAACAATGATATGCATACATCACTGCATCCATATACTAATATGGGATATTTAAAATGCAATGTACTTCTATTGCCAGACTTGACAGTTTAATGTAACATACAACAAGAACAGTCGAAATGAGATGACTACTGATAACCAACATGAGGAGATACATAACCAACGAGACTAGATAACAAATGGCCTGCAGTTACGAGTAACGATAACTATTCACACAATACCATATTGCAAGTGAGACAGAGTGTATCAGTCCTGAATCATTTGCCAAATGAAAACATACGAGAAGACACTGGCTAATGCACATTAACTCATGATAATTCACAGATGACAAGTGCTGAGTCAAGCATCAGGCCTAACAAGATCAACTATCCTGTGGTTAATACACTACCAACATAAGTCACACACCACACTGGACAATTTGTTAAAAGGATCATGACACTGTCGAAAGAGCCAGATAATTCTGAGTCCATTTTGTGTGAGTACTGGATCATATTATGCATTTGACTGTTGTTATTCCACTTTTATTTAACAACTCTGTGACATCATGTCTCAATTCATCAAGTGGTAGTCTTAGGAGATTTGGAAGATTAATACTAAAGAAACCTTTTAAGATTACATCATAAGAAACAATGACACTAAAACGCCCTAATCAATTCCTGTTAGTGGTTGCTGTAACAAAGAGCAACCAGTTGGAAAAGTGCATATGACAAGTCTGTCAGTGCTTCAACTCTATTTTGTAGTATCTAGTTGTTAACTACGGTGCTGTAAAATGGGGTCCCATGCTATCAGGACAACAGAATCCTTGCTCAATATATTTCACAAAATTCTTACAATAACGCAGTCCCCTCCAAAATAATTGATACATGTACAGTTATCACAATGTACACATTCTGACAAATCAAAGCCCAACAGCAACAATACCAGCAGCTTTAGCAACATGAAAAAGTGGCGACATATTACCCAATTTTTGCAACATCCTGTGCAATATAATGTCATCAAGGCTGACCTCAATGCCAGCTTTCATGCTGACCTGCCAACTTCACCTGTTTATCAACCACCAAGAATACAGCTACATGACTACTAGCTGCTCTGCACAATGATCTCAGCATGGCCATAACAAATGTGTGCATCACAAATGACAATGTTTTTGAGACACTGAAATCAGCCGCTAAGACCTGAGATCTTCCACTGTAAGATCGACCTGTGGAGGTACAGTGGAGCGATAGTGACAGCAATGACGTTAGGCTGCCTTGTGTCTGCCACCACAATGGCAGCACCATTGCACGCAGTGACGACACGCAGTCAGTGGCGGGTAGCACCAGAGACATGGCACAACAAGCGCCAATGCGGCCAGTAACGTCCACCGCCGGCAGCAGCCTGGCGCCGAAGGATCACAACCAGTGCACGGCTCATCATCGTCTCGCCAGTCGTCGGCCGACGCCCGGCCAGTCGAATCACAGTGGTAGACGACAGCACGTGCACAACAAAGACATGACACACGGTCGACCAACCGGCGAACCGGGTCCGGTGCATCGGCACACGACCCAGGCCGGTTGCTGTCATGACTGAACGTCTCGTGACAGTACACACAGCACGACCTCGTGCCAGACACAAGTGGACGCTCGCTCGACAAGGTAGCACTGCGCCGGAACATGTCTCTCGCCGCACTGCGAGAACGCGGTTTTTTTGCAGGCAGCAAAACTGCTGGTGGTGTGTAACTGGCCGCTGAGAAACTAGGACCGCCGCTACTTTCTACGGAAATCGACGGCTCAGAGCGTGTTGGTGGTGTAGGTGGGCTGTCTACAATGGGATAGGTGTAGTCATGCTTGGGGGTGCATGTCTTGGCCAGCTTTACATACGAATAGTCTATCATCTCGATGTCCACTACATCACCACTGACGTCGACAGATGTGGATGCCAGTTGGAATGAGTTGCGGTGTAGTTGCACGTCACCATCATCATCATCATCATCAGCTGACGAACCCACAGTCGACTGGTGTAGCAATGGCGGCAGTGGCCTCCGGACTCCATGCACTTGGTCGCCCATTGCGGCCATAAAACCATCGGTCACTACTGAAGGCGAAAGTGGAGCTGACGGTGAACTGGTTTCTGTTGAAGTGGTGCTGATGGACTGCGACCAGCTGTCGTCCTTACCCATCGGCAAATTCAAAGCCTACAGTTGTTAAAACAATGCAAATCGTGAGCATCATGCAAACAATTTCTGCAATGACAACAAGTGCTTATATGGTATGGCTTCACTAGAACAAAATAAACAGTACAGGAAAAATACACAACTCACTAAACCCAAACAACTTAACACACAAAACACGAATCAAGGTTCAGTATCTTACGACACTCAGCCAGGAAATGAAGTCCATATTCTATAGCTCTTTAGCCCACACAAAGGACACATCAGGCAACAAGATGCAGCAATTAGCTTCCACACTCACAATAGGCTGCCATCACTCTTATCAGAAACATGACAAAGTTGGCAACTCGTACAGTCAAACTCGTGTATCGCAGTTGCACGTTAATAGTGATTCATATCTGATCACACGACATGATGAGCTGACCATATTCATGAGGGGCATCAAATCGGCTATTATTCCCCCTTCCCTCTTCCCACTGGCATAAAACCTGCATACAGCTTTTCTGTTTACTCAACCTCACTCTCTTCCTTTATGTGTCATCCTATATTCTTCTCCTAAATTATTCCTTGTCTGGTCTGCAGAAGCACTATTGCCTTCTGATCCATTAAAACCACCAGATTTAGCTTCATGTATCAGCGCAGCCAGACTGGAAACGACAGAACAAATGTTTGTTTGCATGCAAATACTCTGTACATTAACTGTTACCACACCAGTAACAGAATCAGACCAACAGCAACACTAACCATAAAAACGTCGTCGTCTGCGATCTGTGCTTCTACTCCTCGGCAACTTGGAGGTGCTGCGCAGCACACAGCAAAATCTCACTTCAAAACACTTTGACAGTAGCTGCAGCTAAAAGCTGAATCACTGAATGTTGATGATACACTTGATGGATGACAAATTCATGCCACTTTTTACTGTACACTTTCAGTTCAACATATATCCTTACACCTAACAAAACATGCTGCATGAGGGAGTGAGTGAGTGAGTAGAGTTATATACCGACACAGTAAAGGTCATTCGGAGGCAGGAATGCCCCGCATGAAAAACTCATTATTTAATAACACCAAGTTTGGTATAACAGCACACAAACACGTAATTATGGAATCTTGTCTGAAACAAAACTACCAAATAAACACTTATAAAATATGGAGTTAAAGGAGAATTCAAGATTGAAGTAATTATCGCTTAAAATGAACATTTATGATTCATACAGTCACATACACTGCATGAAAGTGGCAATTCGGGTGAAATTAAAAAGATGGTTGGCGATGAAAATTTCGCACTTCAAACATCCACACTGCTGCAGTGTACACGGTTGCCAACTATTTTCGCTGATCTCGGCCAAACGTAATGCATTTTATGCCAAATCACTTTCAAAAATACCGCATCATTTCTGACCCAATTTACAAAGAATCTTAAGATTTTCCTTAGTTTATCCGAAGTTCCACCTAAGTT
>Ga0056115_1001768_pt1 | contig 10596 bp, 6 predicted proteins | sample WorMetOlspDAHAB1_FD_77007 | JGI IMG/M metagenome (GOLD analysis project Ga0056115, IMG submission 77007) | Marine gutless worms symbiont microbial communities from Max Planck institute for Marine Microbiology, Germany - Olavius sp. DAHAB.1 ... | reverse complement strand
TATATAGCAGACAGGTTTTTAGGAAAATTGTAATAGTTACTGTAAATAGTCGTCAAATAAGCATCGTGATTTAAAATTTTGTAGAATCTAGCATTAAGTGGAATTTGACTTTTTTGCGATACATTTTGCCTTTATTTCATGTTTTTATGTATTTAATGTCTTTGTCATTTTGTATTAAGCACAAGAAACATAAAAAGAAGTTGAAGAAAAGAAAGCATCGAAAACGTGAAAGTGTCGATGTTGAACCAGAACATAGGTCTGATAAGTGCAACCGTTCAAGCCGTGTTGACAGTTCGTCTGTCAATGGCATTGCTTCTGTCTTGCACGAACATGAAACATTGTTCAGGAGCAAAAAAGTGTTTGTTAACAACCAGTCTGAGCAACATGCCAAGAAGTCACGTAAGAGAAAACGACATCGTGATAGAGACAGTACGTTTGACAAAGAAATGCACTGCAAGCGACAAAAGGTTGAGTGTGATACTTCTACAGGTTTTGAGAATGAAATTCAGATGATGCCGAAAAGTGGGCATAGTAACCGAAGTTTAGAGAAGCGAACTTCAAACACAAAGCTGCCAAAGCTGTGGTGCTCCAGTGCACTGAAATGTAGTGTTGACAGTCATGAGCAAAAGAAATGCAAAAAGAAGGAAACGAAAAAATTACGTGAACCTTCTTTGAACAGTCATGGAAAGCTTTCTGATGTTGAATGCAAACAAAAGAAGAAGAAGAAGAAAAGGCATAAGGAAAAAGGATATCATAAATCTGTTTCACCCGACATTACAAAATGTTTATTACGTTTGCCTGTTTCCAATTCTAAAGTGCTTAGTGATATTTCAAGAGATATCAGAATGAATACCAGTGAAGATGGTCAGCTTCCAGTAGTTACCAGGCTTGCAGATGTGGCAAATTTTACTGCAGAAGCTGTACACAAAGACCATAAATTGAGCAAGTCAAAGCATAAGCACTTGAAAATGAATACAGATGTAGAAACGAAAACTGCTGGTGAAAGAATGTCCAAATCTTCTGTAACACTGAAGCACAAGGCTGACAGTAATCAAGAGCAAAAGCCGTCTAAGAAGAAGAAAAAGACGAGAAAACGACATGAATCTATTGTCATATCTGGAATGTCTCCAAATGACTGTTCCGGAACACCTAACCACTCGTCTCAAAAATCATTTGCTTCTGCAGAATATTTGGGCTGTGATGATGCGTTGGAGTCCGGCAAATCAAAGCTTAAGCAGTTGAAAATGAATACTGATATTGAAACTAAAACTGCCGATGAAACGGTGTCAAAACGGTTATCTTTGGATAAAGTACAGTTTGTTTCTGACATTCATCAAGAGCAGGAGCCATCTAAGGAGAAGAAAATACTGTGTGAATCTGTTGCCATTTCTGAAACATCTCCGAATGATGTTTGTTCCAAAATACCTTACCATTTGTCCCCCCAAAATTTTACTTCTGCAGAATATTTGAGTAATGATGAAGTGTTGGAGTTGCTACATGCTGAAAATTCAATCTATTACCTGCGTAACTCTAGTGAAGTCAAAGAAGCAGGTTAATAGTTGGGACTGCTATTTTTGTTTGTTTGTTTTAATGACAGAATGTGGCTATTTGTGGGGCTTCAGTACATATCACATTCTCTTATTCTCATTGTATGTCTTGACAGTTGTGTATCCATAACTGAATTACTGTGAGCTCAAAAATTCTAGTTACTGACATGAAGACTCCACTTCACAGTTTTGATATGACAAGTCCATGGTTGTGAGGTCATGCACAAGTCGTCTAGTAGATATGTATTAGGTGAATTAAAATAACCCTGCATGGCACACAGAAACCACATTCAATTTGCTATGGATCTTTTTGTTAATTTAACTATAACATCCACGTGTAAAGCTGTACATGTTTGTAACTTGGTATTATGTTGTTGCATTTGGTCCCCACCAAAGTATGTGCACGTATCTGCATAAGTGCGTTAAAGTGCCTGTACAATGTTTTCTTAGTGTCTTTTATTGCTCCAGTCCTTAAGTGCCGTTTTTGTCATTAATGTATTGCCAGCCAATAGACTGGAGAATGCATATTGGGTCAGGTACATGTTCACATGGCATTCATGTTGTTAATATTGTGAATGTTCTATGAGTATATAAACTGATGTGCAAGAGTATAGGATAAGCCTAATACAAGTTGTTCATGTTGATTGATATGCACTGATTTGGATACTTAGGTACTGTAAGTAGTATACATTGCTTTTGCAGGATTGCAGAATTATTGCAGATTTGGTACATGGTGTTCAGAGGAAAATGAACAATTGCAGAAAAACTGGACTAGTGCAACAGAGGTGCTACATTCTAGTGGTTTACTATTTATGCAACAGCTAATTTGCATGTAGACATTATGTGATACAGGTTTAGTTCTTGTTTACTGTCAGTTTTTCGGTTTATTACAAGTTCTGCACATAGCTTAAATCAAGATTTCCCATGTGCATATTTCCATATGCTTTAAAGAGGATTCAATGATGATGTCTACTTTATCTGTGACCATTGGTGTCAGCTATGTAAGATTACAGGAATACACTTAAATGCATTTGTTCTTTTGTGTTTTGTTCATATTTCACCATGGATATTTATGAAGAATTCTTTTGTATAAGGTGTATTGAAATGTGAACTTTAGTATATATTATCTTAATAGCTTTCCAAGGATTACACCTAATTTTACATTATTGTATCTGTATTGTAGAACTGTCCTTTAACTGATAAACACCTTCTCCTTATGCGGAACCATTCGATGGACGAAGAAACTTCGTTTTTGGTGAATGATTTTGTCAAGTCCACTGACTTCTACATTCGTCTTGGTAAGATATAATGTTGATCAGCAATGATTCAGTGTTGTATTGATAAGTGCAATGTGTGCTGATTTAATAAGCATTTAAATTTTTACCAATTTGATACACTGAAACTTTTATCTATGTTACTGTCTGCAGATAGGGGAGAACTTTTACCATTGCATCTTGTCCATTTACTCAGAATAGCGTAAAGAGTATATTAGTTTATGCAGCCACTGGATTGCAACCGTATAACTGTTTGATGTCACAGTTCAGCAGTGAAGGTAATGGATTTCTTATTAAATAGACTTGGGTTTGCCATAATAGTGATTGATATAAGTAAATAAGTAAGTAAGAGGATTTTTAAAGCGTAGTTAAGGGAGCTTAGTGCCACTGACCAAATAAAAACATCTTCAGCGACTGTCTGAAACGGCTGTATGACAATTCCGGCTGTCCTTCGGCAGATAGTTCTGGACTTGAGGTCCAGCTGCACTGAAGGCTGTGTCGCCAAAGTTGGTTTGCGTCTGACTGTTGAGAAGCGTTCAAAGTCTCAGCTGAGCGCATTCTTTATGCACAAGTGTCAGTGACGAGGCAGCAGTCGTCAGTCAGGTAGCTGGGAGCATGCCTAGTGGACAATGGTGGCGATCTTGAACTCGATGCACTGCTTACTGGAAGCCAGTGCAGCTGGCAAAGAACTGGTAAAACATAGTCGCATCGTCAAGTGCCCTTCATCAACTGAGTGGCAGCATTCTGGATTGACTAGAGGAGGCAGTCGGGTCGTCGGTGATGTCAAGTAATGGTAAGGACCTTAGCTATATCAAAGTTGCAGTTTGTGAAACTTAGCACATGGATAGTGGATACGTCTTGTGTTTTGAAAATAAGGAGTATGTGATATTAATAGCTGTTCTTTTTGCTGCAGTTTTACATGAGTTCATGGATTTGTTGCACATGTAATTGAATGTGTGTGTGTGTGTTTTGATGCTTTTGTTGCAGCAAAGAATATTTTCAGGACTAACTACTGTGTATATATAAGGGCAAGGAAGATGTTTCATCCTGGTAACTATGGCAAGTAAGTCCTATACAGTTATACACTGACATATTACATGTATATGTATATCACAGCTTGCAGAGTACTACAAGCAACACGTCATAGCGTGTGTTCAAAGTGCTTTCCTTTGGCGTCGACACATGGATTAAGACAAACTTGCCATTGATCAGTCGCCTGATCAGTGATGCTCTGATGGATGCCTGACCAAGTTTCAATCAGACACAGTTTCAGCTAACAAAAATAAATCTTAAGCAGGCTCTCTGTTTTCATTTATACAAAGAATATCAAACATGTAGCTGATAAGAATTCATTTGTGCATCTTCATGCCAAAAATTATCAAAGTGGAGCACAATTTTGAGAAGCTATTGTAAAAAATAAAGGTGCATTTTTATGGCTCACAGTATATATAGTTGTACTGTAGTTATGTGTTTCTTTTGTGATTTTGCTTCTGTGCCATGGCCACAGGATGCAGGATATTGTCTCAGTTACTAACTCTTGGTTTGATAACTGCTAAATTTGTTTCAGTAGCTCACAGCAAATTCTTGTCCATGCATTGCTCGTGAATAGATGTCAAGATGTTACTTTTGTTTGCATGCCCCGTGTCATCTCGATTTTATGTAAATTCTCTGTTATCGACTATCATGTTCAATAAGCCGTATTGCCCAGTTGGCTTGAACGTCAACTTATATTATGCTGTTGTTTGTAACCATCTTGAATGACTTGTTTCTGTTCATTTGTGGCCATTAATAAAAATGTCTTATTATTACAGTTAACTTACCTCACATTCACTGTCGACCACGTAGGTTTACAGACGATGAGGTATTGCAGCTGCATGATCTATATGCTGACTACGGCAACAATTGGAAGACGATTGGTCAGTTAATGAAACGATCGGGGCCGTCTTGTCGTGACAAATGGCGAATTACGTGGCAAGAATTTGGTAGTTATATTATGCAGTCGTCTCTGTCGCTTCATGTAGTTTTTTTCTTTAAAACCTTTAGTTGTCATTTTCTACCCTTTATGATGTACTCATAAACTTGAACTTTAATGCTGCTTAATGTAATTAATAAATTTTCGAATGTTGTAGGAGCTGTATTTTGTTTTTGTGACTTTATTTGTTATATTTCTCTATCATAATTGTTTTAGTTGCTAGTAATAAAGATATAAGATACCTCTTGTATGTAGTTGCTGTTAAACCAAAGTCCATCAAGCAATCTGATATGTAGTAAATCGGATATGTAGGCTGATTGTATGGCTTTACAGTTGTGCTGTTACTGTAGTTGACGCATTATTAGCCATTTTTGATACGCAGTTTTTTATGTTTCTGGTTAGTCACGCATACACCGTGGACTGAGAAAGAACAGAGTCATTTGCAAGAAGCTGTTCGGAGGTTCATCGGTGAAAGTCGAGCGTCACTCAAATCTTTCCAGTGTCTTCCATGGACAAATGTTTCTCATTTCGTTAAAACTCGAACCTGGCACCAGTGTCGAGTGAAGTGGTTAGTTAGCATAATACGCAAACATTGCTGGTTAATTTAGGATGTTGAAACACAAGCGCTTGTCACTGAAGACGTTGTTATTTGGTAGTGAGACTGCATAGCAGTGTGAACTTCTATTTGCCTGCATTTAGAAATACTCTTACTTACTTATTTAATTTACTCTAGTTCTAAGGTGGCTGCCCATCGTGGTGATCCTTAGATGCTTGACTTGAGAAATGAGCAGTGTTTAGGCAGCATTTGCAGCATCAGCTGGGTGGAAGCTAAAATTGAACTGGGTAAGATTGCTAACCACATACATACCTTGATCCTGTATCGTGTGCCAACTTCCTTTGTGTGTGGTCACAGTTTAACTTGATTGTGTACCTGGCTGTGGCCTCTGTTGATGTTGCCGACAACAGCAAGTATTTATGGCATGAGTGTTCAATGTATTCCAGGCTGTTTCGTGCTGATGACTTGTCAAGCGTGAGTTTCCCTATGGAGGACAAAATTGAACTGATTCAGGAGTATGTACATTGAGATATCTTGTTACTGTGTTAGCTATTGGTGTGCTGTCATGAAGCCAAATCTTTACATTATTTTAATGAATTCGTGCAAGTAATTAGCCAATTTACAAATGTATTCATAAGTTTTATATGCATATGCATGACCAGACAGAAATATTACATAATGAACATATAAATAAGCAAGCAAGAAAATCATCAATTTTTCGTTTTTCAATTCAAGTCAACGCCATTAACATTCACCACATTCACCAAACAGTGTTAAAGCTGAAATATGAAGCACGTATATGACAAAAAACCTGTAATTAACCATAACCAAATCAATCACGACTAAAACAAAGTGGAGTATTCAACGTCAACAAATGAAAAATTTGATGATTTTCTTTCTTGCTTATTTATATGTTCATTATGTAATATTTTTGCCTATGGTAATGCATATGCATACAAAACTTATGAATTCATTTGGAAATTGGCTTATTATTATGCAAGACTGGTTTTTTATAAATGCATAATATGAAATATGTTGTTATAGTTCTCTGAGGCGTCATTTGCAAAGCGTTATAAAGCTATTGCACACAGTTCTCAATTATTGTTTATAGTGTTGGTTTGTATCGTGACGATTTTGTGCTGTACTTTCAAATTTTGTGCACTATTTTGATGCTTTACTAATTGCGTGTTTTCTAGTTTGATTGCTTCCAAAGCAAACGCGTTGAAGGATGTCGACTGGCATGCAATGTGGAAGAAATTCAGCTAGTAAGCATATATTTAGAATTTTTTTTCCACATTTTTGACTAAATTTGTGTACAGTACTTGATGATGATAATCTTCTAATACTGTGCTCGACACCTTATTTTTAATCCTTTGTATGTCTTGTGCTTTAATTCCTCCAGGCTGCCTCCACACCATTGTACACTGTCATGAACTTCTTTCCTGTGTTGCTGTGTTAATTATTTACAGTAAATATGCAAACAACAACAATTATTTGACAAATGTTCTAAATATCACTAATTATGCATAAGACGAAACTCGTCTCATTTTGAAAGCGTTGGCAGTTGTAAAGAAAAGAGATCTGTCCACGCGTATACATGTATATGATATATATTTGTTATTTTTCTGTTGTTTTCAACTTGTTGAGGTGTGTATACGTTCCATTGTTTTAGTATGCCTTCACCACAGTGCCTGGAATTCAGAATCATATCAGCACTACATTATCATTTTCCAGACTTCAGAAACACTGGCTTTCAAGGTGGTATAGCTATTTGTGCAATTTGTTATTCATTTATATGTAGTTATCGTACTTATTTGTCTAGTTTAATAGCAGTGATGTACACCTAGGACATGCTGAATTTGATGTTTATTATTCCAACTTTTTAAGTAATATTCCATGAATATTGTTGCGCCAAGACAGCTGTACGATATGCATAGATGCGAAATAGCTGACAAATGGTAACCAATGCAGTCTCTAGTTATGCTAGTAAGCTAGTCGTTGTTAATATCTTCACTCAGTTTCGATCGTAACAAGTCAGTCGGGTGTCTTACAGTATTAAAAGGGATCTGAAATAATATCTGGTGAGGCTGCGACCACTGCGCCTGCTGATATTATTTAATAATCATCAATACAAATGTGTTATGTAGCGTGCACGAAGGCCGGTTATGTTGTAGAAAATCTGAAGCGTTTGCTGCCTTTGTTGTCACCACAACGGAAACAGAAGAAATCAAAGATCTTGATTGAGTGAAGATGCGACATGACCTCGAAACAGTTGGAGGACTGCACAACTTGCTAAGTTGATTGCGTTCACTGCAGAATGTGAAGGCGATCTTACTGTTGCCAGTGAAGTTGATGGCGATAGAGTTCACATGCTGGAACATACTGCAGAATGCCAAATTGTGAACCACAGAACGGCTGCTCATGTTAACGTTTTATTGCACGTCGTTTGCACATATAATCACACGACATTATTATGTCCTGTTCAGTCTCAAATGATTATGCCATGATGTGTTCAAGCAACAATGCAATAAAAATTCTGTTTGCATTAACAGTTTTCGTACGCCAGTTTTATCGGAGGAGATGGACATGTACATCGATATGAACAGCAACATACGATTTCCATCACATACATAACATGCATGTCCATTATGAAGCCATTGTTAACGTATAGGGAATAGTTAAATTATACATATAAAATTTACAACAAACAAAAACAATACTGTCGTCGATGTGAACATTCCTACTTTTGACAGAAAAATTTTGTGGAAAGCAGATGATAACACAATCGAAACAGCAATCTCGACACATTCATAGAGTTTAAAACTGAACTTGCAACAGTGAATTGTGGACGGCTGCTCACAGCTCACTGATGCAGCCACTAGCCTTAGACATGCAAATTAATGCAGCATTGCAGACAGCGGAGCACAGTCCAGTGTACAAACTAAAATAACCGGCTGCTAGTTAAATAAGCAGTTAAAATGCATAGCAGCAAACTTAACTTCTGAATATCGTAAATAGTAAAAAGGTCCGTCATCTGAATATGTGCAATAGAGGTGTATCATAAAATAGCTTCTTTTGTACTATTAGTATGAACTAATGAGCATCGTCTTTAGCAACATAAAGTTTACATTTCTAATTTCGTTCCGTCTTAACTCTTAGCTGCAGAATTTCAGTGACACAACAGCTTGCATTACAATTACATTTTGTTTACTCTATCGCTGGGGACTGTTAAGACTGGATATATAAATCACAATAAGGTTAGATTGCAAAAACGCTGTTGTAGAGCATTTATAGTTCAACTAGTAGGTGATGCCCATAACAGACTGACATGCGATGGCAAAAATTTAACTACCATTTGCTAAACGGAAAACCAAACGAAAAAGCTCAACACTGTTAACAGAATATCACACACAAGAACAGTACACCGTCAGCACCATGTTAATATAATGAACACACGTAATAAGCACTGTTCTAAACTGTTAATACTGGCAATTTATTGCAATGCATCCTCTCCCCCCTCATGTTGAAAATGAAACGGCCCACTCCCACTGAGAAATAGTCTGTAAATAATCAGATATAGAATTAGTATCACAGCAGTGGTCGTTTCGTAAAACACGAACAATAGGAACGCCGGTGAGCCAAGCAGAAATTGGTGTCTGGGACCAAGAACCGAGGCTTGCTGCTAGCTGGGGGTTAGGTGCGGGAGAGGGTCACCCCTCCCGCCTGGCAGTCTGGGGCGATACCCCCAGAAAAATTTGGAGATTGTATATGCAAGATCCTGCAATCTAGTGCATTTTTGGCCAGAAAAGTTTGTCTTTTTACAGCAGTGTTGCGTTCGTGTGCGTTCTTAAACACTTTAACAACGGTAACGCTGTTGTCGTGTTCCAGCAGCTTTTCAAAAATAGGAACGGCATTCCACCTCAAAATGAGCTTGAATCAGTCACAAAATTAATGATCATCAGCAGAAACATTGCATACATTTGTTCACTAATCATTGAGCAAAAAACATGTCAAATGTGTTTCGACTCACGCTTGAGCACTGGGACTATCAAAGGCCTCAGCTCAATGACGTTGAGAATTTCTGTAACCCCTTCCATTCTCTTCCCCTCAGTCCCCTCCCCCCGATAGCCTCACACTATTAAACTAGTCCACATGTAATAGAGACAAGAATTGACAAAGTCTTCAATGTGCCTGTGAATATCTTCCATTGGTACGTCAAGTGAACCAGCATTCATCTTTCGATATATGTCTTTGTCGTGGAAAACCATTGACAGCTCCTACAACAATTGTACAGTACAGTTGAACGTGAACCAAAAAAATAAACAAGCGGCAGTATAATTATAATGACATTATTGAATACTAACGTGACACAGACTGAAATAGGACGGGTGTTTTTGAGAAAGGAAGATAACCACTGGATGAAAAATAGACGGAGTGAGTTAGAGGGTCGGGCGCTAAAGCAAAAAGGTTAAAGAAAATCTGGTGTTAGCATATTAATAGCAGTACACTTATGAAAAGAAAAATTACGGATAAGTGGAATCTGGTCATGACAGATAATGTGTTTCCCAGCACCACCTAATTCACACGTACTGAAAAGAAATAAGCAAAACAAGTTGCCGCAATCACAGTAAGTGCATTGCATACAAGTGCACACACATGCTACCTGTTGAAAAACCCTGGTTTATGTGTAGCAAGGTCTGCAGAAGCATAGTCAATATACAGATTAATGGGCGCAGAAGCATAAACCACAGAAACAGAAAAGTACAATTATTGGCAACTAAAGCAACTACGCCAACATAAAGTGACAGCAATCTTTAACATACGTGTCAAACACACATGAGCCATAACACATAAATGACACAATAATACGCAATATACAGACAAGATGGAGTAACTTACAACATTGTTAGTTGCAGTATTCACACACAGCAATTCGAACACATCGACATACTTCATGTTCATTACCGCCTACAAACACATTATGCACTATCACGACGGGAGATCTTAATTATAGTCTCGAAAAGCAATGCTATTTCAAACAAACTACAGTGCAACGACGACATGCAAATAAAATAGGATTTTTTTCTACACAAGTTCATATGAAAGAAAGTGATTTCATGGCTACCTAAGTAATCGACATCTCTGAAGTTACGACCTTATGGCGCTATATAAATAAGTTTATTATTATTATTATTATTACTGTAGTGCTAAGAACAGAAAAAATGCGAAAACATGAATGTTTTGAGG
>Ga0056115_1001767_pt1 | contig 10599 bp, 11 predicted proteins | sample WorMetOlspDAHAB1_FD_77007 | JGI IMG/M metagenome (GOLD analysis project Ga0056115, IMG submission 77007) | Marine gutless worms symbiont microbial communities from Max Planck institute for Marine Microbiology, Germany - Olavius sp. DAHAB.1 ... | reverse complement strand
ATAATAATAATACAAAATTTATATAGCGCCATAATGCCGTTAGGCGGCTACAGAGGCGCAAATTCCTGGACTGCTACTCATACCCAGGAGGAATGGAAGGCTGAGTTCGCGTAATAAGAACAACAAAGGGACAGTGTCACGACGACGGTAAGACGAGTGCGAAAGGAGCGCCTTCCGTCAATGCTGACAATTGTGAATGTCAATTGTGTCGGTTCACTTTTTGACACGTTTCTGCGCCCCTAGCCACGCCCACCACAAAAACGAAAGTAATTGTCAATTTTACATTCTGCAGTGCAGCTGTGTGCCGACTGTTTTAAACTTAAATGTTACAAATTACCACAAAACTCAGTGTTTTCGACTGTTCGCACAAAGTTCACTAAAAGCAAATGCTGTTGTTTGTTCACACACGAGTAGGCATACAAAATAAATTCCTACGCACGGCTCGCCAGCCGCATCACAAATTACATACAGTCGATCGCCAGTTTGAGTAGGAAAGCTCGTCCAATATAAAATCCACGTTGCTGCATCTTTTGTTCAACACAATGCGACACATTTTCCATCAAGAATTCAAGGCCGATTCAAGACCCTTCACCCACAATCGACCGATATACCATAGCGTAATAGCAGTCGATGCTTCAACCAAAATTAAACATTTCAGGTGGCTGCCATCAACTTTTAATCCACTTTTACTGGACGTCTGATTGGCTCTCAAGCTAAATTCGCAAACTTTTAAAGATATTTCTCTCATTTTTGAAATCAATTCAAGGACATTTTGGGTTTTTCTATCAATTCAAGGGCGTTTCAAGGCCAGCCTTGAATATATGGTTGGTGTGGGACTGGGAACCCTGAAAATTGACAACAGCTGGTGGCAAGAAGTGTTGCCGGCAATGGTGCAACGACAGAACAGTAGCCTATGTACTGAAAGAGCTGGAACCGTAGAGCATTCCTGCAGAAGTTCACCGCATGTACATTTACGATTTCTAAATCTAACTGTAACCAAAGTCCTAACCCTACCACTAGAGTCCCCAAAAGGAAAATTTTCAGCAATTATATAGTGGCTGTGCGTCACAGCGGCACTGACGCAGCTTGCATCCAAGCCCGCAAACACGGACTTTGACCTGCAGCCACACAGCCATACGTAGCCCTAGTCTGCCGTTTTATTGGTCTCCACTGGTGACGTCAAGAGCTGACAATGCGACGAGTTGACCGATACCAATTTGTTAAAATAAAGTGTGAATCGTGATGCAGTGAACTTCTCCCGGAGCGCCGCCAAAACTATTTAAGCGACGAGCGTTTCATAGGTCGGAGCTGTCGTGCGTGGTGGGACGCAGCGGCTCCGGACGCTGACTGCACGCGGCCGGAGTGGTGAAGACGAACCGATATTCACAGCGGTTTGGCTCTGTCACTGATACCAACTCGTTTTCCACGCCACAGTTCACGCTCACCTAACACAGCCGTGTAAAAACACGCCGATTTATACAAACATATTCTTACACGCAAATCACAGATATCCTTCCATACAGTGCGTGTTAAATATTCTACGTGCAGCTTAGTTCGTAAACGATGTCAGAAACTTGTTATAATTATGGCATACTGTAGGATATATGACAAAGAATGCCACAATTTACCATAACCACTCAGTCTTCAACATATTTTACAAATTAAACTACATATAGAATATACAACACGTGATAAATCAAAAATATATTTAGCATCCATTTACATATATGAATAATTGTCAGTGTATAGAGGAGTGTTCTTTTAATGCTGACAGTTTCTTCAGTCGTTCTTAGATCACCATAAGTTTTACAGCACAAAATAATGAAAACGAAACGGAATAATAACCTAGAATAACACAAATGTTTTAAATGCTGCTTGCCACAGAAACGCAAGTTATTAGGCAACGGGAGCAGGAAATCAACTCACTGTGACCACACATTTCAGGAGCGGAATGATTTAACTCATAATTTGCAGGAGAGCTGGCCCTTCAAATGACCTGTATTGTGTCGAGTGGGGCGTTAAACTCTACTCACTCACTCACTCAGTCTGTTGGTGATGGCAGTCCTCAGGTGGAGCATGATTTTTGGGTGTGGCGTGCCCCGGGATGGATTTGGTATGGTGCATATGCCACATTTTTGGAGTAAATTCGAGTTTCAGAGTATCGGGTTTTTCTGGCTGTTTTTTGACAGGGTCATAATGCCACACATACACATCCATACCCTTCAGTTTCAGTTTCATATTCTGTCAATGTATGTGTATATATTATGTGTAAATACTGTGTATTTCAATTTTAAAATGCTTTATTCATCGTTATAGTATGTACTACAAGCGTGTTTTAATTAACTTACTTACTTAAAACTAGGGCTGTACCAGATAGCAATTTTTAAAATCCGGCCGGAACCGGATAGCACCAGATATCAAATGAACTATCCGGCTGGAACCAGAACCGGATATCAGAATACTTGTTGCATAGCAAATTTTTTTCTGGTTTTGTGTGTGGTATAAACAAGAAAGTATTATTCCCCATGCTTGTTGTTTTCAGCTTTGTGTGAAACTGCATAGGTCTACGACTATGAAAGAGTTAGTCGACATGACTCACTCACTACAAGAATACAAGTCACCAGTACTTTGAAAGCACTCACTCTATTGCCACTTCTAGCATTAAGTGTTGTAAGTCAAGCCAGCACAAGTGACAAAGCATAATAAATCACTTAGAATTCAGAGGTCAAAAATATTAAATCAGAAATCGAGTAATCAATAATACTCAGTGACTGTCTGTCAACCTGCACTGAAAAAGTAAAAACTGCATTTCACCAGTTTAGCACTAAAGTGTCAAAGTCTGTTTGCAGTTTGCACTATGACTTGTTCAGACTTCATAAGGTTAGCATTGTGCTTCATAAATATTAGCTTTTCCGCATTATCAGGGAGCAGTCGTGCTTAATGCACTGTAATAACTCTAGTCTCCCAGTAACTGATTCTATGGGTGAACTAACTGCCAAAAAGGACCAGTCACTATCCGATTCAGATATCCGGTTTTTGGTACCATTTTGGCCGGAACCGGATATTAAAAAACGGCCGGATATCCAGCCAACTGGAACCGGATATCCGGTACATCCCTACTTAAACATGGATGTAAAAATCGGCACATTACACAGGAAACAACTGAACGCTGTCTATCACGGAAGGCCGCACTTCCATCAGCTTGGAAATGATGTGCGACTAAAACTTCAAATAAAACACATATAAACACATAAATTGCAACGTATCGATGCATCAAACAGTTCACTCACAGTGGCTGAACGGTCCGGTCCATTCCAGCAATTCTGACCATGTTCATACTTCATCTCCGAGTACCGGTTGCCAGCCGAACCAGACCATACGCCCCAACTCCTGCAATGACGACCAACACACCACAGCTCACGTTGTAGGCGGCAGGTGCAGTGTGAGCGGAAAACCAAAAATATACTGGACAAAGACTATTCACTGCACACTAGCAAACATACCTCGGCCCCATGCCCTCACACACAGCTGTGTGAGTAAAGGCCTCAGCTCATGTGGCTACTGACATCGGTGCCAAAGCAGCCGATAACAACTGCATCATCATCATCATCAAATAATTCTGTACAAACTATGCCTATTGCACAGATTAGAGTCCAACAGCGACACACAACAGGGAGTACATTGCTGTACATTAAAAGACAAGTAAACGAGAGTAAAAGATGACAAAATATTTGACCAAACGCTGCTTTAGTTTTACAGAGTTCGTCTGTCAAAGCTTACTTTAAAGTGGACCCTTTCACTAGTACTTTGTGCTAACCAGACACCTGACCAAAAAATTACGCACGTCCAACAACATGGAACATAAACACAGGAAAACCGAGCAGACCCGAGACTGGTTTCTGATCCACCGTGTCGTCCCTTCTGACTGGCTCGGTCAAACGGACACAGGGTGTAGACGTATTCTCGGTCGGTGAAGTCGAAACACTGGTCCATCAGAGAATAGAATTCTATGTTCGGTCCGAGGTCCGATTCCACTACCCGTTTTACGTCTCTGTCCACACGCACACACACACGCACGCACACACACACGCACACACACACACAACCCATGTTGACAGACGGGCACCGAAAATTTCAATTTTCAAAGTTTCATATACTGCACATCATCAAAGCATTTGAAATTCCTGATTTTGAAAGTTTCATCGCAAAAGATTACAAAACTGAGCTTATTTCATTTCATACAAACTGCACCATATTCCAGTGATGTTATCTTTCTTAAATATTACCTTTTAGGCTTTTTCTATACCTTGTGTACGACCTAATAATAATAAATAAATTAAACGGATTACCTTATCTCGTTCTCAATGCCTCTTAGCTTTCGGTCAACCTCATCGTAATTCTTTCGTGCTTCGTCAGCAGCTGAAAATAACGCAGTAGGACACATAATGAACTAGAGGCAAAACAAACCGTTCCAAATTTCAGTCCTCAGCACAACATTAGCTGAACTTTAATATTTATTTATTAAAAAAATTGTACACGTAAAAAAATAAGCTAGGCCATAGCGGTTAACATAGGATACAAAAAAAAATAACAAAAACATGGTGACACCGTAAAAGACGTCGAAGCAAAAAAAAGGACCAATCGTTGCATGCTACTAACTAGTAGCTAAAATATCTGATAAAAACAGAATGTAAAACATTTTAAAAACAGGTTCTATTTGGAATGTTTACAATGAAAAAATCTGACTATATCTGCAAGATCAGGCATCAGGGTCACAAACTACAGACCAATTTCACCCAAATAAAATTTGCACAATTAAAGCCAGTGTTAAAACATGACAGATCACATACAGGTATCACAATGGTTTTGCACTATCACAAGATACAGCACATGTGGCCAGTATTTCCACTGCAATTTCAATGTCAATCTTGGATTTAAAATCATGAAGCATCTCTTCTGCACAGTTTCTCTTAAAACTGACAAAGCTCAGTGTTGGATCACGGAGACGATCCGGTAGAGTTTCACAAAGTCTGGCTGGCGACCGAAAATGACCCGTGTGCCCAAACGTGTTCAACAGAAACTACTTTTGACAGAGCAACTAAACGATGGCATATTTGTAATACGACGTTAACCTGCAATCAGCAGCTTCGTCTCTTCGTCGAAATCCAGCACTTTGTCATCGTCATTTTCTTTCATCTCATCTACCGCAGCCTTATTGTCCTACGTACAAAAAACAACAACAATACCGAAATACCGCTCAAAAATCCTCAAGTGTTTGTGTCCCGCAAATGCGAGCTCCCTGGCTTTCATATGCAGAAGTTGCAGCCATTCCATCATTTCATCTAATTCATAGCCAAAGAAATGTATACTATCAAAGCAAATTAAAAACGTTTGCATATTTTTATAACTTAACAATAACAATACATGACCACAAAGAAGACTGGCACGGCCAATACAGACTCGTTACAATGCGACGATGAATCGCAAAAAGTCAGGATGTAAAAAGTGTTGCAAACAGTGAAACATTCGGGATTTTATAACGGGCGGAGGGGGATTCCCCGTCACCCAATTCCCTCACCCCCCCCTGCCCCGCTCCCCAGCGCAGTCTGGTGCTAAGACTAAGCCAAAATCGAAATTGGTGCATTTCTGCCTTAAAATCTGACATGTGGTTGCAACAGTTTCAACGATTTAACCGAGAATTAACTCACGAAAGGCTCAGGCTGCAAAAGGAGCTTGTTAACAAAATGTGTGCATCACACAGTGCCTCCGTCCCGCTAAATATGCCACTGGCAGCAACGTGATGAAGTTAACACCAATCATTCAAAGTCAATGAGTTCCATAATGTTACTTCATCATAGCCGTCATTGTCATAATCTTTCTCATCGTCGTAATCTTTCTCGTCATCGTCAGCCTCTGTATCATCACCTTCATCGTCCGAATCATCTCCACCGTGGTGTTCTCCATCATCCACATTCTCAGCATCGACATGCACTGCCTGAGACAGAACACCACACGCCGAAAGTCAATCAACCAAATCACTCGAGACTAATGCAAAGTCAGCTAATTTTCCGATGACATAAAGATCGCTGGAACAGAAAAGATTTTGGCTCATACCAGAATGAACCGACAGATGATGCCAAAACCGCATTGAAGTAATGAGATTGTGTCTGTAAAATTGTTCTGACAGCAAGCATTTTAAAACTTCATTTCAAACACTAAAACAAGCGTTTCAATGTTGGCGTTTTCTGACTGCATTACTAATATTTTATTGTAATTGTAACGTTTTTTTTTAGGTTTTCCATAGTTTATGTAGCCCAATGTTGATCTCTTAATAAAAATGATGTTCACTGAGTAGCAAAAATGACTCAAGACTCTTAAGTATATGCAGGAGGCTAGTGCCATATTACAGTTTGTATCCCTCATTGCACTTTTTATGTCACGTTTAGCCACAACTGCTGACATAATGGGTCTCAAGAAAAGAAAGTGAATTAAGTACGAAAGTATATATAGCGGATAGTTGTAATATCTTTAATATGCTGATTATCTTTAGCAAACTGTTTACTGCATAAATGTGATTAACAGCAAATGTATGATCAAAGATGTAGTAGATGCAGTCCATGACCATGGGCTTGGGTTGTGGCCTAAGCTACACACTGGCCCTGTCTGCAATGCACAGCTCCGCCAAGGAAGCATAATTGGCGCCTTAAGAGTGAACCTTACCTTTACCTTTAGACGTTGTTTATAATACATAAGTGGCTTCTGACACTTCCAGCAATACAACTTTCTGATAAAAACCAATTAAAAGTCACGTATTCCGTACACAAACTTACATCTGGAGTTTCTGTCGTCACTGGATCGGTTTCGATTTCTTTCGCTTCGGTGTCAAGCCGCCGGTAGATTTCGCGAATGTTGTCCCAAATCTTGTCCCGGAAAGTCTCAAAAGCAACCTCGTCGTTGTCCTCAAGGTATTCCTGCAAAATGCCAATAGCCACAGCGCTGCTGCACCCAATCGCCAGCACAATTCGAAGCCTTTAAGAATTCAAGGCCAATTCAATGCCACTGATGCACGATCTATCAATACATCGTACACAGCATTCATCTGATGATAATGGTAATTACGATTTTATAAAATAAACGATAAATACGTTAATAAACCGAACAAAAGACGCATGCACACCTTCGCCTCATCTTCGGAAACTTCTCCATTAGAGTCGATGTCAAACTCCAGCCGAGACTGCATTTCCGATATCGACACACTGTACACAACATCTTCTAGTGTCAGTCTCTGCGATCTGAAATTTTAATGTCTATTCCAATGCAATGTACAAAAACACAATATCCAGAGTGACATTTACTTTGCTAATATACCCGTAATTCTACTTACTCTACTGTTAATCAACTTAGGTCTAAGCTTTTGTAAACATCAACGAAACCTAATGAATTCAATGCATTCTGTGCATCAAAGACTGTATAAAAATTGCAAAATTCTGACATAATAATAATAATAATAATATGCTAGCTTATAAGGCGCCAGTATGTCAAAGGACCTCAGAGGCTAATAGTGATAATCAAGTAAACACGATCACAAACTTACAGCTCATCGCCATTAGTATCGAGACTGGTGAAAGCCTCCTTTGCTTCTGCAGCCTGGTCCTCTTCTTTTCGTTTCGCCTGCACCTCTGTCAAAAAATACAAACAATTTCTGCACAACATGTATAAGTAACTTTGCTACCATAACTCAGCACAAAAACACTATTTTTACATCACAACACAGCATGAAAGAGCTGGCCTAATCCAATGGACTAGACAATTTTCAGCATAAATCTCTCAGCAACATGATGAGTTAACAAACCGACTAACCATGTATTTGGTGCTATATTATGCTTTAATTATTATTATTATTACTACTACTATCATCAGTACTGTTATAGTTACTGCTGTCAGAGTAATAGCTCTAGTAGTATGAGCGACTTTTACTGGTCCACACTCCGCAAGCACGATGCCGTTGGCAACAAACGTTGATACTAAAAGAGTTGTTATTAATTACTATTATTATTACATATTATTACCTTCCCATTGTTTTTCATGCCGTTCCTTAGCCTCTTTCTCCGGCTGTTCAGCCTCGTTTTTCCGCTTTTCCAGCAACGCTCTCTCCATGTCGACCACATCGCGGTCCTTCTCCAGTTCTTTCAGACGAGCCTGGCGACACAAGAACACGACAATGCTGCTGTGGACGAGCAACATCGACAAACCTGTGATCACGGTGCGCATCGCGTTCCACAAACTCACTTCACTTACTTCGTTTTTCCACGAACATCTCACACTTTAGAAATAATGTGCTCTCTCGTCTTCTGGTTTCGGAATTCGATAGGTGCGTTAGTTTTTTCGTTTTTGATCGGTCAAAATCAACTGCAAAAAAATAAGCCGATCTCCAAATTTCTTCATACATGAAAATCATAGATACATACGTGAAAAATTTTAAACACGAGGCACTTTGGGTTTATGACAAAAACGTTAAACTTACCATAAACAAACCAGTTTTCACATCTTTTGCGAAATAACTGTAACATAGAATATTTTACACGCGATAAATGGAAGGGTATATTTGATATATGTATCTATGGTTTTGCACATACAAAATTTTTTTAGGAAACCAACTGGTGTTCAAAATGTTTTATGTACGGTTACGTGCCTCATCAAAAAATGACAATTGACTGCCAACTGCCCACCTCTTTGGCAACCTTTGCTTCTTGACCCTTCTGCACATACTGAAGGTACACCTCGTATCCGTCCATCTTCATCCTATGTTCACGCTCCAGTTCCTGCCTCAGCAACTCGCCAAGCCGTCTACACGTCGACAACAGATGTGCTGCAAGTTTTGCAAGAAAAAAATTAACAACAAACGAAATGGCATAATAATGAAATACTACAAAACCACATACGGTACGGTATTCTATAAACCAAAAAATGCATGACTTAAGTATGCGAGTAAGTAAGAAGATTGATTATAGTGTCTGACATGGCAAAGTCATTGTGCGGGCACTACACGGGATTTGGATAAGAAACGATTGAAGTGATGGGTATTCAAACGTTTCAAGAAACAGTCAGTGACAACGCCGACGTGACGTTCTGTGGGGACAAACTGTTCCACAGTCGGGAAAGGACAACTGGAAAAGCTCGATCGCCGATGGTTGAAAGATGGGTGCATGTATGTTTGGGCAAATAACGACGACCTTTAGTCATTTAAGACAACATAAAATGCTATATAAAATGCACCACCATTACAAAAAACAAAGTACTTGTCACCTGCAGGAGTAACGAGTACTAGCAAAGTATAGATAAAGTATATATGAGCACCCTGTGCAGGTTGTAGGCCCTATATCCACCCGAGCCACTGGCTTGAAACATAAGCTGACTTGTGGTTAAGCTAAGTGAAAAACAGTACTGCTATCTAACAGACCCAAATGGCATGGTAACAGAGTAGTTACGGCACACGACTTGTGACACAAAGGTCACGAGTAAAACTCTCACCACCTGCACTGTCTGAGCAGGCCACTCGTTAACATTTGCCTCAGTCACCAAACAGTTTCATTCCGTACTGTTTCTGAAGCAAGCAACGTAACCACAGGCCTAGTGAAAAGTAACAACAGCCTACTGACTGAGAGAAACAGAAACATAAATGCAAAATATAAACAGAAATCTATTATTTATTTATTTATTATAACCATCGCAGAAATTAACTTACAAGCAGTCGTTGGGGCACTGTATGCGACCAGAATACTCGTCTGATCCATCGCAACAGTCTGCATGCAAACATCGACCATCGCAACAATTCACACATTTGAAGGACTTCGGCAAATCTGAGGCTTACTGGATGGACAGGAGGTGCCGTGTGGCTGGAAAATGAAAAGATACTGGACAAAGACTGTTCACCATGCAGACACCTTCTCCTTTTGCTGACACACATACGATCACTTTCCCACTGTCCAGCGAAAGATACCGTTTAGATTCCATTACACATTCCATGGCATCAACTCAGCACGTACGGCCACCATTATTGCCGGTCCGTCCACCTGGAACAGCCTCTGGGACCCTGTCCTCAACCCAAGTGCCACCGTAAGCTGCTTTCAGGCGCCTGCTAAAAACACATCTGCTCACAAAGTAAGAGCACGCCGAGTGCATTCGTGAAGCCAATTGATACTGTGCTGTATGTGGTTACCCTTGGTCATGCAAACAGACACATGGATACTGACAGTGACATAGTTATTGGTTGATCACTGGGCAAAGATTAGACCTCAGCTTCTGGTGGCTACGAAATCAAATTTACAACAATAACAGTACTGCAAAACACGAGTTCATATGAATCGGACACTACTGCAGCCATTACATGCACATTTCACTTTTTGAAGTATAACTGTCCAATAGCAGCGAACACCATCAAAGACAGATTCCTAATTTATTCATATATGCAAAACCAATTAAACCATTAATACAGATGTTAAGTATATCCTTAGATTTATCGCATCTAAAAGATTCCATGCTTAGTTTATTTTCGCAAAAGTTGATGAAGACTGGTTTGGTTACGGTAAATTAAACTCT
>Ga0056115_1001766_pt1 | contig 10601 bp, 7 predicted proteins | sample WorMetOlspDAHAB1_FD_77007 | JGI IMG/M metagenome (GOLD analysis project Ga0056115, IMG submission 77007) | Marine gutless worms symbiont microbial communities from Max Planck institute for Marine Microbiology, Germany - Olavius sp. DAHAB.1 ... | reverse complement strand
TTTTAATACTATCGAGAGATAAGTGTAGTCAATAAAACACAACACTTAACACATCAAATTCATTTTTAATAATAATAATAATAATAATAATAATAATAATAATAGCGCTAGCTTGACATAAGAAAAAAAGGTAGCTCGACAACAAGCAGGCTTGTATCGAATGGTGTAGGACGTTGGGTGGGAAGTGCATGAGGTCCCATCCACATAGTTTTTAAACTGTGAAAAGCGCTGTAGTCCTACCGCAAATTATACGATGCATCAACTGGCTTTCCTCGACAGTGAGTGAGTAGAGTTTAACGCCCCACACGACACAATATACAGGGTGGTCTAAAAACGGATACCCAGTTTTATTTTTGGGATAACTTCGGTAATTCAGCACCGATTTTAACCATTCTTTCACTGTTACAAGCAGCAATTTATGGCGCGTAAAAGTGAAGTTTTTCCACCCACCACACCTTTATTGTGTGACCACATTGCAAAACAAACACTACTGCTAATATCGGTGATAAGTGTTTACACTTCAGTCGCAGCGTCATTGTTGTCGGTCGGAGTATCTCGTATGGGGGAAAACAAGGGTGGTCTTCATCGATCCTGGAGTTAACAGCTCATACTGCTGCAATGTCGTCCTCGAGAAGGGCCTGCTGCCTGACATCAGAGCAATATGTCGTCATTACAGGTGGACACTCATGCAGGATGGAGCGCCAGCGCACACCGCCCGGACCACGATGGACTATCTGAAAAAAAGAGCACATCAAATTCATTGAACCTCACATGTGGCCTCCAAATAGCCCTGATATTAATCCCGTGGATTACGCTATTTAGGATGCTCTTCAGCAACGAGTCTACCACCGACGACAGTTCAAGACGGTGGAAGAACTGCAGCGAGCGAGTCACCGAGTTGAAAAAACTGTCACAGCGTTTCATTGATAACAGTAGGCTATCAATGAATGTCGTCGACGTCTTGGAGCTGTTATCAGGAATGGCTGCGGAAACATCGAGCATTGCAACTTGGCTTGATGAGCAGCCGCACATCATTTTAATACTATCGAGAGATAAGTGTAGTCAATAAAACACAACACTTAACACAGATATTAGCAGTAGTGTTTGGTTTGCAAGATAATGTGGTCACACAATAAAGGTGTGGTGGGTGGAAGAACTTCACTTTTACGCGCCATAAATTTCTGCTTGTAACAGTGAAAGAATGGTTAAAATCGGTGCTGAATTACCGAAGTTATCCCAAAAATTAAACTGGGTATCCGTTTTTTGACTACCCTGTAGGTTATTTCGGAGGCGGAATTTCATAGTTTGTTTTATGTTGGCCATGATATGACAACAATTAATGAGTTAGAGCTCTGAAAAAGAGCTGGTTTTGTTTAACAGACGATCGAATTGATGTATTTTCGCATTCTCATACGTTCGTATAAAAACTGCATGGTTAACATTTTCGTCGACGATATTTTGTTACGTGCTTGCACGTGTCAGCGAAACGCCACACTGCAAGTCTGTGTTATTCAGTCATCTCATTTGCACACCGTTAACGATTTATGGTTTTAACTTTTCCCCTCTTTTATAGTTTTTATTTTGTTTTGATTATTCTACTGATTTCTTGATTCTTTTGACATCTAATTTGTTAAGCGCCTGCTTCCACGCAGTGCCGTTCTTGCCTTTATTTGAACCCCTCCGCGCCCTCCCGCCGGCCCAGCAAAGGAGGCCGTCTCAATTACATGTGAAATAGAAAGAAACATGCGCCATTCGTAACACACGAGCTTTCATCGAACTATAACATTAACACTGTGAAGTTCAGATACAAAGTTGTAAGCTTGTTGAGCTATCCAGTGACAGCAGTAGGCCTATAACAGGCACTTTTCTGAAACAGTAAGTAGCAAGCAAGTCAGTCAGTCGTCTCTCAGCATTTGAGTAACTGGAAGCGAGTTGAGTCAGGCCTGACCTCACAGATACTCGAGACAGAGAGGGCCTATCATGTAGAAGGTACCGTCGTCAACGTTGGAAGTGGGAAAGATTTGAAAAACATACTGTGCTGTGTTTTCCACCCCTCTGCAGCACATCGACAAAACTTGGTGAATAAAATTTATGCCCAACAATTTTGAGTAACAAAATCGCTAGGCCCTCGCGGCGACTGTGGCTGCGGTAAGATCGGTACTGGCTGGCTCCACATCGTGTATAGAGGGCACTATACAAATTTACCTCGATTAATTGATTCGTTAATTGGTGGTTGATTTATCACACTAAGAGGCGATCACGTAGGCCTATAACGAATGTAAAAGGCACTTTTGTGGTGCCATAATGTTAACAATAACAAACATTAACACAGCAAAATTCAGCATCATTTTATTTGCTCAACAGTCGACTAAAGGACTCTAAAACTCTGTAGTTATCACATATATTCGGTGAACGTAAACACGGATGACAGTGGCCACTGCAATGCATTCGCCAGCATTCTACGATGCAACACGTAATACTACTGTACAATAATTACGCTAACGTTACAGTGCCTTCACTAATTCCACTCTGAGGCTGTGCACAATCGTACGAATATTTCAAACAATTAACTATACATACATAACGACACAATGCTTAGGTTCATATCGCGTCATACTTTTATCTGGCGATCGGTAGACCTGCAGTAATTTGCAACTGTAGGTCATGTGGCCTATATGAATTTCTGCATTGCGCATATGATAGGCCTGTCTTTATATAAACTCTTTGGTGCCATTCTTTCGTCGATCATTTGACTTTAAAAAACCATCAAGGCCCACTTTTTAACTGAATAGGCCTATTAATATGTGATACAAAAATGTATAGAAAAATTAAGTCACTGTTCCTCGTCGTCACGCGTTGGGCATATATGGGCTATTCTGTTTGCGCGTTTCTGTGGGTGTACATGTGCATAGACCTGCGTCCAAATTACATAATGTCCGTTTCTGAAAGACAAGCAAAGCAAATGAAACCTACATCCTTGAAAGTCAAAAATGATTCGCCGATCATCGTGCTGTGGCTGTATGCTTTTATCATGTGTCGCTGTTTCGCGTTTCATTCTGTTCTTTTCGTTCTTTTTAATTTTGCTTGTTTCGTCTGTCGCTTGACGAATGAACCTGCAGACATGTCTACTCGGCTATATGACCACCTTGTGTTTTAAAGCTATTTTCAGTTATTCAAATTTCTCAAAATCCGCAATCCCCTTCGACTGCATAGACTTGATAATAGCACAAAATTACCCGTATAGTCAAAACTTCTGAATGTCAGGTACGGAAGACGGCGCAGTCTATCTTGCGATAGGAGATTCTTGTTTTGTTTTTTTTTACACAATTGCGAATTGGCCGAATAAAAAGTAAGCCACTTTTGACTTATCATTGGACTAAATCGTATTGAAAACCCGCCAATAAAGATAGATTTTAAAATCAAATTTCAGTGCAAAAGGACCAGAATATTGTAAGTTTGTATTGAATATTCTATGTGTGACCTTTTGTGCGATGTCATCAATTACTATGCTTCAAGCTTTGCTATTGGAAAAATTCAGTGTATGTGACAAACCCTTAGGCAGTTCCTGTCGCTGGACTTAATTTTATGCGACTGCTGTGACTGCCTTTTGCCAAAAATGGGATTAAATACTCGTAGGCCCATGATGATAATTTTCGTACTTCAGCGTCCGCTCTCGACGATCAGTGCAGGGACAACAACGATACTCGAAACTATATGCAAAAACTATACACGCCGAAATGACGATCACAACGCAGCTGCCTATCACAAAAACAGTTTATCACATCACACACGAACGGGATGATAACTTAGAAACTGTTTTCGGCATCGTAACGCCTCTGATAGATCCACTGTCTCGGCAAAGGCACAACGCGCACAATTAACACACTCAGCTGCTGTAACAACACAATGTTGCTAATTACCAAAACGTGTACCCTGGCGTACAGACAACAGCAACTTTGTTGGCAACTCGGCAAATAACACGTTCTAAAGCGAGGGCAAACAAGGCCTGGTCTGTCCCTGTTTTTCGTCGTTTTATTGCAGCTTCTTGTAGCACGTTTAGGCCACACTCTCTAACTGTTTCACTGTGCTATACTGTGCGACAAAAGACTATGCACGGTAATGATGAAACCAAGTGTAGGCCTATACTCGGTTAAACCCGAAAAACTCGTGATACATGCCGCTTTGACAACATACAAAAACAGGAATACCGAGTCACGCGACAGTATGACGTGAAAATAAATCAACGTTTAGACCAAGAAGCAATCCGATAATTTCCGACGCACGACTCAGTTAGTTATTGCGCTTCTGTCAGTCAGGATGTGGACATATATCAACATGGGCTTATCAGTTACCTTGACCACCGCAGTGGCACGGCAATGTGGGGTAAGCAAACTGTATCAATTTAAGCTACTTTTAGAAATCATGATAGCGGTAATGCTGTAATAGGTGCTACCCTATTATGCCTACCTAGAGTGTGGCCGATTGCATGGTTACAGAATACAGATGAACTCTGTACAAACATTTCATAGCCTTTGGCTCGACTGCAACAAGCCTCACGCAAACCTTGCTACTTCGTGCTTAACAGCGCAACAATAAATTGCAGGCTAGTCACAAGTTTTCTTTGTAGCGCTGTCACTTTTTATACTCCTGTACAAAGCTTCAGGATTAAGAAGATGCCTTATTTGAGTAGAAATAGCGTAAAATCATTTTGTCATCAGTATAAAATTTAAAGAATGAAATTGCGACTTAGTTATTTCATTGACAACTATCAGGAGCGAGAAATTAAAAAATGAACAGTTTGGTGAGAGGACCTCTGTTAGCGGGAGAACTGGGCCCCGGCCCCCTATAATCCGACCCTGTTATGTTTAATGTTGCCGACTGTGTTTCCCGTTTGCTGCCGTTGGCGTAATAAATAAATTAATAAAATATGCGTCGAATGCGGTTACTGTCACCGGGGACGGCAGTTCGGAAATCTGTTTGCGAAACCCATATCGGATGCCATTGTTTTCACTTAGCATTTCCTTATTAGGCATGACATATTCAGGCGGTAAACTCACTTATACGGACAAAGACGTCGATAATGAAGTACCATACACTCTGTCGACCCACGTATAATCGCAAATTTCAAGTTCTATGTTGTCATATGATCGATATGTAAATTGACAATTAAAAACACATCAGTGTATAAATAGCAACAGACACACGTAGATTCCATGCATATGTCTACGTAAAACTACGTACAAAAAGTGAACGAAAAAAAACGCGAAGAACAAACGGAAAAAAGATGCTACATGCTGGAATTCTAAGTAAATATACTAATGCAATAAAGCACTATCGCCGCACAATCTCCGAACCAGATTCGCGAACAGAAACAACGTTAAGCCGTTCGCACAATTGTAATAAAACTGAAATGATACAGTTTTATTTCAGTAAAAATTTTTTAGCTGTTTTAGCCAATTATAGGCGGTATCCGCTGTTTATGGCCTGGCGCGCAAACAGCGCGGATAGACTGTGATTGGCTAAAACAGCTAAAACGTTGCACCACTTTTTAGCGTTTTGTTTTGGCTGAAATAAAACTGTTTCATTTCCGTGTTAGTTCAATTGTGCGGACGACTATAGAAAATTTGCAGACTTAACCAGTCGCTCGCGAAGTCGCGATCCAATCAACACCGTTATCACAAAAACTATTAGCTACAGTACAGCCTGGCATACGAAGTCTTGCTCATCATATACATGCAAGTTTATATCTTGGGACGTGTGCTTTGTCTTCCTCGTTGCTACAGTTCAATCAGTTGAAAGCGACGATAGCGACACATTGCGGCAGCATGTTTGATGTCGCGAGTGAGACGATTTGGTCCCCGATGGACAGAAAGCGACCCTGAAACAGACATTCCTCGAAGTCCGGCTCTTCAAGGAAAGGAAAGGAAAGGAAAGGAACGCGGACTTGTATAGCGCCTATCGTCATAACGACTTCTAAGCGCTCAGATGTGGATCACACAGAGTTACCTGCAAATACACCACATATCTGCCTTTCCTTCGTATAAGCATTCGCTAGAGGGCGACACTGCACAGTTTCACCCAGCTAGCTATACCGATATACTACTCATTCCCCGTTCTACTGAGGGTAGGAGGCTGAGTTGGCCTGGTTGGTTGACCCATAGCGGACGCCTTACCCACGAAGTGGTCACACGTCAACCATGGATCAGGCGTAAATCAGGGAAAGTCCGCCGGCTACAGACCGACGTCCTAACCACTGAGCCACGCCGTCTAGCACCACGCCCTAACTACCATAACGTCAAACAATCGCCGACACTACGTTCCAAATCTGTGCTCGTCGCAGGCAGCATGGAGCGTCCGTATCTTCGTTTTGTAGACTTGTTTTTCCAATCCCCAAATCAACAGGCTGATATCATACTCTTGCATTAATGAAGCGTATTTGAAAACACAAAACCCCAAATCCTTAAAAAGGTTAGCAACTTTGGGGGACGCATTTTTGCTGGGGCGCATTTTTGAAAACGATGTGCTCCACCTCCCCCCGAACACAGTCAAGTGGCAGCGATAATATTACTATTACTTGGGGATATCGTTTTCTAAATCAAAAGTCTGTCGACGGATGGAAACATAACGGCCGAAGAAGATTGACATTCTGCTTTGTCTAAAACAACCTGTCATTGATAGCTACATTTGAACCACGCAAAAAAACTCGTAAATACGTATTTGAGTGCAAGGGTCCGATCTGCAAACAGTTTAGAATAGTCTGAATTTTATCAAAAATATTATCACTAAGATTTTCCTCCTAAGTTACGAATGCTTATAATCTTTTAGCATTCTAGTAAAAAACCTCACAAAGAAAGAACATTGAAGAACGTTCTCGGAAACGAAGGACTGGATGCGACGAATGTGAAAATACAACTTTCGTAAACAATTCGAAGTGATTGGGGGGGGGAGATTCAAAGATCCTGCACAAGTGACACCCGACTTTTTTCTGCGAGGCTGTTCAGCGATGGATAGGAAAACATTCTACAGGTGCTGCAACCGAAACAACGAGACGAACAGCATAATGGCAGACGACATCACAGGAGATCGCTGAGATACTGCTGAAGCCATGTATCGTCCTGTCGCACCTGCTGCTGCATTATTTGCTCCAGTTCGCTCGACATCACCTTCAACAGTCAACAAAAGCGTGATCACTGCCAATGCGCGCATCTGCGTCCGAAAAAAAACAATGAATACATTCACATAAATCATCGTCAATTTATTTGCATCATCTACAGGATGGTCCAAAAAGTAAGCCACTAACAACAATCATCATTAAATCGTACTAAACCCCGTCGATGAGGCTAGATTTTTCATCAATTTTGATTGCAAAATGAATACAAAAATACTACGCGTTTGTGTTAGATATTCTATGTGCGACCTAATTTCTGAGGTTATCATTTGTTACGTTTAAAGCTGCGATACAGGTAAAAAATGGTGACTGAAAACAAGAGAAAGAGAGAAAATTTTTGCATAAATGTCCATTTAACACATGGTTTAGGAATGGAATTCACAGCTTGCCAAGGCGAGCTGATGCCAGAGAAAGCGCTGACATTATTTACTGTATGTGACGCATATCGTTACTTTGCGGATTACAAAGTAGGTCAGGCACAGTATATTTATTTCCAACAGATAATAAATAATTATTATAGTGCTTAATTGATACTTTAATTTGACGAATAAATATATATCTTATTGGCAGGCTTCAATACGATTTAATGCCATTTTTGATAATTTGGTAGTGGCTTACTTTTTGGGCCACCCTGTATAACACGGAATGTATTTAAAAATATGCAGGTCGCCCAAAAAGTAAGCATCATCAATAAATCGTATTAAAGCTAGCCAATGAGATCGATTTTTTTTCGTCAAATCAAAGTGTCGATCAATAAGTACAATTTTATCGCTTGGTAATAAATATTCTATGGTGACCTAATTTGTGACGTCAAATTATTGTGCATGAGGCGCAAAACGGCGACATGCGTCACATAGTGTAATAATGCCAGCGATACTCCTTTTCATCATCTGGCCTTCTTATGATGTGAACTCCACTCTCACACACAGTAATTGATCACGTAACAAATTGGGTAATGCTTAGAATATTTAATACCAACTGATAATAGTCGCATACTACTTTTACACTCAAATTTGAGAGAAAATATAGCCTCATCGGCGGGTTTCCGATACTTTACTTTTTGGGGCCACCCTATATATAACTAACTGAAAGTCGATTTTTGCCTATGCTATTTTAAGTGACGCTAGCGAATTAGCAATGCTGAAGAAAATCGACAAATACGGTACAAGCTGTTCGGAGTTCACCCATCTACGATATACAGGTGATTTTCAGAGGATCAAAGCGGGACTTTTCAAGGAATTTTTAAGTGCGCGGATCAAACAGTCTGCCGTATGATGTACGAACGTCTAACAAGCTGTCTATATCAAAGAACTACTCCGAGACCTCCCTATTTCCTCTTCCTACAGTTAGCCTACTGGCAAACATACTGACACACATTTACGGCTGGAGCATAATTAACGTTGTTAGGTGACTACCGCCGCATTCGGATGTTCGATTAATCGTATCATAGGCCCAACAATAATTAGTATTTGAACTATTTTTGTGTTTTGCCTTTGCTAACAAAAGATCCCGGTGGCTAAAAAAACTACAGCTAAATGCAAAACTTGGAATGGCTAGAGGTCCAGTTCTTTGTCTGCAGCTATCATTAGTATTGTTGTTATTACTTTATCGTCTAGTCGTGACGGAGTCCACGCCGGCTGGTCGTCAGTTAGCAGGCCGATATCGATTACTCCCTGTGAGTCGCAGAGAAGGTGTTCGCTAAACAGCGAGAAACTGTCATTTGCCGTCGACAGCAGATCGCCGGCGGCACCGACACACGTCGAACTCGACGCGGCAGCTGCAGCCGCACCACCGTCATCCGGTCTGCCGCGGTCGCTCGTCAGCAGCGTGCCCAGGAAAGACGACGGTGGGTCTCGAGGCGGGGGCGCGACGGGGTTTATCCGGTGGATCTTGCTGTCGACGACGGCGGCCGACTTGACGCGACGTCGCGCCGCCGACGCCGCCGAGGGGCGCTTCGTCGGGGCCTGCCGGGTTTCGCGGCACGTCGCCACCGAAGCATCGGAGCCGTCGTTCGGCCGCAGCTGCTTCGACGTGCGCAGCAACACCTCCAGAACAGACGACGACGACGACGATGATGACGTCGGTCTGAACTTGGGCGGCGGAGGTCGTTGCGGCGGGCATCTCCAGTCAGCAGACGAGCGCCTCGACCGAGACGGTTTGACGGTCGCCGACTGCGACAGGCTGGAACGCAGCGTCGGCATCGGCGTCGAGTAGCGATGGTCGTCGAGTTCCCAGCAGACTCGGCGGACGGCGACCGGCGTTACGGAAGCCCTAGTGGCCGGCGCTGGCTGACGCCGATCGGGAAAGTCAGGCCGCAGAACGGACACGGCACCACCAGTCGTGACCACGCGGTCACCCTGTGGCAAAGGCTGCCCGTGTAGAATCAACGTCCGTGCGTCGTAGCACTGTCCGCTCGTCGGCGGTCCCACCACGAGCGCCGCCGGTAACGCGACACCCGTTCTAACAGATGTCAGAGCCTTCGTCGACTGCGCGTCAGCAACGTGGTTGACAACATTGCTATGCGTCAGCGCTTTAAGACGCTGCAGCGGCGACGCACATGTCGACTTCTCCACGCCTAACGTCAACCCCGACGTTACCGGTGACTCTTCGGCACAAACAGACCCGTTGAGAAAGTGTTCCGGCGGCGGCTGGGGTAGACCGGTCGTTATCCAGTCCAGTTCGGCCTTCGGACGTTTCAGAAGAGAGACGAGGATATGACTGTCGTCCCGTAATGGACGCTTGTCCACTCTCTTATGCGCCAACGCTCGGTTTATCGGATCGGGCTTGGTCAACGGAAAGACATCAGAAGCGTCGAACTCGTTGTTCCAAGTGCCAATCAGGTCGACCGGAAGCGTGACATCGTCGGGCTCGGAGAATGCCGCCAGGTCGGAGAAGTCGGGCATCGAGTCGTGGAAAACGGACCGGAAGTCGATCGAAAACGGGTTTGGCGAGCCGAGACTACTTCCGGTGATGTCGGACGCCGGGCTGAGCGACTGCGGCGTATGAGGAGCGCTCGCCCGGCCGGGCGCTACTGCTCCCACGGCCGCTGCCGAATGGCCGGCGACGGTCTTGCGGCGACGTCGACGGGCCCCGCCCGTGCAGGCCTGGTGGTCTTCCTCCGACGATCCATAGCCGCTGGATGAGCGTGGTGATCCGAGACCGGTGTCCATCGGGAAAGCTGCTCCGAGCCGCCGCCCTCCGTTACTCTGCCCGCTGCACACATTAACACACAAACTTTTATATATCCGTTGATCATTCGTTTATTACGCCAATAGACAGCACATCATAGGCATAAATACATCAAAACAACAACAACAAACATAAAAACACACAGACTTGATGTATTTATGCCTATGATGTGCTGTCTATTGGCGTAATAAACGAATGATCAACGGATATATAAAAGTTTGTGTGTTAATGTGTGCAGCGGGCA
>Ga0056115_1001765_pt1 | contig 10606 bp, 11 predicted proteins | sample WorMetOlspDAHAB1_FD_77007 | JGI IMG/M metagenome (GOLD analysis project Ga0056115, IMG submission 77007) | Marine gutless worms symbiont microbial communities from Max Planck institute for Marine Microbiology, Germany - Olavius sp. DAHAB.1 ... | reverse complement strand
TCACGACGTCTTACATACTTATTTGAAGCTGGTGACGTCAGGCGTAAGGAGGCGTGGCACTTTTGTTTACTGATATACCGTGTGGTTTCAGTCAATCGATCATTTTGTAGCTGTTGATTTTGTCGTAAAATGGAGTTGTTGGGATTTTTGTTTTCTTGTTTAAGGTGTAGTATTAGTGTCTATTGAAACTGTAATGACATTCGTGCGTGGCTTACAAAATCAGAAGTGCGCGTAACTGCTCCACAGAACAGCTATAGGTAGTAGTATGGTTAGGTTTAGGCTGAGTTTTTGGTGACTATTAACCTATGAGTTATTAATTATTAGGCGAAATATTCTATGACGGTGATTTTTGTGCCTAGTTACATGCACTTCTACGAGAGCGACCGTAAGGTGCTGTGTTTTGCTTTTCTGTCAAAGTGTTTATCACACTGTGGTGAGGGAAAGAGTTCCATGTGGGTCGTACTGGGTCAGTCCAATCCATATAACCCAATCATGCACAGAAAAGTTTTGTTAAATAAATTAAAACCACCGTAACCATAGGAAATGTGGACACATCACAATAAAATGATTTAACTAATCTGTTGCCGCACTACATAACTCCGGGTATTGGCCAACTCATCACACGGTCAACTCGTCATTTGTACAGATACATAGTTGGGCTAAATGTCAAGTAGTATGGTTAGGGTTAGTCATAGGTTTAGTGTTTGTTAGTTATGAATCTGCGTGTATAACATCTGTTGTCATTGTAACTCTCCTCAATATGCCAGTGACGAGTTGAATATTCGAATAACTCCAACATAAGCATGGCAGCAGTATGTCAGAAATTATTGTGAAAACCCTCTGTATTGAGTGTTAGAATCCACGGATTCCATGGATTGCAGTGATTATCGTCATTGTCATCCATTTGTTGCACAAAATCTAGCACATAGGGTTAAGACGTGCAAACTTTTGAAGTCATCGTACTGTAGAGGTGTAGGAGAAAATGTGAAGAAACGTAATTTGTGTATAGTTTTTGCGGTGCTTTTTTTGTCATTGAAGGCTACTGTTGCGACAGCTGACAGCCACAATTACGACGTGCATTGTATGGATTCCCGTTACATACGTCGCATTTCGTCTGCTCTGTTTCTGGCTCCGACGTAGGGCCGGACGTCAGCTGCCGAATCTGCGCAGGGTCACTGATAGCCACCAGAGGCCGCTGCTTGTTGGCTTTTTCCATCCGTATTGCAACGCTGGTGGTGGAGGTGAACGTGTTCTCTGGATAGCTGTCCAAGCTTTGCAGAAACGGTGAGCAGAACAACTGTAGCGGAAATTACGGTTTTAATGGGAGCCGTATATGTGGTATTACCATGGGTAGTGTCAACGCAGTAATACAGTGAAAATGGAAAAGGACAGCAAAAATAAGTCAACTACAAGTCTATAATACTGGTAAAATGATGCTATAAATTGTGAATGCAGCCAAAGCTATCATCGTTAGCTCAGACTTTTTCAACATTCCAACCACATGCACCTAGTCTGAGCGTATTTTTGCTGAAGGGGCACACCAACATTGAGTGCAAAAATTATGATGCACCAGATTCCAGTTTTCCTGATCCGGCCAGAGCCAAGGCCGGGGCCAGAGTTGGGAACTGTGGACTGCAAATGCATTGCGGTTGCATAAAATCAGATAAACAACATAGATAATTAACATCACAGTCATCATTTAGTTCTTCAGATTTCAGTCCACGTTCCAGAGATGACTGTTGCATTTTCAGAAGATCAGCCTCTCAGCACCACAACCGTTATTGGGAACAATGGAATCCGGTAAAATTCTGAAAGTCGGCTGTAAATTTGACCGGAGCCAGATTTGGCTGAACTGGTCGGATGCACGACCTGCCTGAGCTGCAATCCTGTACATCCGTATCAAAAATGAAAACTGCGATGAATTGAACTTTATGATTTTCAAAGTTGCAGGCGTGGGAGGGGAGAAGGATAAAAGTTGCAGGGACAGGGTTGAGACTGGGACAACATTTGAGAGGTTGGGATGGGGACAAGGTCATTGTCTGTGGGATGTGATGGGATGGGAATGGGGACATGGGGACAAATTGTTGTAGCTGTACATAGGGTGACAGTAATATCATTTTGTCTACAGTTGTTATGACTGCCATGTAGGAGGTATACTGTGCTGCAGAAGTGTAACTTCGTAAACTGTTGTGTGTGGAATTACTCATCAGTTGGAATACATGGTCTGCGAATAACCTGTGCATAAGAATTGTTTCCAAATTTTTCGTCACTCTAACGTGGCAAAGTTGTTTTTGGCTCACTTCTGTGAGATCACTGCACCAAAATATGAAAACTTCATCAGTGAAGGTTTTTCAGCTAAAAAAATTATTAACACTAACAATTCTTAATCATCGTCAGGTTTACTGAATTGTATTGAGTTGTGTGTGTTTTTTGTAGTATTGCCCATGTCGGTATCAGTTAAGTGATTGGCTGAAAATGCTGCCTCCAGTAGAAATCTGTGTCATTGAACGTATATTGTCGCTAGAGGTCTCAAATTTCAAGTCAAGAGTCTCTTGTCGTTGGATAATGTGGATTAATCCTATTGTCTAAGGTCGTACTACTGCTTCCAACTGTGTTGGACATACTGTCTTTATCTCTTTCCTCTGCTGTAGCTTTTCCAGCTGTTGCTGCTAGGATCTGCAATGCCTCATGTGACAGTTTTGTTTCAGCATCATCCGTCGACTCGTTCCACTACCTGCTGAAAACTTTTCTGTTCCAGCGATCTTCATGTTGTAAGCACTTTAGTGGACCTTGGCTGTAGTCTTACTTACTTAGGCCACTCTAAAAAGTTACTGATTGATCTATTGGATTGATCAATTCATTTATTCATTCTTTCATTGCAATATGTGGATGAAATTCTGCATACCGAAATCTGTTGATTTATCTCGTTGGTTGTAGATATGACCACATTCGTTGTGTGATATACACCGGAGATGTTGATGCCACCAGAGAAGAGATACTTGAACGCGCTCGGCAGCGATTCAACATCAACTTGCCACGAGACGGACCGGACGATGTACACTTTGCTTTTCTGCGGCGCAGACTCTGGGTCGAAGCAAGTCCGTATCCGTACTTCACGCTGCTCGGACAGAGCCTCGGGTCTCTGGTTCTTGGCTGGGAGGCACTTCTGACGTGCATTCCGGACATTTACTTCGACACAATGGGCTACGCGTTCACACTCCCACTCTTCAGGTAATGTAGCCCATAGGCGTGTCTGTGTTCTACAACTTAGGGGATCCGTCATTGTCAGCATCATTGTCAATATGAGGATTTGTGTAGTGCATCAGCGGAAACTCCTTAATGCGCTGGTACTGGCCCTTTCCCACCCTTCCCTTTGTTAGTACCTTAGCCAAGTGATCGTCCACGTGTTTTCCCTACAAAGACCAGATTGAAGCGTTATTTATTGTAATGGTTTATTGTATGTGTTCCCAAGACGTATCATTGTCAACTTTCTCATTAATTTCACTTTTTAAACTTTTTTTTATTTGATGACGAAATCTACCCTCATCGTCAGGTTTTAATACAACTTCATTCATAAGTTGGTAGTGGTTCTCTTGTTTGGACCACCCTGTATAGCAGACCTTTAAATAATGCAGCGGTATTTTTTGTTTACAATAGGTATGTCGGTGGCTGCCGAACTGCTTGTTATGTGCACTATCCGACAATCAGCACTGATATGCTGGATCGCGTTATGCATCGTCGAATTGACTACAACAACTCCGCTCGCGTATCGAACAGCGCAATGCTTAGTCGGCTGAAGTTGGCTTACTACCGGCTGTTTGCCTGGGCGTACGGTGTTGCAGGACGCCGGAGTGATCTGGTTCTCGTGAATTCCTCGTGGACTCTCGGACACATACTGAGCATCTGGCAGGCGCCCGAGCGAACGTTCGTTGTGTACCCGCCATGCGATGTTGCCGAGTTTCTGAAAATTCCGCTCCACGATAGGTCAGTAAAGTGACGTGAACTAGTAAAGTAAGTAAGTAAGTAAGTTCAATTATATTTAGCCTGTCGTGAGCCTAGATGGCTGCAAAGGCAGGTGACAAATTCTATGGTCATCAATGGTGCGACTGTTTGAACATTAATGTTTTTAGTCAGAAGTTGATGCAAACACACATTTGTAACACAAACTAAATCAATGAGTAATCTTTTTTTATAAAATCATGATAGTCTTTATAAATACATAACAGGAAGCAATCAAATGTGCACACGGTCATTAACTGTCACCTGTTCTGATTGCCACTGCCTGTATCTGGAACAAACTGCCACTCCATGTCACATCTGCACCATCCCTGCGAGTTTTCTCCAGTCGTCCATGGACTTATCTTTTAAGCCATTCCTTTCCTGAATTTCTGTTTTGCCTGTAAAGCGACTTGTGTCATTCTCGGACATTTTTGTCACTTTTGTTACATACTTACACAGATTTTAAAAAAGAAACTGAAGGTATGGATGTCTGTAGGAGATTATGAGTTATGACCTGATTCTTTCCTGATAGTGGTTTTGTGCATAGTTTATAAAAGAACAGTATTATTCGTTTTGTATGGGAGGATGCTCACGCATATACATGGGGTGACAGTAAACGCATTTTGTCTACAGTAATTACCGCCACCATGTTGGAGGAATACTACATCGCAGTAGTGAAACATCTTGCAAACTGCTGTGTGTGGAAATACTCGTCAGTCAAAATACACTGTCAGTGAAAAACCTTAGCATAAGAATTGTCAGATTTTCCGCATTTTCATTATCGTCAGCATCCTTTAATTGCGCATAAAACAGCAAGTACATGCAGCACACGTGATAATCTACTTAAACCAATAAAAAAGTATGTCAGCATTTGTTTGCATGGTGGAGTGATTTTATGTTCACATCTGTTACGTTACTCACTACACCTCACGTATTTTCATGTTTTTTTTCCAGGTGTTTGGACAGTTCCCGGGTGTGCAAAATTGTTTCCGTGTCACAGTTCCGACCAGAGAAGGACCACCGACTTCAGTTGGCAGCATTTGAAAGGTTTCTTGCGTCAATTTCTCCAGAACGTCGGACTCGTTTCCGGCTGTTGCTCGTCGGAGGATGCCGCAACGAAGAGGATACTGTTCGTGTTACACAACTGCAGAAAATCGCGGACGACCTGAAAATAGCCGAGCGCGTGGAGTTTCGACTGAACGTGTCGTTCGACGAGCTGAAAAGCTGCCTTCGGGAGGCTGATGTCGGGCTCCACACAATGTGGAATGAGCACTTTGGAATTGGTGTGCTTTGGACGTTTTGATTCTTTGATTACAGCTCACACTTTATAATCATAATGATCATAATAATAATAAATAATAATAATAATAATAATTCTATTTATATAGTGCCATTTGCAGAGTTTCAGTCCAGCATCTGTCAGTAGATAGCAGAGACGGGTTTCATTGTGACACTGGCGATATGGGTTGTGACAGCTTATGGCTTGAATTAGTGGAAATGTATTGCCAAACTTCTCATTTGTTCGTCAGACAAATCGTTTTAACATGCAGTCTACTGCTGCAGTAGTCGCACAAAATTTTACGCTATGTTGATGCATGTGAACTGTGAACAGCTACCATATGTAATAGGTAACGCCTGAAATACCACGGAGCCTTGCATATAATAACAGGTGATGAAATACAGTACAGTTGATTCTGCAACAGAATGGACTTGCTCTGTTGGTATTTTCAAACCCTTTCTGCAGTGGTGGTTTTAGGATGGGGCCGGGGGCACACCCCAGTTTTTTTCCAGCTTCCCCACTTTCATGGCAACATATGAATTGCTCCATCCTGAAAGTTAAAATTAAGCCATGAATAAGTCAGACATGCCACCATTAACGTTAACATTTTGTACAGTATTGTAACATTTTGCTTCACCTCCTGGGGGACTTTGTCCCCCAAATCCCTTTTGTCCCCCAAATCCCCTACCAAGGCTTTGCCCATGGACCCCACTTGGGGCTTCCTTCACCAAAGATACTCATTTGGCCCGCTGTGAAAAATTCTTGGATCCGGCCCATGGACTCCACTGGAGGCACAGCCACAGGCCCTCACGGGGGGCCCTACATGCCCCCTAGATTTTTAAAGGCTTGAACCGCAACTGCCTTTTCGTATCAAGTTGTCACTAAAAAGCTTTTGATCATTAGTAGTATGAGCAAGAAGTTGATCTTCCACTTAACAGTTACATTTCACCTTAAAATGCAGGGGCGTCCACCCCATGCCCCCGACAGCCACGACGCAACCTCCCCTCATATTTTCCTGTTCTGCCCCTCTACGATCCACCCCTTTTAACAGGTGTCCGGGGGTATAACCCCAGAAAAATTTTGGAATTAAAGATGCTTTTAGGTGAGTTTTAGAGCATTTTAGACATAAACATCAATTGTTAAATTGTTTAATGTTTGTTTAATCGGTTTGATGCGCTTATTTTCCCTTGAAACAAAAAGGTATCCTTATTTTGTCCTGCCCCCGAGGATTTCCGTGACGCATTTTGCATAGCCAGTGGAGGCCCCTGTTAAAATGGATATGAGCATCTTGGTGCGATTGTTGTCAGGCGTTGTTGAGTGCATGGCTGCTGGTGCCATCGTGTTGGCTCACGACTCCGGCGGGCCAAAGCTGGACATTGTTGTCGACCACGACGGCCAGTCGACGGGCTTTTTGGCTTCAGATCCGGATTCTTATGCCGCCCGTTTGAAAACGATCTTCGCTCTCGACTCGGAGACGGCAAACCGTATTCGACATAATGCCCGCGAATCCGTCGGACGCTTTTCAGACGCTCAGTTCACGGAGACTTTTCTGAATGTGACCGAGTGCCTCTTTCTGCCCGAATGTTGATAATGGCCGAATAGCCGTAGACAGTAGTCGTCATCGCGTATATGTAATGTATTATATTTATTATACAGGGCCTAAAACTATATTTTTTGTGTCCTGAAGGATGAGTTGTACTGGGCCGATGGACAGAATATCGTTACGAGTTCCTTATTAAAACGGCATTAATGTAATAAAAATTGCTGTCAACAGAAGCCAGATTTTAAGGCTAAAAATATACCAAATTAAATTTTGGCTGGGTCTCTGGCCCAGATCCCACTGGGGGAGTTTACAGCACTCCTCAGACCCCTAGTTAGATTCAAGGGGGCCTATTCTAGGGGAGGGGAAAGAAAATGAGGAAGGGAAAGCAGGAAGAACGGGAAAGGAGGACAAGTTGTACTATGAACTTTTCTTAGGCCGTGTTGTTACATCAGTCTTACACACACACAATACATGTAATTGAAAACATAAAACATAAGCTACGCTTATTCTTATCTTTATAAGCTATTATTCCAAATCAGCTTAATTTTTCTTGTCAACTGCTCAGCATTGAATCACTTAGATGCAAGTTCTCATATCACTGTCACCTGTGGGATGCCCACGGTTAGTAGAATATATAGGAGCCACCTTGTTTCCTGACAGCGTGTCATATGAGACAACTAAATCAGGGTTAGCTTGTTGCATTATTGTGTTTAGTTGTATAGGTGCATTGATGTGTGTATTTTCCTGTGTTGTTTAGTTTTGTTTGTAAGTACATTAGCCAAGATATATTTCGTGTCAAAAGGTTTCCCCTACAAAGACCAGGTTGAAGAGTTATTTATTGTAAAGGTTTTATTTTATGTATTCCCAACACGTGACATCTTCAACTTTTTTGTTAATTTCACTTTGTTACCTCTAACATACTTTTAAAAGGCACAATATAGCCTATTTGTGCTGAAAGTGTCGTTAAACCCAGTCAATCAATCAATCAGTCATATCACTGTCAGCGACCTCCTTCATTATAGATTTTTTTAATCACCAAACTGGCCTGTACTATACCAGGTAACTGCTTCTTACAGTGTACTCCTTAACTGTAACAACTTTTACACAGTGCACTCAACAACTTGAGCTCATATAGATTGTTTTCGTCAACGCTAATTAATTACATAGTTATAATTTATTGTTTAATTATATGTGTGCAGGTATGTCAAAGGCTCTCCCAGTTCAGAAGCCAAGCTGAATGCATCCAGCCACAAAATATTCGGAAACATCACCACAGCTGTCGCATGCCAATCACATAATTTAATTATTACTGATCCAAAAAATTGTTGACCGTCAATGGATGCACTTAAGAGCTACAGACTAGAGGCTGACACGGTAAAATATTTTGTACCCATCCCCACCACCATCGTCCCCATCCCCACTATATTGTCCCCATCCGCATCCCGGGCTGTCTGTATTCTGTTATAATTTCTGTCCTCCTCCCAATCCTCAATCACTTCTTTTGGTTTTGCATATTATTTTTCGTAACTTAGTATTTTTTATGCTGTGTTTGCTCCGAATCGACAGTACTGTAATAAAAAACATCTGCTCAACTGAGTAACCATAGTTCTTTGGCTACATAGGCGTTTGCAGTCCGCAGGTTTCATAATTTTTCCATTGAATCATCATCATTGCAAAACGTCCTTACCGTCCCCACGGTATTACCGTCAAATTTTCCCCGTCCCCGCGGTAATTATGTGGTTACCGCGGTATTACCACTTTCCCCATTACCGTGTCATCCTCTGCTACAGACTTTTGCAATGAAACAACCAACAACATGCTGATCCATATAAGAGGACTTTACCGGCAAAATATTCATGAAACGTGACGAGTGATGTTATCATTATGAAATTACAGCCTGTGCTCCCAACAAAATTAATACGTGGGTGCCATTATTTGAACCTTGTGCAAGAAAAAGTAAAGTCTTAACAAATATGTTACATAATAATGTCATTTGCAGACCGTCTATATACATAGGCCTACTGTTTATACTGTGGCTGCCTTTTGGTGTAATAAACGATAGTATTACCATTAAAATTGTCAATTTTTAAAACATTTTGCTCCAGTTTCGGGCAAATCTTGCCCCCAGACAGCTAGCTCGGCCCCTTGGAAAATTTCCGGATCTGCTCACGCCCGTGCACCTTTATTTTTCGTAGTGTATCGGGTTCCAGCAACCGGCACCCGATCCCCAGCTTATTATTGATAGCCGGTTGCCGGTGCATGATCCCCCGGTATCAGGGTCCGGTTGCCGGTACAGGATACACAACCTTTATTTTTTCACTAACGAATCCTCTTTTCCGTCGACGCCGAAAAAATACCGAAAAACATCGCCGCAGCCGTTTTGCTGCAAGAACTGCAGCAGCCGACCTCGGTCAAGATGGGTGCCATGACCACTGCTGCTTTGCGGATGCACAAAGCACTTCTCCTCGAAACCCACAAATCGGCGCTGTGAGCATACGTCGGTCAGCACTGCACAGTCTTCGCGGTGCGACAGTGTGATTCGCTGCCACTGCAACCTGCGTATCTGCTGCCAGAAATCGTCAGCATTGGATTTTCGGCCTTCGACACATATAACGCCGGGTTTACCGGGAGCACTGAACCCGGTAAGGTCGAGTTCACGAGCCGCGTCGAGTAATGTTCGCCGTTTCTCGCGATTGTATATGTGATGTGAGTAGATCCACAGCCGCGAGAAATTGATTTCGGTCGGTCGATCGGCAGACTTCCGAGTAGTTTCGTCCGATGTAAGCAGGTTGTCATTCAACTGGTTGGTGTAGCAAGGCAAGTTTTCGGTGATCCACCGAATTATTTCACTCAGAAAGCCGCAAGAGCCGCAGTCGGTTGTCCGCTTGCGTATAAATTCCTGCAGTGAAGCGTTGAACTTGTGCTGCTGCATGCTGTCGAGTCTCTCTGAACGGACGCAGATTGTTGGCGGCGAATCTGGGTAACTTGGAAGTAGTCGACACGAAACTTGCGTCTTGTGCTAGTACAAAAGTACAAAATAACTAATTAATAAGCCGTCTCGACATACTGATGACTTATATAGGTCAACCTGACATAATAACTGATGATGTCCAAGCAAACGTGACTCGAATTTGACTATCACATGCTTAAACTGGTGATTTCATGGGAAATGTTGCACAGTGAGTGATCTAAATTCCTGATTGTGCTTCAAGTAGTCATCTAATCACTATTGTGACAAGAAATTTGACTTTGCATCATTTCTGTTACCATTCTTCGAACCTTTTCCAGTAAGTTACTGTCCCTCATAACATGTGGATACCAAGCCTACAGTTTTCTCGTCTACGTTTCAACAAAGACTGGTATAATGCTACCACTGCATCTCGTCTTTCAAGGTGCATGTAATTTTCACCATAATACATAATGTCATATTGGGAGAAGTTACCCGGTACCGCATTGACACTGAACCTGATTTCAGTGTACGTCTGCTGTTGATTATGATCCCCGTAAATATCTCTCCTGAGTATCAACGATGACCTTATTTTCACCATCAACGCCAGCCTTTGAGAGAGGCGAGCGAAGCCACACGGTATAGCAGTTCCAAATTATTAAACGATTGTGTGGTCTGAATTACATACGTTTATATAGAACTTTGCTATTTTCGGTGTAAGCAGTTTAAGTGGAAATCTGCGATTTTGTTGATTAATGTTGTTATTTGCTACATTTAACAGATATTGAGCACTGCAATTTGTGATTGTGCACGTTATATAACACGTAAAGTTGTTAAC
>Ga0056115_1001764_pt1 | contig 10606 bp, 10 predicted proteins | sample WorMetOlspDAHAB1_FD_77007 | JGI IMG/M metagenome (GOLD analysis project Ga0056115, IMG submission 77007) | Marine gutless worms symbiont microbial communities from Max Planck institute for Marine Microbiology, Germany - Olavius sp. DAHAB.1 ... | reverse complement strand
AGTTAATACAATGATTGTGCCATAGTTTAACTGAAAATTAATTGTATGAAATTACTTAAGGTTATACGGAAATGGCGATGTGAAGGGAAAAAATCTAAGAAATGCTTTAAATAAAATTATGGAAAATAATTCATGATATTATAAAGAACAGTTTCTACGGCCTATAAAAAGGCTCACGAAAAGCAGATGGCTTGAAAGACTGCAACAAACTGAATAATAGAGCGCTTCTATCTTGCCCAGGCTTGACATGCAATCATGATATTCCTATTTTAAAAACTCGGAAACAAATAAATCCGTCCGCCACGGCGGACTTGTCTTTTTGTCCGCCTTCAGCGTTGCACCAAACGTCACATATAGATAATATGCTCCTCTTGGCACGCCTTGAAGGCGAACAAATATCCGGCGCAATCTATGTGTATTTATTTCTTTCCGCGACCCTTAAACGAAAAAAGGTGAATTTATATCAAACCAGGAAGGGAGGAAAACGCCGTGACAGTAGACACAGGAGCATCGGGACCAGTCGGAACACTGCACGCCATCGTGCTCGACGTAAATGACCTGGAAAGCTGTGCCGGATTCTGGTCGGTGGTCTTCGGCAAGGAGATCTCGTTTAAGACCGACAAGTATTGCCGGATCGGAGGCGACGACGACATTCCCTCGTTGCTGCTTCAAAAGGTGCCGGAGCATCACGAACACAAAAACCGGGCCCACATCGACCTGGATGTCGCAGATTTGGCGGCGGCGGTGCAGCGCGTAGTGGACCTTGGCGGAACCAAACTCGACGAAATCAACGAGTACGGAATCACCTGGGCCGTAATGGCCGACCCGGACGGCAACGAGTTCTGTCTGGTCCGCCATTCCTGAACAGGTTTAATCTGCTGATTCTCAAAATTGTAAACTTTGCCCCTCACAGTTCTTCAGTCAACAACTTTTCAAAGTTATATTTTGAAACTTGCGGTCTATAGGCTTTCAGATAATGCTTTTGGCAAGGCTAGAAGGAGCCCCCCTGAGTAAGGCATACAAATAGTACGTTGTTGAAGGGGGGCGACTGATAACGCAGTCTAAAAACTTTATCTGGAAGACTATATCAAAATCTCACCACCTGCCCGGCCTTTTTGTCCTTAATATATTTTCCGCTTTCGACAACCATTTCTCCATTGATAACGACATTCTCAATGCCTGTGGGACGGCGGGCAGTTTCCTTCACGGTCGTATTATCGGAGATAGTGTCGGGGTCGAAAATTACGATATCGGCAAAATTACCCGATTTGATTTCGCCCCGCTGCGCGATTCCCATCCAGCGCGCGGTTTTGCCGGTCATCTTGCTGACCGCGGCAGTCAGGCTCAAAACGTTTTTGTCCCTGACGAACCGGCCCAGTATTCGCGGAAACGCGCCATAGGAGGCCGGGTTGGCAAAACCGCTGGATTTTAATAGCGTGTCCGTTTCAAACAAACAGCGCTCATGCACCATTATTTTTTCGACAAGCTGTTCATGGTCGTCGTCGCCGCTGTATCCGTACGTAAGCTGCAGTGCCTTGCCGTCGCTCTTTTCAATGATTTTTAGCATGGCCCCAACCGGATCAGTCCCTTCCCGCATTGCGATATCCGCAAGGTTCATGCCGTTATACTTTTCGCCGGCGGGGTAACCGGCCTGCATGATCTGGATGTCGGCCATATTAAATCCAACCAGGAATTTGGCCAGTTTCAGCTCAATTCTGAGCCTGCGGATAGCTCCGGGGTTTTTAAGGTTGGCATCCAGGTTTTCCATGAACCAGGCCGGCAGAAAAACGGTGAGATAACTGTTGCCACAAAAATGGGGATAGATGTCGAACATGACCTCCAGACCTTTGCTTTGGGCCTTTTCAATCAACTGCACCGCCTTTTGAGCTGTCGGCCAGCTCTTTTTGCCGGCGAAAATCAAATGTGATATTTGCAGTCGCACACCGGTTTCAAGTGCGATGGAAAGAACCTCGTCCAGTGCTTTCAGGTTGTGCGGCCGGTCCAAGAACGGGATAATCGGATATGATCCCGAATACTTCGACAATGCGCGCTTGTGAACCGTCAAAATACGTCCGCGGTCGGCGGCCACCCGGGCTAGTGCCAGCAGATCATCCCGGGTGGAAAAAAGGCCGGGGGGATACATCAGGCCGAAAGAAAGGCCGGCGGCGCCCTGGTCCAGGGCTTCTCCGGTCATGCTGACCATCTTTTCTATTTCCCGGGGATTGGGCCGCTTTACATAATCCTGAACTGCAGCCAGATGCAGGGCGCCATGACCCACCAGCTGAACCGTGTTATGTAAAAGGCCGTCGCAGGTTTCCAGATAGTCAAAAAATTCTCCCATGGTTTCCCACTCATAGGACAGCGGCCTGTCAAGCAGGGTTTCGGTAAGGTCATTGATAATTTTTTTGCCCTCAGCGGTGACGGGGGCTGGAGAAAACCCACAGTTTCCCGTGACAACGGTGGTGATTCCCTGTTCGACCATTGGAAACAGAAATTCCTGGTGATCGGGCAGCGGCAGCACCCAGTCAAAATGGCTGTGGCAATCGATAAAACCGGGAGCTACAACCCGTCCCCGGGCATCGATAACCGTGTCGGTTCCGATTGCAGCATTAGTCCTGCCAGGCGGCGTATCTGAAGAAATTACGGACTCAATTCGATCTTTGGCAACAACGACATCACCTTTGAATCCATCACGACCCGTCCCGTCGATTATCATTCCATTTTTAATTATTAAATTCTCCATGCATTTTACCCCGGTTTATGATCATGATAAGTTTTACCTGAATCATGTAAAATTCAAGCTGTGTCTTTCTACCATGCACTTTTTAATTGCGTCAATAATATTGCATATTGTCGAAGCAATCCACTTTTGGGGATAAGGTTATTAGTTTTCAGGGTATTTGAGCGTTAATTGACAATTCAAACTTAAAATATTAAGGATGTCTCCGACATCGGACTAACGATCTTAAATATAAGGAGCCTCAACATGTTGCTGCACCCTAAAAATGAAACCTTTGAACACCTTGACCCCCGGTCCCGGGAGATCATGTTGAAAACCGTCGCGTTTTTTGAAAACAAAGGCAAGGAAAAACTCAAACATGACGACCATGAGCGGGTCTGGTACGCGGATTTTCTGGAGTTTATAAAAGAGGAAAAAGTGTTCGCGATCCTGCTTACCCCCACCCCATACGGAGACGGCGACAAACGTTGGGACACTTATAGAAATTGTGTTTTTAATGAAATTTTGAGCTTTTTCGGCCTCCAGTATTGGTACACCTGGCAGGTCACCATCCTTGGCCTGGGGCCGATCTGGATGGGAAACAACGAAAAAGTAAAGGAAAAGACCGCCAGACTGCTGGAAGAGGGCGGCATCTTCGCGTTCGGTCTTAGTGAAAAGGCCCACGGCGCGGACCTTTATTCATCAGAAATGGCTTTAACGCCGCTTTCCGAGGGTCGGTACGCAGCCGACGGCGGCAAATACTATATCGGCAATGCCAACAAGGCCGCGCTGGTTTCGACTTTCGCAAAAAATTCAGAAACCGGCGACTATGTTTTTTTTGTGGTCGAAAGCGGGCACGAAAATTACGAATGCGTTAAAAACGTCGTAAATTCCCAAAATTACGTTGCCGAATACGCCCTGCACGCCTACCCGATTACCGAAGACGAGATCCTCAGCACCGGCCAGGAGGCCTGGGACAGCTCTCTGAACACGATCAATGTCGGCAAATACAACCTCGGCTGGGCTTCCATCGGGATTTGCACCCATGCTTTTTACGAAGCCATTACGCATGCCGCCAACCGCAAATTGTTCAACCATAGTGTCACCGATTTTCCTCATATCCGGCAGTTTTTCGTGGACGCCTGGGCCCGGCTGGTGGCCATGAAGATGTTTGCGCAGCGGGCTTCCGACTACATGCGGGCGGCCTCCGAAGAAGACCGGTGCTACCTGCTCTACAACCCCATGGTAAAAATGAAGGTTACCACCCAGGGCGAAGAGGTCATCAACCTGCTGTGGGACGTTATCGCAGCCAAGGGTTTTGAAAAGGATACGTATTTTGAAATGGCCGCGCGGGACATCCGGGCGCTGCCGAAACTCGAGGGCACCGTGCACGTGAACATGGCCCTGATCATCAAGTTCATGGCAAACTACTTTTTCAACCCCGGAAAATTCCCGGAGATCCCCAAAAGAGAGGAGCCGACCAACGATGATTTTCTTTTTAACCAGGGCGCGACCAGGGGCCTGGGAAAGATTCAGTTTCACGACAGTGCCCTGGCTTACAGCAGTCTGGACCTGCCCAACTTGAATATCTTCAAAGAGCAAATTGACGTGCTCAAGCAGCTTCTGCTCACGGCCACCCCCAGCAAGGAGCAGGCCAGGGATATTGACTTTCTTCTTAACCTGGGTGAGCTTTTTACCCTGGTGGGCTATGGCCAGCTTCTTATTGAAAAAGCGAAAATCGAGGGTGTGGCAGATGATGTCACGGATCAGATTTTTGACTTCATGGTCAGGGATTTTTCGAAATTTGCTTTGCAGCTCTATTCAAAAACCGGTTCCACCGAGCAGCAGATGGAACTGTGCCTGAAAATGATCAAAAAGCCGGTAACGGATCCGGAAAGGTTTAACCGGGTCTGGGAAAACCAGATTGCGGTGCTTGATGGGGCCTATGAAATGAACCCCTGATGCCCATTCGCATAGGACATCTTTTGAAAACGGGAAACCAAAAGGGTCTTCATTCTTCAGTGTATGTCAAGAATGAAGCCCCTTTGCTTCGTAAACATTCAGCAAAAGGAGATATTTACGATGGTTACTATTGTTGGAATTTCAGGAAGTCTGAGGAAGCATTCTTTTAACGCCGGGCTTTTACGTGCAGCGGCTGAAGCTGTTCCGGAAGGATGTTCACTATCAATTAAATCCATCAAAGGCATCCCTTTGTACAACGGGGATGTCGAGGAAACGGAAGGCATACCCCCGGTTGTAAGCGATTTGAAAGAACATATTGCCGCCGCCGACGGTTTGTTGTTGGCCACACCTGAAAACAACAACTCGATTCCCGGTGTTTTCAAAAATGCAATGGATTGGCTGTCACGCCCGCCTGAATACCGCCGGCGAGTATTTGGGAATCTTCCAGTCGGGCTCATGGGTGCAACGCCGGGCACTTTTGGTACCGCCTTTTCACAATATGCATGGCTTCCGGTGTTGCGAGTTTTAGGGTTGCAGGTATGGTCCGGGAGACTCATGTGGGTTGGCGGCGCCATGAAAAAATTCGACAAAGAAGGCAATTTGATGGATGAGGGAGTTATAAAACAGCTCACCAAGTACATGAGCGGTTTCGCGGATTTTGTTAAACGCATGTAATCCTTTTTTAAAACCAAACGTCTAACAGGATAGCGCAAGGATCTGTTCAGCGCTAAAATTCTAAGTAACTTGCCTTCAGGTACATTTTAGCCAGGTCCCCGGAAAGGATACGCTAAAAGATTTCAAAAGCACTCCCGGAAAGAGTAAGCTAATGAAGTGTCTGGAGTGAGGCTCTGGGTCTTTACACCGAAGATTCAGAGAGGATGAAAGGGGGTGGTGGCCCCGTTGCAAAAACGCTTGGAATATTAAGTTAAAGCCGGCCATGGTTTAATGGCCGGCTTTTTCATGAAAGTTATAATTTCATGGGATGCTCCTCTTCTCTCCCCGCGCATGACGCCTCAGCTTCCACCACGCCATGATGCCCATCCCGGCGAACACTGCGGCCATTGCTGCGTTACCAACCACGCCGCCCCCAATGGTGACATGGGGCGGTGCAGTGGCGGCTTGGTAGATTCGAAACGTCGCATTGGCGGATAGGAGTGCGAATAGACCCAGGGAGACCCGGGCCGCGATGCGTTGGCGTCCGCTTCCGATAAGTCCACCGATAGCACCTCCCCCGTACCACATGAAGGGCACGGTGTATGCGGCCGCAAGCAGAGCAGGGGTGGAAAAGAAAAGCGGAGTCAAGAACGGTTTTGCCTGCTTCGCGCGGGTTGCCCAGTAGCACAGTGTCAAGTTGACCCCGGCACCAGCGAAAAACAGCCCGTACTTGAGCGCCACCACCCACAGAGCATGCCGTTTGTCGGAGTAGAGCAAGGCCAGCAGAATTACTGCGGCAACGATCCCGAAAAAGACGAATTTCGGGGCATAGGCCCTGAGAAAGATGTCTTCGGCCGAGGGCGGCCATGCGCTGTGGTGGTTGCGAAGCGACGGGACGCCTAAAATTAATCCCAAAACGAGGAGCCATACGACCAGCATTGGCCCAAGGGTAAAAATCGAGGGCTGCACGTAAAGGGCGAACAGGCTCGGTACCACGGCGAAACCATGACCGACGATAATTCCCGGTGAGCAAAGGAGCGCGATAAATGCAGCGCGGAGAATACCACGGGGCGTTCGGCCAGGTATCAGACTGCAGACGTACCAGGCGAAGAAAGCAGCCACCAAGCTGGCGGCGAATGTGAGTTCCAGACTCATCGCATTCTCCCTATACGGTGAATGTACACAAAGAGTAAGGGTGATTTCGCCAATTAGCAAACAAAATCAGACCTCCGATATGTGGAAACTGGGAAGAAAAACCTGAAAAAATCAGCAGATGACTCGATGCCTTTTCTTTTATTGTTTTTTAACACAATCTTTTCCAATGGTAAACAGTGTCCATTGGTTGTAGCCTCGTATGAAACTGCAATAGTAAGTGTTTGTCCGATCGAGAAAATCGCCGTTGAAAACCGCTCCCACAGTCTATGATAACGCTATTTAATAATGTAGTTTCTTTTTTGATTACACTGCGGTTGTTCAGGCCGGCGGCGGTGCTTATATTTAACATTTAAACAGGTCTCGAATTAACGGTGGAAACTGATGGTAATTCGAAAAACTAAAAAATCTGATGCACATTCAATTCTGGTAAGGGTTCTCAAACTCAATCCATACCGGCGATTTTATAAAAAAATTAATGGAATCTATCTCAAAACCGAACGTCTGCCCTTTGCGGATGAGATCATGGATGTGGAGACTTACGGCTGGCTGGATACAACCCTTATTGACTACTAGTCGTTTAATACCAGGAGCAGGTCAATCTCCTGAGGCATTCAGCAATTTATTCTTTTACCGCAATTCAGTTGGGGGAGGCCACGAGGATTGGATTTAACCGAGCAGATAGATAAAGAATTTTTACAGCTTGCGTCTTTTTCAGATGACCGGGTCAATTTGACCCATGGCGCTCTTTTAATTGCCAAAGCTGCCTATCCCGATCTGGAGGAGTCTTTATATCTGGCGCGTCTGGACCGGCTAGTCTCTGATGTAAAACGCGACCTGGCGGCTGATATAGGCGCTAAAGCTATTGTCGCGCGGATAAACCACATTCTTTTTGAAATAGAGAAGTTTCGTGGAAATCGCGAAAAATACTACGACCCGGACAACAGTTTCTTGAACCGGGTACTTGACCGACGGACAGGCATTCCAATAACGCTTTGCCTGATCTATATCGAGATTGCTGGACAGCTGGGATTGGATGTACGCGGGATCGGATTGCCGGGACATTTTATTGCTGCGCTTTACCGTCCGGCCGGAATAATTTATATTGATCCGTTTAATCGGGGGGAAATTCGTTCAGTTGATGATTGCTTTGAGATCGTTCGCACTTATACGGGCAAAACCGCTGCACCTGATCTTCGCTGGTTGCAGCCGATCGGCAGAAAAGAGTTTTTGGCACGTATGTTGAGAAATCTCAAACTTATCTACGCCCGGCAGGATAATGACGTCATGCTTTTTAAAATGATTCACTGGATCCTGACACTCCAGCCAGATTCACCGGCCGAACTCAGCGAACGGGCCAAACTATATGAGGATATGGGAGATCCCACTCGGGCAATAAAAGACTGGGAACGATGCATTGCAAATATCAGCGACCGCGAAGGGGTGAATGAGATCCGCGCAAGGATCGATATCCTCAAAAAAATGAGGACGCGGATTCACTAGAGCCTGGACAATTGAGATTTGAAGTGAAGACTGAATTATTCCAAACTTTTCTAACTCTCATAAAGGAGTAAGAATGAAATGGAGACGGTTTTAAGAACCGCCGCCGTGGGTAATGAAGAAAATTGGGAGGCCAAGCCTCCGTTTGATCTTTGATTAATTTTTGTACGAGTCAAACGGAGATCTGACCCTAGCTTTATTCTTGTATTACTCCTTGTCAACGCCCAATTCTTTTTCGGTCTCCTCGATAATCGATCGAATTTCAGCAAGCACGCTGTCCGGCAACGGATCGGGCTGGTGGGTCTCCAATATCTCCCTGGCCTTCTCGCAGGCCCTCTGATAAACGTCGGTTTTGCCCAGCTCTTCCCAATTGGGCCGTCTTCTACGATCGATCAGCCGCGGCTGAGACTGGGAATTCATATGCTTGAGGGTGTGTTTGGTACCCAGGAAATCTTTAAACGGCCCCACCGCATGGATATCATCCAGCGCCAGGGTTTCGTCATTGACCGGAATTCCATTTAATACATGTTTGATCATTCCGGCAAATTCATTATCCAAAACCAGTTGCCCAAAATCCAGTGTGACCCCCATTTCGAGCATCCCCAGGCCGTAGATTACGTTGACCCCTGCCAACGCAGCAAGTAGCCCGGTGAGCGTCTTTTCGTGACCGGCTTGGGCGTCACAGACTTTGCCGTCGCCCTAGCCACCGGCCGCAAAACAGGGGATGGCATATTTTCGTGCCAGCTGAGCGGCACCGGCCGTAATCATGCCGCATTCCGGCGACCCCACCGAGGCCGTGATACGCCATCAATCTATCGGGCAGGTGGAACTTCCATAAATCACCGGAGAGCCTTTGCTGACAAGCTGATTGAGGACAATGCTTCCCAGGACCTCTGCATTTAATACCACCAGGGTGCCTGCCAGGGTCACCGGCGCCGAACCGCCGGCCATTGTCATGGATACGATATTGACACCCAGGCCGCAGCGTGCCGCCTCGATTAATATTTCGCAATGCTCTTTTGAACAAGTAAGCGGACTGCCCGGACAGGTCACGAACGTCATCAACGGGCGCTCCCTGAGTGTATCCTTGCTGCCGACAATGGCGGCCAGAATGTCCACAATTTTTCTGGCACAGTAGCCGTTTACCGGCCCCAGCCAGTGGTGTTTTGAGGTGTTGGTCAAAGACGCTTCGGCATTGTGCAGCGCAATGGTCGCCTGGGGCGCATCATGGGAGGCCATGATGCGTTCATAGGTGTCCAGGTTATCTAAATAGTCAACCAGCCGGGCTGCATTGGCCGTGTCGGCTTTGACCGTGTCGCGATGCTCACCGGTATAAGGGTCGATTATTTTGATGCCCTCGCCGAAATTGGTAAAGGTGACGCGGTTTCTTTCCAGGACCACATCGTTTTTCGGCGTGCGTCCACAGGCGATAAATTTTGACGGCACCGACTGGATGGCCTCTTCGACCACGAGTGGGGGGATTTTGACGACCTTTGTTTTGCGATCCACAATCGCTCCCGCCCCTTCGTAGATTTCCATGGCTTCGTCATCTCCGACGAAGACACCCGTCTTTTGGAGGACCTCCAGAGTAGCCAGATGAATATCTTCCAGTTCATCGTCGTTAAACACATTGAGGCTGAAACCTCCGGTTTGTCTGCTTCCGGCATGTAGGCTGCGTATCATAAGTACACCCCCAGTAACTTTATAAGATTGTTATATTTCTCAATTTCCTCGCTATGTGTATTTATTAAGGCGTTTATCGGATAGATGACAACAGCATTGAATCCTTTACTAAAGTTTTGCTTTGCCACCTGCTGAAGATGGTTTGGAACCTTATAGCTTATTGAGCAATATATGGCAAGAATGAAGACCCTTTGTTTTTTTCTTGTGCATACACGTTGATCCAGATCCGACCACCAGGATATTCTCTTGATTCAACTCACACAGTGCTTTTCCAAGGGCAATATGCGTGGCCGGCTTAAGATCACTTAGCAGCGAAAGCTGCAGCGCGGGAATATCGGCTTGTGGGTACATCAGTTTTAGTGGAATAAACAAGCCATGGTCAAATCCCCGCTGAGGATCGATGTGAACCGGTATATTATTTTTTTGCAGTAATGCGGAAATCTTATTTGCAAAATCGGGGCTTCCAGGTGCTGAGTAGTTGATTTCATAGGCTTGATCGGGGAACCCATAATAATCGTAGAGCATGGGAGGGGTGCGCGCGCCTAACAGTGATGCTACGTTTTCTTCCCAATGGGCGCTGATGACGAGGATAGCATCCGGGTATCTAAGTTGAGAAGGAAGCTGCAACATGAAACCCACCATCGCTTTATGGCTTGGATCTCCAAGAATTGGCAATGGGCCACCACCATGTGAGAGATAGACAATTTGGGATTTTTTCGTCGGTTTTTTTTGTTTCATTGCTGACTTTGCCGCCGATTCAATCTTTTCTAGGACCTTGGCATCCTCTGCCATATGAAATATGGAGCAAGGCAAAAGGTGTTACCGGCGCCGCGAAAATGCTATAAACGTGGCGATTTAAAAATGTAGTTTATCTGAGACTACAAAAGTAGGCCGCCGGCGCCACCTCTTGCCCGGCGACCCAAATCAATAAAGCCT
>Ga0056115_1001763_pt1 | contig 10608 bp, 3 predicted proteins | sample WorMetOlspDAHAB1_FD_77007 | JGI IMG/M metagenome (GOLD analysis project Ga0056115, IMG submission 77007) | Marine gutless worms symbiont microbial communities from Max Planck institute for Marine Microbiology, Germany - Olavius sp. DAHAB.1 ... | reverse complement strand
TAATAACACTATAATAACAACAAGTCATTGTATCTGCCTCCCTTCCTACCCTTCCCGTTAATGGGATAAGTCGTTTAACTTACTTCGACATGTTTTTCTTTGTTTCTTAATGTTGATATTCACCATTTTTGTCTAGTGACTGAATACAAAATACAGTTAAAAATTATGTAGTCAATACAAACAGACTTTGTTGTATTTTCATACGATGTATGTATGATGTTTTAGTGAAAAGGTTCCCAGCCAGTCGGAACCAATTTATCTGAGCAAAGAGGAAATAGGAGAAATCCTTGTCAGAGAGACCGAGCAACGTCGCGTCAGAGCTGCTGCAGTGCAAGTACCTCGGCTTCCTCAACCGAAACTGTCAGTTCTACATGACACAGCACGTGTAGATCGCACTGGTTTGGACTGTGGAGTTGCATCTCATCGGCAGCTGAAGACGTTTTCTGTGAGAGAAGATAAATGTCTGCAGAATCCAAATGCACAAGGGCCAAAGGTGATCAAGGGTGACCAAGGGCCGAAGAAGGAAACTGGAACTAGCAACTGTCATGGCGTTGGTTCTGCTGTGGATGCTGCCAACGCGACAGCTGCATGCACAGAGGGGAACGACAGTAATGTATCCGAAACCCACGAAGCTGGTTGTGACATTAGCACAGTCAGTGCAGACAGTTGCAAACCCGACACAGAAGCAAATTCCGTCGAAACTGCGCAAGCTGCAGTTGCGCGAAAGAAAAAGAAGACAGTGACGTTTTCGGACAACGTTGAGCTGGTGGCGAGCGCAACTGATGTGGTCAGTACAGTTGACTACATGTCATACGCTGCAAGCATAGGCCGACATGCGAACTCAACCACTGCTGCATCCAAGCCGGACCCACTTCCAGATGGAGTCAGTCCAGCCAGCAACTGTTGTTGGGGCTCGGAATTGGTAAATTGCAGTGACAATTCCGATGCTGTGGACACAGAGAACTCAGTAACATCAAGTGGTTGTGTCAAATGCAGTCTGTGTCGACAAAAATGGGTCAAACTAACCGATACGTACTGCTCTGACTGCAGATTCTATCTGTCCAGACTGCAGATGTCTTAAGTAGACGTATACCGACTGTCTACACAAGAGTATTCCCATTCCAGCGCATGCCTTCAAACACTGCAGGAATCTTCCGGTTTGACAGTCGTTGTACCGCCATGCCATGTAGACGTATTGGCAAGCGTTGTGCATACCAATACGCTGGCCGTAGATTTGAATGCGTGCTATCTCGAGTATTTCTTGAAAGCAATTTTAGATTCTGTGCGTATGTCATGAGAAGTCACATTTTTGTTGCCACGTTTATAGCGACGTCAGTGAACTGACTTCAGCCGAGCGTAAAAGCACATGGCCTAAGTTACGACCTTATGGCGCTATACAAATATGCTTATTATTATTATTATAAAAAGAGTAACGTAATGTAAAATACGGGATATCTGAAAATAACTAATAAGGGCGGGTTTACTGTAGTATATTTATCAACGTTGCCTTACAAGATGGTGACGGCAACTGTATTGATTTCGGCTGACTTGTCCAAAGTCCAAACATATCTGTTCTATGTATCTAGCAGTTTGGTTTTTGACTTGACACACTTGCCTAACAAGATTGTCATCATTGTCACCCTATACTCACTGACAGTGTCTGCATTCAAATGTATCTGCACATAGTCAAACTTCTTCTGTGTCAGTCATTTTGACATCTTAACTGCCGATGCATATTTTACAAAATAATATGCAAAACAAGGACCATATGTGTAGGTTTTGTTGTGCATTTATTTAAGTAATTCGTTGTTGTTGATCTCAGCATATTTTGTACAGTAGACTAGATTTATCGTTGCTGTTATATTAAGCCTGCATCGTTTACATCGATATTGCTTGACGAAAACAACGCATTTCTTGGCAGATAGTTACAACCGGACTTCAAATGATTATGAGTTGTGCAGTTAATATTGACAAAAAACACTCAACGTTTGTATGCTTGCCTTAATGTCTTGGGTTTTCCATGTTGTTACATGTTCTGACTACGACTAGGCAGAAAGACAACATACGGAACATTTTGACTGAAACATATGGGCGTATGTTCATCATGCAATATAACATTATTAGCAACCGGTAATCATATACATTGTGGTGGACAGACGTCAGTGAAGTGAACGTTAACATCATATTGCCATGTTGCGAGACAACTTGGTGTAAACAGACAGTAAAGTAAAAATGCGGAAATCTGAACAAATCTATTTGCAGACGTGACGTTATTGTTACACTACGGTCATAAGTATTCAAATTACACAGTAGTGTATAAACAGTCGAACACTAACACTGGCTACTTTTCTGACATTAGTGGAAGAAGACTTAGGAATTAATCACACAGAGGATCGTGCAACATTGAAATGATCAGTGTCGGATGAAATTTGAAAAACTATACTTTATTACCCGACGGACTAAGGTCAAGTCTGTGCTAAATTAAATGAATGCAAATAACTTTTACTGGAAGAGCCAAAAGTCTGGGTGGTGTAATAAAAAACATGAGTTCATATTCCATCTTCATCATCATTGCACAGCCGAAGCAACTGTAACATGCGATCTTCACATCGAACACGGTCCTGCGCCAGTCAAAGGCCATCGCTGTGCCATTCAGGCAGCATACAGTCGCTGCAGTGACTTGGTGCAGGCATGTTTCGTTAAATGCCAAATGGTTTTATACTGGCAGAATGTTGGGGTTAAACATTTTCAATGGTACATTTGACAGTAAACCGTATATGACATTACGTGCAACTGCAGATAAAATTCGATAATGTCATGTAGTAGCAGTGTAGATCGCTGGACGCAGGTGGGACCTTAAGTCCAATCCATTGTATATGAAATGAAACTGTTGAGCAGTAGACACAAGTTAACTCCCTGTTATACCACACACCACATATGTCAATTAAGTGTGGTCTTAGAATAATGTAAGGATTAGTGGCTCTAGGATTACTAGGAAAGTGGATTACTGTATTATCAACAGCAGTTACAATAACACACAACTGTAACAGCACTGGTGCAGTCGCGTCACATAATTATGCTGGTGCAAACATTTGTCAGTTGTCAAGTCATGGAATGAGTTCTGCTGGCCACACTGCAGCACATGTCAAACAGTCACAACCAGTGTTACGACTTCTGCGTTACAACCGTTTCTGTACAGACATATTCCATCGTTCAAATACTGAGTTCCAAACAGCAGCGAGTGCAAACGAGTGTAAATAAGCAAACAAGAAATGTGACTAAAGTGTTGATCAATAACAAATGTCGCTTCACAGAACGATCAGGCAACAGGGAAGGAACTGTTTAAAAGATGAGTCTTCAGATGACTGCAGAAAAATCATCTTTACGATGCAGATATGCTGTGGCATAGACATGGGTAGCAGCGACTGAGAAAGCTCAGTCACCGACAGTCGACAGCCTTGTAACTGGCAAAAAAATTTGCAAGTGGAAAAAATTTCCATCAGGAAACAGCTCTATCACATGCGAATTGACACTAATATTTGAGCTGAATTTTAAGACTTTGTTAAAAAGTGAACTACATTTCATGTGAGAAAGATGATTTTAGCAACAACGTTTCGATACATCAACACTCAACAGCCTGCACCTATGAAACTAAAGAGTACCAGTAGTAATGAACACAGTCACTGCTAGATGCTGCATTTCCTAAGGTACTGTAGAAACATTCGTCATGCTGTCACTGCTTTACAGCAGATTTATTCAGATACTCCTGTGCCAAAAATTATCAACAGATAACTAGACAGGTAGCAAACACAAAGGGAAGCCTAACATAATAGTTAATGTAATACCTTTTGAAGCTTGTTGTACATGTTTAGTGTCTTTGCGAAATGGTTGTGTGAAAACACTGTGAATGCGGCTCGCCTAAACACAATATAAACAAAAGCTCACTGACTAGTAACTGCTCAACGAACAGCCATATAAAAAGTTAAAATTATGTGGTTCTGTGTGTCAGAGAGTTGAGTTTAACGCCCCACCGGACACACAGGTCATTTTGGAGGTGGGCCTTTGGCACAGTGGACATGCGTTCCAGATTTTGATGGAGCAGGGTGACAGAGGTTTATTTTTTAAATTTATTTTTAATTTAAACTGATTTATATAGCGCCATAAGGTCGTAACTTCAGAGGCGCTGGACAATGTGTGTGAACAAGGTCGCACTCGACAGTGCAGCGGCTGGGATTGAACCCGCGATCTCCAGTCGCAAGTCCAACGCCCTAACCACTACGCCACATGTCAGGTTTCCAATCAAATCATCCATGCTCGTCTCTACAAACCAGATTTCCTTCCGCCACCTAACAATGTCACCGAAGCACTGACATTACAACGTCTCATAATCTATTCAACTCGAGCTCTGTCATTTTAGTAAATCTCATGACATATAAAAATCTGCAATTGGCACTATAAACTCAAAACGTACACATGTCTGCTATGTAACGTGTCAGTTTAACTTTAGCAACACACTTCACTTTCATTTTCACTACAATATACATACAATGTTACAAATGTTGACTTGCCTTTTGAGGACCGAGACCAGGACACAACGATAATTCTTCCTCGCTTGCTTCGACAATTTTCTTCACCGACTGAAACAATAAATAAAGACAAATTTACTCGAAACACCTGTCTCCGTTGTTAGACAAATTTCAAACACTTCTAGTGTTTTGTGCCACGTTGAAGTGAACAGCCACATCCTGCGACAGATTATCCATTCACTGGCAGTGGCAAATACAAACAAACAGCATTTATGTAGGCACACATCAACCACAACCAACTTTTCATGCAGAGGCTGCCATCCAACTTACTGTAAATCCCGCTCCTTGTCTATGCAGAAACGTTAAATTTTATTCTGGACATGAAGTTTCAAACTGGCATAAAGAACATGTCACACTTGCCCCAAATGTCGAAAGCAGTGTGACAGCATCGGTCTTGTTCACTTTCTTCACAGATGTCAGAGTATCACACACCTGACACAAGTTGCAACAGAAATGAAATACAGTGTAAATCAATGGCATAAACAGTCATCAGCAGCACTACTTTAATCAATAAAAACAATAAAAAGCAGCAAAGGATGAAGATTTGAGATGAAAGCACTGTCCTCAACTCTTGCTAACTCAGTGATGAGATGACAATTTTATTCAATCCATGAAATGTATTATATCATCAATGATTCCATTTATATATTTGGATTAACTCAACTACTCTAACTAATATTTTTTTCACTTAAAATACAGATATAAAGCAGTTCATTGCTAAACAGTATTAAATATGTAGTGCTCTGCTGGGCATTTTTGTACAACCAAAGGTAAACAACATAAACTGAAACAATCAATGGTTCTCAATATCACTAATCTGCCTAATCATGCATTATCAGAAGCAAAAATCAGTGGCGAAGAAGATTAATAAAATTATGAGAGAATGACTGTTCAACCAATTAATGAATTAAACTTGCAGCTCGCTGACTATTGCAGAGTGTTACATAGTGCTGGAACACAATCACATTTTCTCATGCCAGCTTAAAGTCTTAAAAGTTCAAAGGCATCAAACCCGCCTCCAGTGGTTGTAACTGAGTATGATCAAGTTTTTCTCAGGTGAGTCGCATGACAGCTTCTGGACTGCAACAGCAAATTCGAAAGCATGGTTAAAAAAAGAACAGCACGTGACAATGTAACACACAGTAAACGAGGTAATATTTACCTGAGACATATACGTGCCTTCTGATTTCTCCATAATCAAGTCTGGCGGTTTGTTCTCGTAAGATTTATACGTCTCCAAATAACGACCAGCTTCTTCGAAACTGTAACACATCAACAAATCAGTGCACTGTCATCGGCATCTACAGTGGATGAGTTCAGCAACCATTTTGAAAATTGCATAATTCACACATAATCTAGATTATGCACACTAAACCGTTACAATAAATGACCCTTCAATCTGGTCTTTGTAGAGGAAACCCTTCGACACGAAAGATATCATGAGAGTAAGTCTTCCCAGACAATCACTTGGCAAACATACTAACAAACAAAACCAAACGACACAGAAAAATACACAACTCAATAAACCTAAACAACTAAACACAATAAACAGCTAACCCTGACTTGGTTATACTCCTATGACCCTCGGTCAGGAAACGAGATGGCCCCTTTTGGGGCCAACAGTGCCAAAAATAATTGTATAACTCACTACAGGTGCAACACATCAGTCACAAGTTTTTGCAATCATAAAACATTTATCAGGTTTTCATTTACAAAACACAGACCAGATCTTGAAAACGTTAACTCTACATCAAACTACTTTAATGCTAACCCCATCTCAGGAAGATGCAAAACTACTGAGAAAAAAATCAAAAAATTATATTTATAAAACAGTAGCAGAAGTGCATTCAAAATGGCACAGATCTATTGTTGAAAGTAGAAATGACGTACGTAAAGGCAGCAACCATTGTGCAGTCAGCAAGTATGCAGATCTTTGCCAGTTCCTTCAATGCGTGGTCACAGTCTTTCTGTACACACAACAAGATCACTGACATCACGTTGCTACAATGCCATCAACTGTACTAATAACTGTAGCTGTCATTTGATGAACGTAAATATGACTGGTCTTTCCTGCGACTTAAAGTAGAACTGCAGGATTAGACTCTCAGAACACTTTGTACATTCAGCGCTTATGTCAAAAACAGCAACAACGAGTTAATTAACGGGTAAATTGCTTCTTAATATTCTTCGTATTGCAATGGCTTAAGACTAGACTCTTCATAACTTGTCACGTAGTCGATGAAAACAGTATAACAAAACTAATTATAACACCCAAACATGGCGACAGTGAATCAGAGAGCGAGTAGAGTTTAAATATGTCTCACCCGACACAGTTTGGGTTGTTTAAGAGGTGGTTTTGACAGGCAATTGCTTTACTGATACCGGAAAACAGGACAAAAAAATCACAACTCAATGCAACTCGATAAAAACCTGAACCACTAAGCATTGAAAACAAAACAAAATCTACCCTGATTCTAATGCCTCTTATGCCAGGAAACAAGGTGGGCTTATTCTAGAGCTTTTTGAGCCAAATGGGACGAAATTCTGAAAATAGGAATATTATAATTGCATGAGATATACAAAACGTCATGTACGCACCACATCAACCTGAACCAGCAGAACACGCAATACGTAGCTGTTTGCAAGCTGACGAAGTCGGTCGTGAATGTAGTTTGGTTTCAGCTGATGATAACGCAAACTGCAACACCAGTCACCATTACCTTGTATTCACATTGATGACGTCTTAGGGACAACCCAAGCCTATACTTAGGCCACAGTTTGGGCTGACCAAGAATAAACTTACTGGTGTATCATAACAATCATTGAGATAAGTTTGGAGACATGCAATGTGACATGACAGTCACGAATGTGCAATCAAATTATGTGTGTAGGTTTGACAGAACAGTAATGTTTATGTCAAAATGTGGAACTGTCCTTATGTCAAGGTTAAATCATGAAGAAAGTTCCAGCGGACAGGTCCTGAAACAGTATGCTGCAGATTCCATAGGATGACGTTGTACTTCTCATATGGACCACAGTGGACAACCATGCCTATGTCTTAGAAAATGCCAATGGAGTAAGTTGCTTCTGTGGGACTCTTTATCAGGATACAAAGGACCCCACCATCATCTTCTAGCAGCAATAAGACTGCATCAGCCTTATTAGCATACAAAGGTTGTCATAACAGTTACATTGGATGTATCTGTTGAGAGCAGCAGAAAGAATCTTACGCTTTTCCAAGTGTATCATAAGTTCCCCTAAGTTTTCATAACTTTTGCACAAGCAAAATCCCTTTTATCAGAGGCCAGCAATTAACAATGTTTCATAAATACAGACACATAAAAGATCAGACAATATTACAATAAATTATGCTAAAATTGCATTGTTGTTGTCATACGTTTTAATAAGCTTTTGCAAGTCTATCATAAGTTTGTCTAAAGTTTGTTGCAAGGGCCACCTATCCTAAGTTTCTTCTGAGATTCTTCACATCAGCATCAAATTATACGTCATGGTGACTGAGGTGTGAATGGCTTGCCAGAGCCATACTGAGCAACACACAGGGTCAAAATCAAAACCCACAACCTTTCCAATCACAAGTCTGATACCATATGATGACTAATGAGCTACAGTATGTCATGCATTGTTACATCAAAATTACTGAATCAATAACTCGCCTCAAATAGAGTGCACATGATGTACTGCCAAGCTGATAGTCCGGAATAATTTCACCAAATTCCCATGGAACATTTCGAATAAACTTCAGTATTGGGTTACCACGCTGCAAAACATTTGCACAAAACACTGCAAAGCACACTGTGCACATCAGTATCAACAAATGCAAACATAACAACAAAGTAAGTACATGTAACAGTAACAGTTAAATAGACAACAAAGAAAGCATCAAAATGTCAAGAGCAGAATCAAGTTGAACTGACCTGTCGTAAACTGACAATTATTGAGTTAGCCATTGGTTGACGAGCAGACGAGCTAACAAATGTGCAAAATATAAACACATTAAAATAACTCAAGTTAACTCCAACACTCCAATAGTAATCCTTCACATTATTATTGCAATAACTTACTACGCATATGCGGAAAATTATGCTTAGCAGGAAAGATTACTGTCTTCTATAAATATGAATGTTGATGACAGTGATGAATGCTGTCTGTTCAACACTGATACTGGTAACGGGACTTCACTATCTACTGACTCCTGACCTGTATGGCTTGGTGATAATGGATGGCTAGTGTTGTGGGTGGGAGGTGTGGAGGTGCAGTGTGGCTGGCAAATTGAAAGTTACTGGACAGTGCTGTTCACTGCACAACTTTCCCTTATCCAGACAAACACATATGCAAAAACACCACTCTGTGATCAAGGACTGAGCTTGAGGTAAACTAAAGGCCTCAAATCACAGTGGCTTATGACAACAGTCACTCCATAGTAGCCAGTGAGTGAGAGTAGAGTTTAATGCCCCACCCAACACAATATACATTATTTCGGAGGCAGGCCACAGTAGCCAATAATAATAATATGACTGTGTATCATGTAAATTTAAACTTACTGCAAACAAGCAGGCAGGATGCAGAAATATGTAACGAAGCAAGTTAAGCGACATGGTTGTGTTTCATTGAGAACAATGCAACTTAAGCTGAAACCAACAAATGGCTACAATGTGCAACTAAATATGGGAAAGGAAGCCTTTGACAACTAGTGTGTAAGTTTATTCTGTAAAATCGTGGAGAAGCACATAAAATGGAGAAAGTGCAACAAAACCAGGCCTTTTAGAGTCTTGCAGCCATCAGCAGCAGTCTTAGATTAAACAGGACAAACCCTTTCTTCCCATCTGGATAAAATCCCCAAAGCATAGAGTCAGACAAAAGAGAGTTTGGAAGCAAGTAGTTCACAGTGATGTGAGGACCCCACATTTAGACCAAAACTGATGTAAATGCATGCGGTAGAGGTAATGACAGTCGACAAAGGCGAATTTATAGCATTCTCTGTTTTTGTTTTCTCAATTTTTCTGTTAAAAGGGCCATAAACATGAATGTTGTTGTTGCTTCGGTACAATGAAAAACACACGTTTTGCCATTTGATTCCGACGGAGTTGTAATCGGTCGAATCATGACACCTTTTGAAGTCTGTGCTAAACCAGAAACATTCGTAGCAGCACTGGTCTCTTCAGTTCTTGCACAAACACTGGCAACACTCAAAACATCGGACGATGACGACATATATGTCGAACAAGTAATAACATTGTCCTGTTCAACTGTCTCTGATGGTTCATCAGCAATCATTGCATTGGCATTTGCGTCTCTTTCAGTTTGTTCTTCCAACACAGATCCTTGACGCACATTCAACACTGTGTTTTGTACTGTGATTGATACAGTCTGATGTTCAGCTCGGAACGTTCTGTTACTGTCAGCTGGATTGCTAGTACGACTTGCGTGAAATGAAGATGGAACCTACAAAACACAAAATGAACTTCATCTGTCACTGTATATGTAAAAAGAAAAAACTTGTTTTAAAAACCTGCAGAAATAAAACAAACTTAACTGTATGCACCGACACATATTAAAATGCTTGTGCAATCAACAAACAGGTAACAGTGTACTATATGAACGATTCTTCTGTGGCAGTAAATTTACTGCCACACTAGTATTCTGCATGCTGTATGTATGGTCGTGTGAGTTGAGTGTGAAAGACAATCTGCACACTTGAATGGCAGATGAATGAATGGCATATGCGATGAGCGGATACTAAAGGACAACGTCTGCTAAAGGACAACATTGACTGTTTGGCGCCATTCATCGTCTAGTTGTTCAACCGCTGTCTGTCGACGGGCTCGGTCCCAACGTCCTTCAAGGCAGCCCACATCACGCCGTTCTTGAAGAAGCCCGGCAACGATCCGGCCGATCCGTCATCATATCGGCCAATCGCCAACCTGCCGGTGCTGTCGAAGCTGTTGGAGCGCCTTGTCGCCCGGCAGCTACTCGACTACCTGAATGCGGCTGGGCTGCTCCC
>Ga0056115_1001762_pt1 | contig 10608 bp, 8 predicted proteins | sample WorMetOlspDAHAB1_FD_77007 | JGI IMG/M metagenome (GOLD analysis project Ga0056115, IMG submission 77007) | Marine gutless worms symbiont microbial communities from Max Planck institute for Marine Microbiology, Germany - Olavius sp. DAHAB.1 ... | reverse complement strand
TATATATATTTGTTATGCCTCCTTAACCAATTGCTTGTCCAACACAATGGGGTCCTTTTTTCATTTATGGTTGCTTGTTGTCATCGTCTTCGTTCAGTTTTAGTCAGTGTCTTCTGCAACTTGGGCTTCCGTTAACATTAAGTGCACTTCTTGCACATGTTGAGTTTGAAAAAATTTTCTGACTTCTTTTTGCCAGCCACATGAAAGTTGGCTTATGGTTGTCATTTTGTGGATATGATCAATTGTACAAAATAGTTGCTGTAGGGCAGTTCTGGGAGGCTTCAGTTCTGTGCAAACCATCTTTTGTTTTCTGAGCAGCGTAATGTTCTATGTTAATTGATGGCATTGTCTGAGAGCAGGATATCATTGCTTCGTGTGCCGACCAGTAGTTACCCTGATGCCATGCCTAACAGATTAACACAGTTCAGTAACGTAGAACACAAGCAATAAGTAGTTTCACGTGGTGTTCAATATGGAAATGCTGACAAATGAATAAGTTTGAGATTTGCAGCACAGATGTGCTTGTGTGTGTGACAGATCACGGTCGTGCTGGCTACAACAGCATGACGAGTGACGCAGCCTACTCCGGACGAGTTGAAACGGCAGCACCGTACTCCACTGTCGACAAGTCACCACCGACTAACACTGCGTAACTCACCCACTGTTGTACAGTAACTGACATGAGAGACCAGTTAGTGATGTGTTCGACTGGTTTGAATGCAGTTATTGGTGTCATATAAATGGCAACACGTTATACTGATGGTAATGGCAGATAAATATGAATCTGCTCATGTTGACAAGTGCTGCTAAAACAATCGTCAGATTCAAAGCAATGCTGGCATAATTTTTACAGCTTGTCAAGATGCGTTTGTACGTGATAATTACAGTGATCTTCAAACGAAGCCAAATATTGCTAATCAGACGTTTTTTGGCTTATTGTGTACTCTTATTTGTGCATGTCAGAAAATAAGAAGCGTTAATATTGAACCGTCACGTATAAGTGACGTTACTTTTAATGCTGAAATTCAGTGAATCTGGTGGTCAAGGTGATCGTGGTTCCACCGTTTTCTTATGTTTCAGCTGTTGACTACAGTTAAATTTCCATGAAGACTTTTTTAAACATTGGTATTGATTTCCAATCACGAAAACAGCTGAATTACAGTATTATCTGACAAAAATTTGAAAGGTTTAGAAGTAGCTTGGTTCCCAAGTCGTTTACAGGTCACTACGATTTCCATAAAGCAACAAATGACAATTTCAACTTATTGTTGAGTTTATGGAAATCTTAGTGACCTGTAAACAACTTGGGAGCCATGCCACTTCTGAACCTTTCGAATTTTCGGCGGATTCTTTCGTGAATAATACTGAGCACATCAAGCAGAATTTTGACACAAGGCATTTTGTTATTGAAGCGGTCATAATGTTTGTACTCTTGTGTTGACTGATGCATGAATATCTGTTACTTTTGTACGATGTTTGAGTGCGTGCATGTGATATGCTTCTGTCAGCTGTGCAAATGTGAATTTTATTTGTCTGTACTCGAGTTTGTACAGTTGATTGTGTTTAAGTTTTGTATATTTGAAAGAATTTGCTGCGATTGTTTGGCCGCCTGCAAACTTGTGACAGTGATGATAATAATTATTGTTATAACGATAGTAGTAATTATTATTGTGTTGTCATCACGTCAAATGCTTTTTGAAGTTTTCGATTTATGTTTGCGTGCATATACTCCAGAGTTAGTTCTGTAACAGTGTTTTTTATATGGTGCTTCTTTGTGAAACTAGAAATAGCTTTAATGATATGCGGTTGTCGGTTGTGCATCAAGTAGGACATCTGTAATCTGCAGCCCGTTTTTTTACAAAGAATCTGCATAAACTTGGGATAGGTAGAATTTGGAACAGACTCAAGAAGATTCAAGAGAAATTTGCAACAAATTGTTGACAACAGCTGGACTGTGTGTAATGTGTGTTATTCTTAATTTGTCATTGACGCAGTTGATTTATTTGACAATTTGAATATTTCTAATACAAAATTTGTTTAAATGTTAGGATGAACTTTCAAAAAGTCTACGATTCTTTGTAAGTCAGGCCCAGGGTTGATAGTTACTCCAAAGCATTAAGGCAACGTCTCTTAGCTCGACTTCCGTATTGTTTTTCGTGATCAGAAGTTATTGCAAATGGTTTGTTTCAACTGCACTCTTATACATGATTAATGTACAAAACCGCAGTTTATACGCTAGTTAACGGCGTCATTACGCATCAAAAACAGCAAATATCAAAAAATATGATATTACGCAGCATGACATTGCCTAAGTGTCAATGTACTGTTGAGCAGTATCATTGATCCCTTTTTGATATTTGCTGTTTTTGATGTGTAATGATACCGTTAACTAGTGTATAAACTGCGGTTTTGTACATTAACATTTAAACTTCAATTACATTAGTTCTCGTAAGTTTGTGCAAAGTCAAAAGGTTCTCCTAATGTCCGCCGCTTGCGTATCAAAGTTTCGAAGTTTTTGAAGCTTTCCAACAAACAACACATGGGGCCTTTTTATGCGACAACCTGTAAGACAGATTGCCTACAAATGCTGTATAAACTTCGCAAAAGCTGAATTTCCGTACCGAATATGACACTTTCATTGCGCTGTGTTTAATCATTGGAAAATACAAAACGGTGATTTCCTAATATGCTATAAATAGTATACGCCGCGCATCCCTTCACGGCGAGCAAGCGACAGAACGACGCCAATGACGTCCGTCTACTATGACGTCATTCGTCTTGAAGCCGTTCGTGGCGGCTCGAACGTGCCTATAGAAGGCCATTTTTTGACGGGTTTTGGGGAATTTGAACCCCAAAATGTCGGCCGTCGTGTGGACCCCCAAAAGGCACTTCCTTACGTCACAACGCGTGTTTTGAGCCATTGTGCGTCAAAACCTATCCACGGGTCGCTTCAGTAGACGAGTGGGAAAAAATAGAACCCTTATATTTCACATATTTAGCCACGCGCCCCCTTACGGTCGATTGGCACAAATTTCGATTACGTGTTCGTTTCGTGGACGTAATCAGTTGTGCAAAGTTTTATCGTAATCGGTTAAGGGGTTTGAATTATGTGAGGGGTCGAAGTTTGACCATTCCCATGTCGCCGTTAGCACTGCTTAGAACTAAACGTACCGCTGTGATGACTAGATTTTGTTCCGTTGAAGCTGTAACCTCGCTTGGGCTACTCGCTTTATTGATATCAACACCCTCCCCGTTTTCTGGATGTTTTCTTTGTTCTTTTCACCCCCCGACCCCCCCCCTCTGAATCCGCCTCTGGTCCAACAACAGAATTTGTAAAATTGATTATAGGCCTAGTAGTTTTTGCAATATGTGCAGGTTTATTGTGTTTGTGATGCTAACCGTCATTTTTGACTTATTAAGGCATTGTTAAGTGATAAACGACAGTTGTAGATCTGGTTGATCTAAAAACAAATTAGTCATTATTTCACAGAAGCCCGTGCAGAAAATGTCATTGTGTCTGTCAATATTTAAAGCTGCTTCCAACAATTTGTTTTCTCCGAGAGAAAAAGAGTAAAAATCTGAGCAAGTCAAAGAACGGTTAAATTAAATGAAAAGCTGGTTTTTATCATTTAAAAGGATGCTCGGTTTCTATAATGTCATACACTTAGCGTTTAGTAGCCTACTGAGAAAAATCTTTTGACCGCATTATTCGAGAGAGTGATGGTTGTCAGAACAACTGGTTTTTCACGCTATAGGCTACAATACACTATAGTTACGCATAAGTTGCATGGTCGCCACAGATGTGGTGTGATCATAATGGAGATTTCGTCTTCCACGGTGTCTTCGTTAAGGGAGGCGGGAAATGGTGGCTGAAATACAGGAACTCCCGTCAAATACAGGATATCTTGCGGCATTTTAGCGATCTTGCGCTATACTATATCCTTAATAATCGTAATAATAATCTGGTAACCCTACCCTCTCTCTCCACTTGCTGCTTCGAACCCTGCCACATAGCAAATGTCTTGGATTGAGATGAAGTCCGTTGGCAGTTTTGGCAATCAACCACTCATCGACGTCGCTGATGTAACGAGATAGCCGGTCGATCGCGAGTGCATGCAGGGCAGCAGCCGGGAAGCTGCGATACGGTTGACAGTCGTCGGCATACTATAGTATACAGCGACTGGGTGTGTCGCATGGCTAATAAGCCACAGAAATTGGCAGCCGGGCATTGTAGGATCGATGGATTGCATGAGTATCTGTTTAGACTACTAAAGAAGATGAGCGTGAATTCGCTTCACTTGGGCAGAGACAAATTGCTCATGACTAAACGAGAAAATGGAATCGTTCTGATACGCTATACTGGATGACAATGACTGGGCTTGCAATCCTCTGGCCTTGTGATGAACAGCTTTAGCTATAGTGAGGGTGTGTCCAATGAGAAGCTGTATAACAGCCAATTTCGGCCTGCTCCGGCGACAGCGCCAGCTGCGATGCAGGTGTGACTCAATTTGTGCGTTTCTGCGATATCGAAATTATGATGACATTGCGTGGATGCACTAGTCAAGTTGGTATGGTTGGTACCTACGCTCCATGGGTAAGATCTTTCCGCTGCAGGCTCAATTCATTGTGTTGGTGTCAAAACTCGATACGGACGGACGGACAGACGCCGGGAATACAATTTGGTGCATATTAGCCTTAAAATGTGACATCTTGTGGCAATAATTTTGACGATTTCCTGATAATCAACTGACCAAATTTCGTGTATTTGTTGGTTGATCCCGAATTTTTATATCTCCCTTAAATTTATCTGAATCATCGCGGTTCGTTCCCCCATAGGATGAATGCCCTGAGCCTACAGCGGACAGAGACGAACGAACGAACGAAGAGATGCGTCTTTTCGTCCGTCCGTCCGTTTGTGTCTTTGACGGAGTTTAACACTTAGGCCTACCACACAAACGAGCATAGCCTATGCATCAAACTGCCTAATAAATGTGTTGCTATTTTTTTTCTGGCCACCGTGCTGCTATGTTGTAGCGAAATGGTCAGAATATTTAAGAATACTCTGATTTTTGAAAGCAGCAATGTCGATCATTGCCTTTTTTCTACGAAAAACTGTTAACAGGTTTATAACTTTGCATAAAACTTTGCACACTATGGGTCTATTTTTGGCGTACCGGTATATCGCGACCACGTAGCTCACGTCTTTGGTCAACTTTTAGGCGCACTGTAAAATAGTTTGATTGATTGCTTGCTTGCTTGCTTTCTTATTGGCTTGGCAGATAACATGGCTCCTTTCCCTTGGGCGTGAGGTATTTTTCTCAGTCGTTCTCAGCTGACATGTAAATCAACTGCCGCATCTGACGTAGTTGTTCTGAGCACTCTCCGGAATCAAAATCCTGGCCTGCTGTCTGGGATGATATTGTGGTGATGAAAGCTAACCAACTGTACACTGTATACTATAGATCTATATGATTTTGTGATTCGTGAATGCGTCGACCAAGTAAATGCTCAACATCTACAGCATTCCGTCACATGCTGTGGCCTGTATCTACCTGGCTGGGTATGTTCAATCTTTGCAAGCCAACGCTGCACACGGCCATACAGGGTGGCCCCCAAAAAGTAAACCACTTTCACGAATCATCATTAAATCGTATTAAAATTCGCCATTAAGGCTAGATTTTTCATCGATTTAGACTAAAAAATGAGAACAAGAATATATCAAGTCTGTATTAAATATTCTATGTGTGACCTAATTAGTGACGTCATTACTTGCTTTGTTTGAAGCTGGGATACGGGTAAAATCAAGGCATCCGATAAAATCATGTTTGAAAACCAGAAGAAAGAGAAATGGAAATAAAAGATATTTTTACATACATCTCCATCTAAAGGATTGTTTAGACATAGGCCTACAATTCGCAGCTTGCTAAGGCGAGCTGATGACAGAGAAAGCGCTAACATTATTTACCGTATCTAACGCACATCACTATAGTTTGCGGGTCAGGCATGATTATTAAGGTCATCAAGTAGGTCACGCAGAGAATTTCTAACACCGACGAATAATGTTATAGTGCTTGATTCATACTTTAATTTTATAATAAATCAAATCTTATTGACAGGCTTTAGTGTGATTTAATACGATTTTTGATCATTTGGTATTGGCTTACTTTTTTGGGCCACCCTGTAAGTATGAGTGTTGAGTGTTGACAATGACCATTAATTTGTCTAGGCCTAGGCTAGGCTTACTTGTGATATTAAAATTGCAGTATTTTTAAAAACTTACTTAGCCAATGGCAGGTAATGGCATGGGCGTGGAAATTGTTTCCTGTGTTTTTAATATTTTTATAGTCCATAGATCAATTGGCGAGATTTTCCTGTAGTCTGTATGTCGCCCTGCAGCCTGTATACACGGTGGCGCATATTTATAAGTAGACAGATTCAAGCATAAAACTACAATCGAGTAATATCTGCGTAACACGTTGACCATAATGTTAATTCCACTTTTTATGCGTGCACCATATGCACCCTCCGCATTTAAAGTGAGCAAATGCATTGAGTTTTACCGAAGTTCATTAACCATTTTAATTGCTGTCAAAAGTCGCTAGGCTTATCTACTGATCGATGCGCCTGTTGACGTTGGCGCTATATAAATCACTTAGGCATACTTATTTTATTTACTTACTTTCTGTTGGAATTGGTTGCTATTTTCGAATATAGTATAGACATTTACTATTTATACTGCTACAAAAGTCATCATTTGTACGTGCGCTTGTCACGGTCGTAACTTATGAACCATGTGGAATTGTAATTGTAGCCTGGGCGTGCTGCTAGCCGCGCTGTTGTGTTTCTTCATCTCGTTTGATCGTATTAAGCTGACAGCATCAAGGAAGTCGTTGATTGCTATTGGAGCATGAACACGCCATTAAGTGGCAGTAAATCCAGCTTCATCGCGATTGCGTCTGCACCTTCGTGCTGTTCCACCAAAAACGTATATATGCGCTTCTAGGCCTGCGGTCTGGATCGATTCGATCCCGACTTGTACGACAGCACGAGAAAGTTAAATTATATTCGATTAAAATGCAGAATTATCGTGAAACAGGGACAAAATCCGCATGTTTTAAAGGCGGTTAGAACGATACACACGAACACAGAATGCTTAACCTGTGTCCAGCATGATCTTTCTGTTTGACAATGAATCTACATGGTGCGGCAAGAAATCACCCTAAGATTTTTTTGCAGTTTTCTCAACAATCGCCTTGGATTTCAAAGCGAAATTTTACAGATATATATCGGTAAAATAATCTAGTCCTTCTATACGCATAAATAATGTTATAGTAACGTACGCCTACGTATAGAATGGCTTATGACTGACAGCTAGGCCTACACAAGCATATACAAGAACTTTAAGCCAATCAGAGTAGTCTGCTAGCGGCGCTGTGTTGTAGATCTAGAATATACAGTGTGTCCCAAAAAAGCGAGCCCTATAAACATTTTGCAATAACAACCGTAAATCTGCGTCGATTTAAATAAAATTTAACAGACAAGACGACATTTATTACAAACAATACTGTATGGTTTCATAGAATCTGCCTGGACTTTACTGAAATATGAACTGTTAAATGACACTACACTGTACTCACAAGTCAAGAGTTTCCAGCACAGTCGATGTGAGTCAAAACAGACACACTGTTTAAATCAGATGTTCAAAGAGTCCCCCTTTTGTACGGACACATATGCGCAGTCGATCGCGCCACTGTCAATAATGTTCTGATCAAATCTACGCCACTCTTCAATCAGTCGTTCTTTCAGATGGTCGACGTCACGAATCTGGGAGCGGTAGACTCGTTCCTGCAGAATCCTCCAAATCGCGTAGTCCACCGGATTGAGATCTGGACTGTTCGGTGGCCAATCCTGTGTGCTGATGAAGTCGGGTGTCTCTGCTGACAGCAGCGCAACAGTCTCACGGGCTCGGTGGGCTATAGCACTGTCCTGCTAGAAAGTGAAGAAATCAATCACCAGACACAGAACGAATGGCTGGCAGCTACTGTTGTCTCAACAGTCATTCGTCGGTAACTGAGATTTGTGATCGACAGCAGTTGGAATTAAGAATTGAAAATCTCTTAAACGGAACAAGCGATCTTTATTAAATTTGGCGTCGGTGACAAAAATAGATGTCGTCTTGTGTCTGTTAAATTTTATTTAAATCGACGTAGGTTTGCGGTTGTTATTGCAATTTATGTTCAGGGGGCTCACTTTTTTGGGACACAGTGTATGAGTTCCGATCTGGCCGTATAGTAGAACTCGCGTCGCATTGTACGTTTGCACTTTGTATAGCCAAAAGTCGTCGTCATACATGTATATAGCCTAACGATACTGTTATCATCAGGATTCAATTAGCGCACATTATTTTTAAGTTATCAGCATTACAGTAATGCTACCTGTAGTGATTTTAGCGTGCTGAAAACCTTTAGTACAAAAACCCATAGGCCTACCTGAAAATCGCATGCAGAACTGGCTGTGAATTCATTACTATGCAAAGAATTTGAAAGAAATGTGGCCTTTAAATTCAACCGAATTGAACCGTCTGGATAACTACGTCTGTTGAAATGTTAGATATCTAGCTGTCACAGGCACAGTCAAAAACTGGAGATATGTCGAACCCAAGGAATTCTGCAGATGACAGTCTGCCTCGAGGGTTCGATCGACAGAGCTGTAAAAGAGTTTTTATTTATTTAACGACTGAATGTGTGTTGTAGCTAAAGGTAGACACTTACTATTCGCATGTAACTGCAATGTTGTTGCAGTTACATTGCATGTTGTTGCATGTAGGCCGAACTGCAACAACATATGTTACATGCTTAATGCTTTGGACGCCGTCGTCGAGCTAATAACGACGATCGAGCACGTCGTCGTTAGCTCGAACGACATTTGCAGTGTTATTGCTTGACGTTTTCCAGCACGCTAAAATCGTTAGCTGGCATCGCTGTAATGCTGATAACTTTAAAACACAGAAAGCTAATTATGCTGACTCCCTGATGCTGGAAACTGACAAGACTGTGCATAGGATGATTAAATATGTCGGTGAAAATTGGCTTGAAATTTTGAACAATTGCTGAGAAAACTGCACAAAAAAATTTGGGGATACTTTTTTGCCGCACCCTGTAGTAGACCTATCTACATTCTACACCGGTGTCTAGTTTTTTTTCTATTGTGGGTAAAAGGATGATGGACTCCGAAAACGCAGTGGTAACATTGGAAGGGGCGTGGTTTGTTTACTTTTAGTTTGAGTTGGAAAATATGCGAATTAATTTTGTGTTTAGTAACGTTATTTACACAGTCAAGTTACTCTTAGAAAGATTTGATATACAGAAAAGTTTGCATTTTTGATACTATCTACTAGAACTGTCAAACTAACACATTACTTAGCGTGTCGTGGCGTTCAGAAAACCTGAAATCACATCATCATTATCATATTATGTTTTCCGGAAGCACGTCGTCTTCTACGATCTGCTGGGGGACGTACGGTAGTAACAGTGCAGATAAGTTCCGCCACATCAGATCTGTTGCTTATTCAGCAGAACTTGTGCTGAATAAGCAACAGGGTGGCAGAGCTTATCTGGACTGTTACCCAAATGATAGACAACCGCTCAGCACTGTAGCATTGTCGGGAGTTCTCGAGAGCTATGATGTCAGTGCATTGGGTATGCATTGTATACGTTATAACCTCGAAGAAAACTTAACTATTTTGATGAAAAAGACGCTTAGACGTGTTACTGAACTATTTAAAATGACTTTCATTTACTTGAGTTCTTAACATTTTGTTTATAACCTTTATAAGGCGAAATAAGGCAGATATAGCAGCAAGGTGAATAGCTGTAGTAGACCCCATAAGATTTTTATGCTACTAATGTTTCATCCATCTACTAAAACAATGCTACACGAGCATTCGCAGCAAGATTGCCATATCGGTACTGCTCGAAAAATGTCAGTGGATATAGACGCCACCCCATGTCTGTTGTTGCTTATTCAGCAGAAGTTGCGCATCGTGCAGTACCGATACGGTAGTCTTTCCGCATTTGAAAACATACTGCCAAAAGCCAAAACGGCGCAAGTGTCTTGATGACGACATATATTCCTCAAGTACTTTTGGGCTATTAATTGTGTCTGTTGACTTTTTTAGTCGCAATTGTATGTGAGAAGGGATTATTACTGGCATTCTTGTAATATAGGTGTAGTTGGGAATGGGAGTTTAGGTTTGGATGATCATCTCATGCAGTGGTGAGCATATATGACTACTTAAGTAGTGTCAGATATTTCACAGCAGCAGACAGTTGGGTATGGGTCAATACTGCGTCGGCATTGTTGGCAGCCAACGTTCATGGAGTGGATATCCCTGTCTGTGCCCTACAGTAATGAACTCCCCTTGTGCCTAGATTGATGACTACCACTGTGTAGTTCATAGTACCTTTAAGCTGACACCAACACTAATATGCAGGCGAACTGTCGACAACTCGACCGCTGTTGTTCGGCGTACCACAGGGCTCTGTTTTGGGGCCTTTGCTGTACATTCTGTACACCGCCGAACTCGAACAAGTGGTAACGCGGCACGGC
>Ga0056115_1001760_pt1 | contig 10609 bp, 8 predicted proteins | sample WorMetOlspDAHAB1_FD_77007 | JGI IMG/M metagenome (GOLD analysis project Ga0056115, IMG submission 77007) | Marine gutless worms symbiont microbial communities from Max Planck institute for Marine Microbiology, Germany - Olavius sp. DAHAB.1 ... | reverse complement strand
ATGCTGCACCGAAAACAGTTTGTAGCTTCTTCTCAGCCAATCACAACAGCAATCAGACAGGCCTATTGTAGTTTTGCAAAAAAAATATTGAACAGAAAGAAAAAAAAACACAGAAAATGAATACAGAAACGAAATAAAATATGTAAAAAGAAAACACAAACATATCACAAACCAATCGCCTCCTATGGCAGTCTACAAAGAAAAGAAGCGGATTATCGTACATCTGCCGAGGCCACAAGGGCCAAAATTCGAACACAAATATAAAATATAAAGCAATTGTCATGCATGCAGATATTTGAGATATGTTGAGGGTGTGAAAAAATAGCAATAACTTCAATCGGGACTGGCAAGAAAAGCAAAAAAAAGGAAAAAAAGCCAAACAAACACTCAATGTTACAATTAGTCGACAACAGCCTAAAATGATAAAACCAAAGTCTACTGAAAACGACATATCTACATATACATGTATACATACACTGTGTCTCAAAAAACCTCTCCTTTTTACATTTTTAATAACTCAGAGAAAACTTAACCAATTTTAATAATTTTTGGTGTACAGAATCCTGAGGAAATTCCACATCAGAAAATTGTAAACTTGCCCACCTCCCCTGAATAATGTAGCCGCACTACCTTGTGAAATGTAAAGTTATTTTCAGCTGCATCTGCTTCAGATAATTCCAGTTATCGGAGACTAAATAGTACTCAACTGTCAGAATTGAGCTAAAATCGTTTCTGTTTGTTAGTACTTATTTATTTTGCAACTGCAAGACTGGAAGTATGTTTCCAGACATTTGAAATGAACTCATTTGGTGCTGCTTGCAGGATAGTCGACCACACACACACAACGCATCAACCGGCTCTTGTCAGACCACCCACTTATTACTGGGGAAGACGATTATAACTTCGGTTAACTGAACATTGCAGACAAGACACACAGTAGATAGAGGTGATACGGATACTTATTATTTTGTTATGACCAGTGACACTTATCTTATAATAACTGTTTTAGTTGCAAACAAAGCTACTTTTGCGTTTCACAAGGTAGTGCGGCGACATTATTCACAATTTTCTGGTGTGAAATTTCCGCCAGGATATTGTACACCAAAAATCATTGACATCGATTCAGTTTTTACAGAGTTATTCAAAATATACTGTATAACAAGGGGATGTTTTTGAGATGCAGTGTATACATATGTACATAGCTGCAGGTAGAAACATACCGACTCAACAACAACAAGCTGACGGAAAAACTCTTAAAAATCAACAACACCTTAAATATAAACGAAAAAACGAGATTCAATGGATATAATAAATAACAAGCAAAATGACTATCAGAGTAATATTTAAAAAAATAAAAAGTTATCATGAGACGTGACTAAATGTCGTCTTCAAGCCAAACTCCACAATGTTTTAGTTGCATACAATTTCCCACCAAATATTGAATTATTGTATTTTTCGAAGATTTGGCTGACAGAATTGTGATTCCAACGACGTGTCGACAGAAAAACCCAAAAAATCCCCAGGCCGCTCATTTGACACGCACAATACACGAATATTGAGCACAATTGTGTGGTCAGAAAAACCTAGAAATGCTAAACAACGTCGTCAAGTTACGCAACAACAACTCGGAACGCGGACAAAAATGCCATAAACTGAGCATCACAATCACAATAACATATTTATAAGAAAGCAAGTATTTCATTAATAACACGACAACGGCTACCGGCACATAAATGTACATGGGTTGTCAGGTTGATAAGCAAGCCGGTGCACGTCAATTACTGCTTCAATTCTTTGCCACGAAGGCAATATGTCTACACAATTGAAACGAAGTTGTTTCTCACGACGCAAGACAAATATTATGCTGTCCGTAAGTCTACGCTTTTATGTTTTATCCGCCGTAACTAAGGACTTTGGTGCAAATAAATCCCGTTCCAACAATTTTGCAAATACATGAGACACCGTGCAGCAAATGGTGTCATGCGACTACTGCGACACCTTTCCTCCGAAAGAAAACATTGCAAACATTTCGGCAGGTGAATGACCATAAGCAATAACCAGGTAAGATCGGGTGGTACATAGTCAAAATCAACAGCTTTCGCACCCCACAAACTGCAGCACTTCAACAGGTCGGTTGGGACTTAATGGCATTTTCAGCACAATGAGCCACATTGTGCCATAAAATTATGGCTGCAGATGAGGAAGGTAAAGGTGAAACTCTGCCTCGAAATAAGTGACTATAATAACGTGTTTGTCACATGACAGTGTAATGCGCCATCGGTCTAATGTGGGCGGCGCATTAGAAAAGTCGCAGTTACAGTTACAGTTACAATCAGGGAAACGTGTTGTTTCCTACGATTTTCGAATGTTGTGCAATCAATACATAGGAACAGGTGCTAACTTGCAATGTCCAAAAGCAGGAGCTGAGTTTCCAGTTGGAGACTGCTGTCAAGTTGAATGGGTGCATTCCGCAGAATGTTAGCATCACAAAACGCAGCCATAAAAACGGACTGAAATACACGTTAACGATCATGCGGTACTGCTGCTCTAACGCCTGAGCGACTACCACAACACAGATGTACATGTGTCTAAACTACTCGAAAAAACAGCATGCCATCAGCAAAACAGTCTCCAAAGACAAAAGTGACATAACCAATGTAACCTGTTTGTTCAAAACGCCACCACCACCTACTGTCGCACACAATGCATGGCTTTTCATTCGAGAATTAAAAGCCAATTCAATGCCATTGATGCACAACATATCAAAATGTCGTACTACAAAAGCATTTAGTTCTTCTACGAACAGTAAACATGTCAGGTGGCTGCCGTCAACTTTCAATCCACTTCCATCGAATGTTTGATTGGCTCTGGCTAAATTCAAATTTATCGAGGAGGCATCAGTTCCCACTTTCAAAAAAAAACAATAAATCAATGACTTTTCGACTGTTTTTAAATTCAAGGTAGTTTCAAGGTCAGCACTGAATTCAAGGTTGGCGCGGGACCCCGGACACCAGCGTGCAATCGATACGTCTGGAAAAAGTTCGGCGGCGGCGGCGTTACAAAAAGTCACGACAACAACACGAGTTTATCACACAGACGTACGACAATTAGCCGTAAACACAGTACAGAGTCCGGACAGCAGGCCAAACGACTGATCGAGAATCGCCAACAACAAAAATCGGAGACACTTGCGTAGCGTTGCCATGACGACGCTATCTCGAGACGAACGTGAGGTTTTTGGCAATTCGAATTTTGATGCGACACGAGTGGCAAGTTTTATGCGAAAGTTTGTTTCACAACGATGCAGATGATGATTGTCAAGTTGTGCGAATGAAAGCTTGAATGCTGCATGTGAAAATGACACTCTACAGCGATTTATTCCGACTTTTCGGCGTACATGCAGCCGGCCGATAATATCCGAAAAATTGCCACAAAAACTGGCAACAATTTCCCGAAACGCGTTGGACTACTGTCCGAGTCTTTATACTGTGTGCGAAATACAAAAAAGTCCAGTCGGCAACGACTAGCGAGATGAGACTAGAAAACATATCGACTGTTAACGAAATCCGAACCGTTTTGACGAGACGTGAAAATACTGACGTGAATTGTTGAAAAAATACTGGCAACGGGTGAGTAAGTAAGTAAGTAACTAATGAAATTCTCCGACAGATGCCGTCTCAACTGCGACGTCAATATTTTGCTTTGTTTACGACAACAAAAATAATTATAGAAAACGTTTGCCGAAATTGCAACGAGGTCATCAAGTGTGTGAAATTGGCTGGTGTATATTCCAAACGTTATATCGTGGAAAAAATATATGTGCGCAGTATCTGACGCTCAGAAGATGTTGCACAAAGATATGAAATACTGCAAAACAACTACATCTATTGCGTGTGAAATGTGTGCGACCACAGTCGACTTTTAGCAAAGTAACAACTAAACTAAGAGATGCTTACAAAGTGCTTCGTCCATCGTTTTCGTCGAGCTAAACATCCCGAAATAATGGAATCTGTCACTCTCAATCGCGAATTTCTGCTACTTCTTCGAACACGACAAACCCACTAAGACGTCGACACCATGTATCACATATATGAGATCTTGCTACTACTAAGGTTTTCTACTTCAGAGAGCAGGTTGATGGTTGACTAGATGATCTTCTGTGTATAGATTTAGTTCAATTTCAAGCTTTTGCTGCCTTCCTCCCGCCATCTCCCACCTCAGACCTCCATTGCTTTTCAACAGGATAATTCTCTTCTTTCACAAGAACTGAGTATAGTGAAAATGCTAGAAAAATGTTGCAGTAACAACGAGTAACCACAGCCAGACCGTAAAACGGGCAACAGTTCACTTATCGTCCAAAGCAGGTAGATGAGTATTAATACGTGTATATACGTGGACTGCAGGTGTGGACAGCATCAAAACAGCAAACTAGGGCTACGTTCGGCTGTACGGCTGCAGGCTAAAGTCCGTGAGTGCTGGCTTGGGCTGCAGCCTAAGCTGAATGCCGGCCTTTTTGTGACGCACAGCTCCGCTCGGAAGGCATACGTGGCTTGTGACGTTATATCAACGCAGCAGGTTTACCTTTTACACGAAATGGATTCGAAATGAGCTTACGTCAGTGACGGCGAGAGATGCGGTGGCCAGAGTTGAAGGTGGGAGGTACACAAGGTCACAGCAAAACAGTGTGTAGCAAAAAAACGCAAAGGGATCATACAAACAACAGTGACAGAAACCGGGCGTCGGCTCCCAAAAAAACGACACGAAAGCCAGCAGACAGCTCACTTGCAACGTAAAAAAACTGACACTGCCAACGCAGTGCAAAATACAACTCTGCAGTTGCCACTCTCCGACTAAAAATATTTACCGACTTCTGTAATCTGTACCCACCCGCCCCAGGAGCTGAACCGAAAGGTACGTAAAATAATCGCACTGAAAATCGCCAATAATAACGTCTTCATAATGTTCAAATCCTGTTGACTTTACGCCTTTGCCCCGACTGCCATCAAATTCCCCAACTTATCCGGGTTTCCAGATTCCTCCGAGAAAACCGGAAAACCCCATCAAAAGCTCGGGAATCCCCATACAGACCCAATGACTTTCCGCAGTCCCAACTTTTGCTTTCTCCCTGACTTTACCCCCAACCTTCTTCGAATTTCGACTAATCCACGTTTCCGTAATTCCACTCGCAAAAGAAATCGGCAACCAAGCACACAGACACGTGCCGACACACTACATGAGCGTGCAGCAGCCCTTCGACTTCGGCCGTTCCTCGCGGACCGGCGACGACTTTGACTTTTTGCCGCGCGACTCTTTGATCGGCGGCGTGGTCGGCATCACTCCAGCGCGCTTCGAGAACATGCTACTCCGCGGCTGTGCGGCACCATCCTTCGGAGACGTCGGCGTTTCCATTGTGTCGTCCGCCACCGCAAGGTCGATGGAGAGGGGTGCGAGGCCGGTGCTGGCGTCCGTCTGGATCGACCCCGAAGTGGCAACTTCGTCAGCGGCATTCGCAGCCGAACACTCATCGAGGACTTTCTCCAAGGCGGCAGCAGTTGTCGATCGGTCGACGACATTCGCGTCGTCAGAAGCGTCGTCCAGCGACAGAGACGGCAACCGGCCTTCGACGTCCGCCTAACCACGAAAATATGACAACTATTGTTTTATGATTAATTCATTTGCTATCCACGTGACTCAGCGACATAGTGGGAAGGACAAAAAACAGGGCCGGGTTTAGACCCAGGCCAACTACGCGACGGTCTATTGCCCCGCGGTTTTCGGGCTGCCGCTCTCTAAATACAGTAATAAAAAATTGGCCTATAATGAGAAATTACCCTACAACTAGTGCACCAAAGGAAACTGTACAAGGTGGTAATATCTGTACGTTTAATACGGCCCAACTAATATTTGGGCCTAGGGCACCCCACAAAGCCGTAATCTGGCACTGACGATAGACTTGCAATTGGAAATCATGATTGGTTCTATTTCCAGCGAGTTCACATTTGAGTGCCACCTTGACCAAGTCGTTCACAGAAATGTGCCTTGTACAGCATAAGATGGGAAGTAAACAGGCACACCATGAGAAGCTACTGTCCTATGTCCACTGTTCTGCCGTTTCGGCTGGTGTCTGGCTGAGGGTCGAGGAATCGGAGGTCAGTACCACACTATGGATTGCGAACGACTTCAACATTACCTGCCACTAGACGCCATAAAGTGTCTTCCAAAACCACGACAGAACATTTTTTGTCACACTGTATTCTAGTTTTTGCACTAACCAGGGTTCCTGCACCTACTGTCAAACAAAATTCAAGACATTTCAAACCATTTTACGTCAATAATTCAAAGCACTTGATCCACAATCAATCAACACATCGTACTATAAAATTGTCAGTTCTTCTACGAACAGCAGACATTTCAGGCAGTTGCCACCAACTTTTAATCCGCTTCCATCGGACATTCGATCGGCTCTACTCAAATTCCAAACTTGTTTGAGGCCTTCTTCTTGTTTTTGAAAACAATTCAAGGGCTTTTTGAGCATTTCTTGACTGACGCGAATGCAGAATATACAGAATGACTTACAACATTTAAATACATCTACTCTGTGACAACAAATCCGACAGCAAATCACGCTTAAAGACGTTTGTTTCTTTTTAATACCCGTTTTTATTCTGTCTGACTCTCCACCCAGCGCCTTTGAAGCTCTGCACACGATGTTATGATAAATTCGATTATTATTTATATTATTATTATTATTATTATTATTATTGTCTACTCTGGACTGACCGACGCAACATCGGAGTTGTGGTCATCGCAATCTTCGAGGGCTGCCGATATGGTCTCCTGCAACCTCAGAGCCTCTTCCTTTGCCTCACGCATTGCCAACGGGTCTTTCTTCTCAAGAATGCTGCTCCGTCGCTGCCATGCACTGAAGCAACAGATACCGACAATCGATAATCGTGATAATATTAAAATAAAACGGACAAAGATGGCTCACCACGCACGTGCAAACACCTCTGCTTTATGCAATGAGAATGGGAAAAAGTGCAAACACTCATGCTCCAAGGCAGAAAGGATTGCTCGATAGGGTCCTCCACAAACAGTGAACACTGATGGTGTTCTTAACAGCAGCGATGTGTGCGGTCTGTTTGAACACTGTGACGGTAGGAACAAACTTCAATGACTACAGCACGGGCCAAGGAAAAGGGGTGCTGTGGATGGGAGGCACAGTGTGGCCGGCATACTAAAAGAAACTGGGCTAAGACTGCTCACCGCATATGTGCAAACACCTCAGCCTAGCGCCGACACATAAATGATTGCGTTGAACAGTTGAGCAATGCACCTACTGACAACACAAGCTCATTGTGGCCAACCTAAATTACGTCTACTTGTACTGTATCAAAAATGACGATGATTTTTAATCCCTTTGGCATCATACAAACGGTGGGTTTAAATAACTTACAATGAATAAAATGCAATTATAGTCATATACCAGCTTTATTCGACTTAGCCTTGTATCCTCCATGGGATGGTGAAATGAATGTATCACCCATGTGGCTGAGTAATAATACATGGCGATGGGTGAATGTTCAGCCTATGGCAGACTACATGTGGACTCAAAGGTCAAGTTTGCACCTTAGCCTATGAGTTGGAGGCCCACATTCATACGAGTGACCCAAGTGAACTCTCAAAATGGCTTTACCATATATGACAGATCTAAACATCAACCTGGCTGTTATTGTTAATATTTAAAAGTTAATCTTTGCCATCACTGCACACCCAGTCAGAGACCAGTAGTAAATCTAACCTAAGCTACGACGAGTACTTGATTCGGTGAAAACATTACCGACAGTGCACTGTTAAAACAAGTGAAATGTAAAATGACAGCTGCTTGACGCAGGTGGCGATGGGTCACACCACTGGAACTTACAGGGTGGTCCAAAATGTGAACGAATGTCGAAATACAAGACGAAACGCGCACACAACTTCCAAGTTCAAGTTTGAACAATTAGAAAAGCGTCAGAAAACGGAATGCTTACTGCACAGCTGCGCCTCCAGTCAAACTTGCCCTATCAACAAAACACAACATACACTACAATTAACTTTACAGTGCCTGGTCTACAGCGGTGGATTTCAACCTGGGTTTTGCAGAACATAAAGTTTCCCTGAGTGCCAACCTGGTGTTCCGCCAGTGGCCAGCAAAAACGAATAATGGCCGAAATCTATAAAAAAACACTGTGCTAACGGGTGACAATAAAGTAACTACTAGCATAATATTGACCGTTCTGGCCACACATTATTTTTGATTTCGGCTACAATTACAGTTCTACACACATACCTCTGCATCAATCGGTGTTTTTATGCACAATTGAGTATATGAAAATGACGTTTCTGTCCATTTGGAACAGAACGAACGCACGTGTCACAGCACAAAGTTCTGCAAACAATCTAAATGCTCCAAATGGTTCCATTCCGATACAAAAGTTGAAAAACATTGGCAATCCAGAATGACCACAAATCAAAAAATGAGGTGATGAGATCATAAAGACCAAAAGAATTAAACAGTAAAGCTTCACAGAATAAATGCGACTTTGGCAATCACTGAACGATTGGTACTATAACAAGGCCACACAGAAAATGTGGCGACAGCATCTGAAGAATTTTGCCGAGATGTTAAAACTGTCACGATTAAAATGTCGGACTTTCTGAAACTTAAGATTTCAAAACATCACAAGCTGTTTCAGCACCACTTCAAGCCCCAAAGAATGATATTGACATCAAAACAATATGCTGTGAATGCAATGTCTACACGCTGCTACACGTTAGTATTGATATTCAATATTGTTTCATCACTCTCTATCACACTTTCACACAAACCACATGTATTATTGTTATTATTATTATCTACATAAGCCTAACTACATTGTTGCAAAAGTGCAAACCAAGTAAAGAGTCTAGATTCATTTTTCCAGACTCCCATGACTGAATTCCAAATCACAAAACTTTTACGGGACCATTGGCCAATTGCTGCCTGAAAAATTTGTCTCAATTTTTGGTACTTTTTGGGAATTTTTCATTTGCGGCCTGTGTAAACCTGGTGATCAATGGAAGACTTCCTCCACAGACACAGCCATGTTATAAACACCGCTTCAAATAACAACTACAATGTCAACGGTCAGCAACAAGTACAACAGCAGCAGTCGACCTGCGGCCGTGACGATGTGACGCCGTCGCACTCCCGGCGTTCTTTGCCTTCTTTGGCGGCTTCTTCTCCGCGAGATCGTCGATAATCTCGCTGATCTTATGCTTCGATTCCACGTCTTCGCACAGATCTAGTCACAACAGAAGCAGCACGTTGGAGTTTCGAGAAAAATGGATGCGTTCAATGACAACCGATAGTAGTACAATACGTGTGCATAACCGCTAGCCAACCAAATACTAAATCTAACCGTAACGCTAACCCGACTACTAAACAGCACGCAGTAGTAAGCATCCAAATAAATATATAGGTGCGTGTCTAGTTACGTATCGAGAAACATTCATATGAGACAATGTTATTATCACTAATTTTCTACAATAAGCCAGTATGCTAGTAGCCTTGGTTGCGAGGCCCACTGCTACGCGGAACTCGCCATTTCTTCCCCAGCGGTGGACAAAACTGATCGACAGTACTCAGTGTACCTGTGAACGAGGGACGGCCAGGCTAATTTGGGCCTGCCGGGATGGTAGACCTGCCAAAGGTCAGAAAAGCAGTGCTAACCAGGCTCATCGTAGCCTAACTTTGTTGCTGTGACCGACAAACTGACATCACGACAACCAGCAATGGCACAACGCTGGACGACTCTAAGAAAAGCCAGCTGGTCAAACCGAAAAAATAAGAAGATAACATATTTAAGAGCACGAGCAAACAGACCGAGAATGGAGAGGTCATCCTGCGTCTTTGCCTTTGCGTCGGCGCCGTGCTGAAGTAGCAATTCCACGGCTGCAACCTGCAACGAAACAAAACTTGAACTCAATTTTTTTGAGTTCACTAAAGAACAGACAAATAAATAATAACAAACAGAATTTTCTAAAACTCACGTTCGCATGGAATTCTGAGCACCACAATTTTTCCCTTAAGTACAATATTTGAGAAGATTGCTTGGTATACAAATAAATAAATAAATAAATCCACCGATCAACCGACCGACCGACCTAACTACCAAATCAACATGCATTTTAGTGCCTACACTTAAAATGTGTTTTAAAAAGCAGAGAAAATAAAAAATCACTTGAAAACAAAGTCAAAGCAAGGAGCAGGTAATGTGAAAAGCTGTCAGTGCGGACCTGAGCCCAGTATGCTGCACAGTGCACCGGCTGCCAAGAGTCGTTGTCTAAAGCCTCCAGTGAAGCACCGTTCTCTAACAACAGCTTCATCACCCGCGTATAGCCACTGCATGCGGCAATATGCAACTACACATACACATAGAAACACACAGCCAGTGTTAAGGAGTATTTAAAATACAAGTATTTAAAATACTATTTTAAATATATGAATAGTATTTTGTAATTGTATTTTAAATACTTTCTCCCAGAAGTACTTGTACTTGTATTTAAAATACTTTTGCATGAGTAT
>Ga0056115_1001759_pt1 | contig 10609 bp, 3 predicted proteins | sample WorMetOlspDAHAB1_FD_77007 | JGI IMG/M metagenome (GOLD analysis project Ga0056115, IMG submission 77007) | Marine gutless worms symbiont microbial communities from Max Planck institute for Marine Microbiology, Germany - Olavius sp. DAHAB.1 ... | reverse complement strand
TTTGGGGAACAGAAACCCCTGAACCGATCGCTACAAAATTTTGCATGCCGGGTGCCATCCAGGACGTAATCACGCCTGCCAATTTTTGTGAAGATCGGTTAAGGGGTTTTGGTGAGGCGAGGGGTCGAATTTTGGCCTTTTCCACTGACTAGCTTTGTCGCGTTTAAAACACTCTCGCAGTACCGTGCGAGTGTGATAACAACTATTATTATTATAACGATAATCATCACTATCATGATTGTTTCTTTTTCTGTGATTTCTATGGCCTTCAATATTCATTATTATTATGACTTATTAGTATAAAATTTATTGTTTTCTATGTAAATTTTTACTGTGTGCAACATATACGATTAAAATAATAAGTACATACACATATAAATAATGACAGGTCAACTGAAATGTGACGTTAACAATAATAAATGGAACAGTGCAGATGCGGAACAAAAATATCAAGACGTTCACACGAGTGATAGTTCACACGTAATAAGCAGTGTGGCCAATGAACTAAAAGAGACCGGACAAAGACTGCTCACAGCACACATGTACACCTAGGCATTGTGCCACAAACACGCATATTGTGTGGACATGTGTTGAGCAGTGGGCCTAATGAAGGCCTCAGATTGTGGTGGCAAAGTAATCAGTCGTTCCTCCCACAACTCAGTCTGCTACGTAGTAGTAATGAAGTGCAAAACCTGGGTGTGGCGGTCGACCTTACGCTGCTGTCGTTGAATGCCAACCACATTCTGAACAGCTGCATACTCACGACTGAATACGTCGCTACCAGCAACATCCTTGATGCCTTCCAGCGTTTCCTGGCAAATCAGCTTCAGCTCGGAGGAGTCCACATCCACAGAACGACTAGTCATCTGCTTCGCGAGTGGCCGAAGCATTGGTTTGAGACAGGTCGATATGTCCTCCGCTCCAAGGATTCGAGCCAGTCCATGAAGCCAACGATACACAGCTTTCCTCTTAACTGTAGACTTCTCAACACCTACGACACCACAACACATGATACTAACAACATAATCACCTGTGCTTTCATGTAGTCTCAGTTTTTAGCTCTATTCAATCATTTTAGTTGCAATAAAATGCAGACTCCTGATTTCTGTCAAATCCCAATGTTTAGACTACTGCTGTTATTTGCCAGACCATGATCAAATGTGAACTGAGTAGACAGAAATAATATTTCAGTGCTTCTATCTGTGAAAACAATTTTTGACCAACTTTTGACCTTTTTGGCATTTTATCCAACAAACTGAATTTAGGGGCCTTTTCAAATAACTGACATAACAACATTTCTCACTCATCTACAACATCTGAGTGGGAAAAACAGAAGAAAACACAGAAAGTTTAAACATGTGCCATATGCTCAGCAGGCGCAGCCACGTAATGCACAAACTACTGCCAGTCAGGAAGAGCCAGCTGCCACATAATCGAACTCTGGCGGTGTCTGATGACACTAAGAACTTTATATCTGGATTCCTGCATCATAACGTTTATGGCCCTCCATGATCATCACATCAGTGTGACATATTTAGTGCGAGATATTTACATATCCATTTAGTGTGATTCTGCACTTCTGCTCCTCTTTGTAATAACAAACTTGCCTGACTCCATTTTGACATTTCATATATATTTTCATGTATTGTATCACTGTCAATAGATGTGGTCTGACAACTATCTAAGAAACGAATAATGATTGACTTATTGATTGATAATGACACACTAACTAATTACTGCAACAGAATTTCAACCTGAGGTTTCTTTTCGTATTTCTCGAGTTAGACGTCGAAGTATCCACAATAATGAAGCACGTTTATCATCCTCATCACTGTTGCTGCTGCTGTTAGCCATGGAGACGGGATGACGAAGCACCTTAATCATGCGAGAAACATGAAGAAGGCTGCAAACAACCTCACTTGCTAACTGCTCAGTGATTTCGGCAGACGAGAGCACGGAACAAAGTGACCCACTCAGAGTGTGCAACTTTCGTGGTAGATCCAGCGTCAGGTACTCACTATAACTGGACAAAGACTTGGATAGCATCAAACTTTTACTCGCAAGATTTGATTTACAGTGTGACATATGCTGAGCAACGGTTTGTTCTGGCGTGGAGGCAGCAAACAGTTCATTAAACAGCTGAACGGACAATAGCTGAACCCAGCTGTGAAGATGCTGCAGATGCAGCTCGACAGAATTCCACAGATCACACAGAACAGAAGACCACGGCTGACCAGACCAAGTGACATGCAACTCATCATCGCTGCAGTTACGTACAATTTTCAGCAGCAAACTGAGGAAGTCAACCACAACAAGATCATTTTGTCTCACCTCCGAATCCAACTGGAAATCCCCATTCTCACTTGCAAAAGAAAGGTGTCTCTTCATCAACGGCAAAATGGTCACCATATGGCGTCGGAACTTTACAGACATTGCTTCCACGAACAAACTGGCGACTTTGGCTGACATCCGCAGCACAGCCAGTTTGCCACTGTTGCCCATCCACTGGACACACATCCCAAACAGCTTGTCTTTCCTCTGTTCATCCAACTTGGTCAGCAGCAGTTTCACCGCCGCTGCTGACATCTGGCGACAAGCGGAAGAGTCGTCGTTGATCAGCCTTGACGCCAGTGCTGGAAAGAAGAGGTTCAAATTTCTGATAAGCACTCCGAGTGGGAATGTACTGAACACAGTAGAGAGCATTTCTAGCGCCGACGTACGGCCACTCTCGTGCTCAAAGCTCAGCTGCTGCACATAGAACTCCAGATACTGGTTGTCCAGTTTGCTGTCACTCAGTGGATAGTCAATCATGAACTGCCATGTGATCTGCCGACACTGCTGTCGAACGTTCGCAGCATCCGACACAACCGACATCTGCCGCACTTCACGCACAATGTTCTCCAGTTCCGGATCGACAAGTTTCCGCGAAATGATTGCCTTCAGGATGGAGAACGCGACCGCCTGACGCGTGAAGTCGTCGAGGTCCTGCTTTACAAACACAAGCAGAACGTGCAGTTGCTTCTCGGTAATGCTGTGATAAGTCACGTCGCGGATTAGAACAGTCAACACTTTGAAGCACATCACTATGAGCTCAAAATTGTCACCCTTTCCAGCACCAGCCCCAGCATAGTTGTTCAGAAGCACAAACAGATGACTGCAAACAGAACCGATATGCTTCTTTAGTGAAGGCAATGGCAATCTCAGAACAATCAGGAAACAGCGCAATGCCGAAGATATCACCTTCACATGCTTGCTGGCTAAACAGCCATTGAGCACTGAAACAAAAGGATCGAGAAATGCAATGTGCATCTGTGGCTTGGATGAAGTGAGACCCAAACGTTTGAGAAGCAAGTGTAGCAAGTGAAGACCGAATTCGGCTAAAACATGCATGTTCGTACTGCAATGAGTCTTTGCTTTACTGCCTGTTCTTGGAAGCTGCTGTTTTAACAGCAGAGCATTTGCAGGTCTCCGACTCATCAAAATTTTCTCCTTTTCATCTGACGTGTCAGCTCCTTCCGAGAGACCAGATGCTTCATTCAGCAGTTCATAGACATACGTGAAAACAAAGTTCACCTCAAGGCCGATGTTGCTGACAAGACCGGAGGCGATCAGTTTCAGAACAGAAGCAATCTTTTTTGTTGTTTTGTTGCTGCGAGTTTTGGTCAGCTGCGTCTTCAGCGGCATAATCAACTTCGGTAAAGTATGCTTGCTCACCACCTTTGCCAGAAGGCCGTAAGAATCAAGACTCTTCGTTGTCTTGGCCTCGAACAACTTGGAAACAATTCCTTCAACTTCCTTCTCTTCACCTACTTCTCCAAACAATTCCTCGTTGAACACTTCAGTCAGAGTGACAATGGACGAATCCAGATCACCAGTCTGTAACTGCGGAACGGTGCTTTTCAATATGTCCCACAGCGAGTAGCACAAAACATGCAACTGATAACCTCTTTTCAGGGTAGAACGCATTTCCGTTATCACAAACCCAAAGTAGGATGGTCCAAGTGACTGAATGATCTTCGTTAATGTCGTACGAGCAGCAACGCGAATGTCCTTCGCCCTTGAAGCGAGAAAGCGACAAACTTTCAATAGAATTCCTGGCAGGTTTCGATCCATGCTATCACCAGGCAACTGCTGCAATAGCTTAACCATGGCGAGGGCGAGAGGCACTCGTAGAATCTCGTCATCTTCAGCATATTTTCCACTGGTGGCATGCTTATGCTCACCATCGGCTTTGGCTTCTTTCGTCAGACACTTGTGAAGCTGAGGCAGAACAGCAAGAGTGACTGTTCGATGAATTCGTGTAGCAAGAGCAACCGAGCACACACTGTAATGAGTAATCGCTTCACTAGTATTAGCCACTACAGTCTCAGATGTATCCATGTTTTCGTCTGTCCCGGTTTCATATTCCTCATCGTTATCTTGTGCCACATCGTTTTCACTTTCCAATTCCATAGCAGCAGCATCACTCTCGGTTGCTACAGATCTGCTGTTACTAAACGGAGTCGCGGTCGTGAATGAAGAGTTCTTCAGGTCAAAGTGAAAGCTGTCAAGCACAGACACCAAGATCTTAACGACCAATTTCTGATTTTCAATGGACTTCAGCGCTTCACCAAGATAATATCGCAAAGTGATCAGATAGCGTGGCCACGGCAGTCGGCGACACACAACACCGAGGGTTTCGACTGCAACGTCAACACGATCTGAGTTCTTGATGAAAGTCTGGTCTCTCAGCATGGACGTGACGATCGGCAGAACGTAGTTGACAAGAGTTTCTGTCTTCATCTGTGAATCATCAACACAGCGACTCAATCTACGGAGAGCTTTCATTCTGCGATGAAGCTGAACGTGAACGACATTTCTGAAGAAATCCACCTCAACATCAGCCGCATCTCTCAGAACAACCAGATCGGCAAAATGAGCGGACGTCGGAAAATGTTTCACAAGATTCTCCAGCACACTGACAAATGCATGTCGTGAAACCTCGGACTTGAGTTTCAACTTGGCCTTTACTTGCGACAAAAGATGCTGAACGATAACCACGCGAAAGAGATCGCAAGAAAAGTCGCCGTTAATTTTACGATCAACACACTCGATTAGGATCTGCAGACACTCGGAAGACTGATCTCTCATGGCAAAGTCACTCAAACCGTCAGACGAAGCCAACACAAAGCAGCAGTTGTGGATCAGAGCCAACAAAAATGACACGTCCAACATTCCACTTTTTAGTGCCTCTTTGGCCTCATTGAAACCTTCCATTCTCTGCTCAACGTCTGGCTCCTCTATGAACCGCGCATCGTAAGAGTTCAGTTTTGACGATATCACTGCGATCAGCTTCAATGATGCCTGAAAGGTGGAAAGCGAGAAAAATAATTCGCAGAGTATTTTTCGTGGCTGGTTTGCAGTCAGCACTGAAAACTGCTCCGATAGCGTTGGCACAAACTGTTCAGGTTGGAGACAACTGCCAATCAGATTTCTAACTGAAGTCAGAATATCAACTTCCAGCTCCATTCGTCGTCTGAAACGTCCATCGAGAAACGGCAACAGAAGACCCACCATCTCTGTACATTGTTCCGGACTGTACAAGTGCTGACTGAGTCTGGACAGAATGTGCAGTTCCTTTGCAGGAAGGGTCTTGCTCTTTGAGCGCTTTGAGAAGCTGGTGGAAGAGCCCAGTTTGGCCACAATTCTATGCAGATAGTGAAGCAGCAACGGCAAATGTGGCATCAAAAGAGACACTCCAAATGGTGTCACACTTTGTGATGTATCTTCAAACTCATTAGCCAGTTGCTGGTCATCAGCTTGATCCTCATCTTCTTCGAGCAAATTGTCCACAATGCCCAACACTAACTCAGTCACAGATGCAGCACAATGTGGTGATTCAAGCAAGGCTAAAGCACTACTTAGTGGTGTCACCAATGACTGGTTTCTCCTATCCAGAAGATGCTGGAAGATTCTATTACTGGACCAGCAGCTGAAAAGCTTCAGCAATGACGTTGGACTGTAGATGCCTTCCAGTGGCAACTTGTCCAGCTGAGGCCACACCATTGCCAGAAACACTGCCGCCATTTCACTCTCAGAGAATGTGTACTTGTCAAACGTGGAGAAAAACTCAACAACTTGTGACTGGGCCAAATAACGAACTGACTTCAACAAACCAACATGCCTTGGTGAAATATCTGCCCGTTTCTGAAGCAAAGCTGCACTGTAGGCTGCCACATAGACGATCAGATGAAACAGATGTGACAGATATGTACCGACAAGTACACCACATTTCCGCAGAATGAGTTTGACAGTTTTCAGTAGACTGTTCAAATGTCTCAGTGGAATGACGCTTGCAACATCAGTGGTACTCATAATAGTCACGACATTGGCTTCAATATCGTCAACACTGTGATGCCGAAGTCCGGACAGATAGTGCTGAAACGGTTCAAAAACCAAATCAAAGAAGACACGACTCTCGTCTGGCTGACAGGCTGCAATGAACGCCAGAATTGACGTTTTAACCGCTTCACCATTCTTCCGACGAGAAACGTCTCGACCCTGTTTCATTTTTCCGAAAAGAATTCTCATCAGCACTGGCATCAGATCACAGCGGTGCTCCTCCTGTATCACACCGTTAGTGCTGTCAATGCTGAACAGAACCAACTCATTGCGAAACGACTTCTGGTCAATAAGCGACTCCATCTGCTCTCGATAAGAAACAATGTAGCCGTCCTTGTATGTTAAAAGGCACCGGAAAGCCTCTAGTTGGATCTTGGCCGACTTACTTTTCAGCATGTCCAGATATAATGACCGGAGGTGGTTATGATGAAAAAGCGATTTTGGATCACGAAATTTAGCAAATAATCCCAGAAATAGGGCAAATGTTTCTTTCAGTTGTCTGGCATTTTCCTTCTCACCTGATCTGTTGTTTCCACCTGCATTTCGCGACATTGTATCCTCTTCATCTTTCGCATCTTCCGGTATTTCCACCAGTTCCTCACCAGCAACATCATCAGTGTCATCATTCTTCGACTGGTTCTGAGTTTCGACAAGTCTCAGATCTTGCTTTCGAGAAAAATTCACATCACACTGAAAATATTCGTTTTCAACAAAGTCAAGAAGCAGTGGTACTAGCACTCGTGACCTTGGTTCGCACACGGCTGGAAATTCCTGCATCGCGAATAGCAGCTGGTTTCTCATATTAACGTAATCAGGCTTAAATGCACTGCCACTCTTCATCTGTTGTGCTTGACAGAACAGCACATCACTCTCATCACCAGTGGCTACAGCTTCACCCGATCCTTGCTCACCAGTCCGAATGTGGTCTGTCACACGCTGCATCTCTGCTCCAAGCACATCCCAAAATGACTGCAGACTCATGCCACAAGCATACGTCTTAATTAGATTTCTCAGAGGCTGCCACAGCGGACGAAAATTAACAAACAGCTGACCAATCAGGAACTGTAGAGGTACTTGGGCACTGATGTTGACATACAGCTGATAGTGAACATAGTCATGAGTGAGCTTCTCATAGTGACGTAGTCGCTCACGATATGTCGACACAGACAGATCAGTTGTTTCTGCATCAAAACAGATCTGAAACACACCACGCTGATCGATTTCCAATTCTTCATCAACGGACGGCAATTGCAACTTAAACTGACAGAGAATGTGAAGTGTTAGCAGTCTAACGGTGGACCGTGGTGACGACAAATTGCACTTCAGTCGGGAGAAGATGTCATCGAACAGTTCGATCATCCATCCCTCATTGTTACAATCACAGGCTGCACACGACAAAACTGAATCTGTCATGCGAAGAACTGGAATGCTGTGTGGATACATGTCCAACCAATCACATAGAAATGTCACTGGTACGTAAGTACGTAGATCGTTGGAATCAACCATTGAATGCAGTGCCATGACAGCTTCCTCAGCAATGCACAGCCACATCGCAGACCGCTCCTTATCTCGCAAAGACGATGCCACATGAATGTTGTTTAACAGCTCTTTCAGCAAGCTGACAGCACTTTGTTTGTTTATCGGAACTACGTGTGGAAGGCAGAACAAAGTCATCCACAATATCGATAATGATGTAGAGTCTGCCATTTGAATGTTTATGTGCCGTGACAAGTTAGTCTGTAGCCACGCAGGGAACGTTTGTTCTGGCAACGGATTCTTACTAATGTGTGCCCTGAAGTCGAGCACATAATGCCGAAACCATGTCTTAGGGTCAACAGCACCACTACGAGGTGCAGCCTTATTCAGAAGTAATCTCACCAACATCGCTAGAATGTCTTCAGCTGCAGTGTCTGAGCCTGCCATCATCTGATGGCAACAACACAAAAGTGAAGGTAAGACATCACTTTCAAACAGTGGAATATCGAGCAATTGTTCTGTGAAACTAGACACTTCTGACGAACTGAATCCACATTTGTAAACGGAACAGATAAGCTTCGATCGATTACGTGTTTCCAGTTTACAGTTACGGGACAGCAGCAATCCTGAAATCACGGACAAAAGGCTCTTGCGACCTGATGCTGAGAGAATATCGCCATTCATCAGCGGAATCAACATATTCACAACCTGATCTTGGTCTACAATTAAACTGCCACTGTTGTGATCTATCCAAACCGCGAGTAAGTCTAGAAAATGCAGAAAACATGGTTCAGGTTCATCAGCCGTTATGTCGCATTCAGCTGATCGTTTTTCCAGCCACTGTTTATGTAACTCTGTTATTCTGGTCTCTAATGATGCCAAAACAAAAAAAGATTGTTCTGAAAAAGAATTCTCCACCTTTGATGCGGTAGTCAGATGAACAGCCATTAGCTTCAACATCTGCTTCACAACATTATATACAGACGTATCAGGTTCACGACAACAAGAAAATCTGCTAAAAAGCATTGGGACAACTTGCCTGTAGCATCCAAAGAACTGCCGATGTGGCATCTTTATCATTTCAAATAATAGCTTCCCCACACCTACAATCTGGTCACTGGTCAATTCATCAAACACAAATGTAAATATTTCATCTTTATTTCTGGCCTTCCTGAGCAGATATGACAGGCTTTCTGCTGCAAATGTGTTGATGTATTCCCGGTAATTAGACGAACTTAGCAATGGGCTGCACAACCTGTAAACCACTGGCAGATCTTTGATCAAAAACCTGCGCAGAAACCAGAACAGCTGGGCCAGACACGTGAATATCCACTCTAGAATGTCTGCGTCGTGATGGTGGGCTTTGAGTAAGCAAACCAGTACATCAAAAAATGTCGTAAAATGTGGCATGAAATCGTCCTGTAGATCTCGAGCAAACTGCACCAGCAGATCAAGAAAAGGCTGCAGCGCCAAAGTGTCCTGTGCTTGTAAATGGCGCAACAAAACATAGGAGATTTCGTCCTTGTGATGCAACAGCTGCGGATGACTCTGAACCTTGTCGGAAACGGCATGATAAAACTGAACGAACTGCTGCGTGCAATTCAGCTCCGCCCAGCGAGAAAGAGCTTCGGAAAAGTGTGTCTCGGCAGTTTCAGGGTCGGAAGCACTCCGACCCAATTTGATGGTGATCTGATCAATACGCTCATTGAACGACTGAAATCGGAACGTGTTCGCCTTGTCAGTCTTTGAACCTTTACCCATTTTTTTATCAAACTACTGACATAATGTCAGCATTTATCTGCTATTTATCATTAACAACAAATACACGTGAAAAAATGTAAACAAACATCATAGAGAGTACAACGAGTAAACAACCATAGAAAAATGCAAAAGAAGGCACTGCGAAAAAGTGTTGTGCGTTACTACAAATTGAGGCGCTATGTAAGTTTTTTTTCGATCGATTGATTGATTGAGTAAGACTTCAATGGACGTAGGCCGTTCATATTATTTGATTTTCTTCTTACTATGAAAACAATGAGTATCAGGGAAAGTCCTGGTTACATCATTCTTATACAGGTCTTGATCTGCACGACTATGTAATTCACAGCATAGACAAATTCTAATATAAAACGCTAATATCCATTACGAAAATGAACGAATAAAGCTGAATTCTACTAGTAGCTACTCACCCGAATCCGAGCATATAGCAAGCAACCCGGGGGTCCACGTTTCCGAAAGAATCGTCGCACACAGTGCCCCAGACTCCGTTGTATTTCACTTCCAGTCTTCCTTGAACCGTCGAGTTCGATCCAACCAATCTCGCTACTGTAGTGTACATCAGAAGTTACAATGTGTAGCCTGTGTATTTCGTAGTTCTCAATAAAATTTCACTTCATCTAATCTAAGCATTCTGTCTACAAAGGTGGATAGTAATCTAGGCCTTCAGTATATAATCGCAGTTTATAAAATTACGCAGGAGGAATTAAGCTAATCTGACAAGTCGATGCAAAAATTGTAGTTGAACAAATATACGGCTGACATTGTGCACGCAAGAGTATAACAGCAGAAATACTTAACGTGAATTGCAGAAACTTTGTTAAATGGTTTTATCGAAGTAAGAAGACACAGTGACCGTACAGGGAAACGTATTAAAACTCAGCTGGAAAACCCGACTAATCTGACAATGAAACTGGCTCTTTTAAGGCTTGAATTTTCATTTATTGGTTTGTTTTCTACAAGAATATTATCATCA
>Ga0056115_1001757_pt1 | contig 10611 bp, 7 predicted proteins | sample WorMetOlspDAHAB1_FD_77007 | JGI IMG/M metagenome (GOLD analysis project Ga0056115, IMG submission 77007) | Marine gutless worms symbiont microbial communities from Max Planck institute for Marine Microbiology, Germany - Olavius sp. DAHAB.1 ... | reverse complement strand
TTTGATACGCAAGCGGCGGACATTAGAAGAACCTTTCGACTAAGCACTAACTTAGGCGAACTAACGTAATTGAAGTTAACCACTGGGCGAAAGTTGCTAATAAACAGCAAATATTAATGTATAAAACCGCAGTTTATCCGCTAGTTAACGGCGTCATTACACATCAAAAACAGCAAATATCAAAAAGGTGATATTGCTCGGCAGTACATTGACAGTTAGGCAATTTCATGTCGGTTTTCGTCTTTTTGGAACTAGAAGGGTTGGGGTTAGGGTTAGAGCTAGGTTTAGGGGTAGGTTTAGGCGCCAGCAAATTATTGATAGCTGACTGTCGGTACGCGACCCATGGGAATCGGGTGCTGGTGGCCGGTACCGGATACACGACCTAAAATATGGACTGTAGTATGGATACCAACGCCAGCGCCACCATCGGAAAAAATGAAAACGCTGAGTATTGTTGTACGTCTATTATCATATGTCACTGCAGTTTCTTCAGTATAAATGTGGATGTTATCATTGTATTCTAGCATATCACTTTGTGCTGTATATTGCCTGTTCTTACGTGTTAGAAAATGATTACATTTTTTAAAGTTTTGTTGCGTCAAAATGAAGTATTAACAACACCACTAGCAAATGCACAGTGGATTTATATGAGTAAGTTTCTTTGTATATTGGATTATACCCTAACCCTAGGCTTAAACACAGATTCACCACGAAATAATTGAAAGTTTGATTAATGCAAATAAGCGAAATCATTAATAGACAGCAAAAAATAAACAGCAAAAATTAATGTAAAAAACTACAGTTTATCACATGTTAATGGTGACAGACGATCGCAGTTCGCACATCAAAAACAGAAAAAATAAAAAAGTTATTTTATTAAACTGCTGCACATTGACGTATGACGATGTGCAGCGTTATAGTAATATAACTTTTTATTTTTGCTGTTTTTGATGTGTGAACTGCGATAGTCTGCCACCGTTAACATGTGTATAAACTGTAGTTTTTTACATTAATGGCGATCCAGGCAGTGTGGGGTAACAGACTATAAAATTTTACAGTTTTGATTGGAAGATGTTGAAATATGTTACCGTTTCCAAGTTGTAATTAGTTGTTTTTTTTGGTTGATGATGCAGAAAAATAAATGTTCCTTTTGTTGTATTACTTGTATATATCGCTGCTGTGCTGGCTGTGGATGTCATTATTAAAGTGGCATACCAGAGCTGCAAGTCACAAATAGTGTCATTGTCATACGAATCTGAATTTAACTCACTCGCTGTTTTTGCCTTGTCGGTGGTAGAAACCCGATAATTGTCGAGCAAGCTTGTTTTGGTAGTAGATGTAACATCTGTGGACATTCTTGTCAGTTTAAATGTTAACTGCAATATACTTTTTGAGTGCCTGTAATAGCATCTGTTGTGCTGAATGTGCCGTTAAATCCTAATTAATAAATCGACTTTGTGGTTCCAGTTTCAACTGCTATTTGATCTTTACTTATCTTCCATTTCTCTGTCTGTCTGTCTGTCTGTCTGTCACTTAGGTGTAATAAACGTAATTTTTTTGAAAAACGTTAACAATTGTCGAATTCGAGTTGGAACCCTAGTTATATTTATTGTCTTTAACGCATTGCGGGTGTTTTCCAGGAGGCAACATTGATGTCAACCTGTTGCTGACGCAGCTGCTGGCGAAGGGTTTGATCTCACAGACGGACAAGTCGCAATCTCCCAGTCGAGCTTCAGCCACAGAAACGGAAAGTGTCGGTCTCACGGACAGCACTGCTGAAGCCGTTGATGTACGTGTGTGCATTCGCTTTGCTGCATTTATGCCGAAGATTCGGAACCATGAAGAACTGTGCAGTGCTAGGAGGAGTTTTCCCTGCGGTGTGTTACTTTGCGGGTCAGAAACCAAAGGAGAAACTTGGGAGGTAAAAGTGGAGACCTTCCCGAGCCACTTGGCCTGTAAGGCAGCGCTCACGTCCAATTCGTCGGCCTGCAGCCGAAGCTGCAGCACTGTGGACAAGGAGCCAGTGTGTTACATGGTGTGCCTGTTGACCTCCCCAGCTTACACTGGTATTACATTATACTGCTCGGTGACAAAGACAGGTGGGCGCGAGCAGCTTTTCTAGAGCGACACTCGACAGTGCAGCAGCTGGGATTGAAGCCACAATCTCCAATCGCAGGTTCAGCACCATAAATGCTATGCTGAGAAGCTATACTATATCACATTGGTCACACATATGCCATGGCCATCTAGAGTTAGGGCACAATATGTACTGCAACTCTGCAGAAGATGGTGATGAAAATTTCAGATTTGGTGAATTAAGAGATATATATTATCTTCTTCAACATATCAAATACCCAGTTGGTAAGCAACCAGCTAAAAATGCCAGGAGGTCCCCTTTTTGTGTTAGACATTTGGCTGCTACTGGGTTTTTTGACACAACGTAGAGTAGTCAGGACGTGTTGATGAAAACTGGTTGCCTGGTGTTGAATGAATGAACGAATGAATGACTGAATGAAATTTTATTGTCACAAAACACATGACAGTTGGACTTAAAGGCTGGACAACTTGCTCTTTAATGCACCCATAAAATACAGCTTTTGTTGGCTTTTTTATGCTGTTATGTTAACAATGTGGAAGGATTAAGAAGTAATGTTCTGCTTGTAATTTGCGATTGTGTCGGCGTCAGCTGGCAACGAAAGTGTAGACCTGCGGTTAAAATAAGTTAGCAGACTTAACTAGTTAGTCACTGTTGGGCGTATTTCGAGTCTGTAACCAAATTTTTCCCCGTGCATCAAGCATGTGTGTCGGAGATGTGTGTAAAACTGAAAATAAGACGTAAAATATTGAGGTTTTTATATACGAAACTAATACGAAGTATTTTGCGTTTTTTTTTGTTCTTTATGTAGTCGTACAGAAACGTATATGAATACAATAATAGTAATAGATATAATTTGCTGATTGACTGCAAGCACTACACCAATTGATTATCTGAATAAAAAGTGCAGTGAACGACGAGTGTTGTCGATTACAGATTGGCGAGACGAAGAAAGACGACGACGAAGAAATGGTGGAGCCTGTTCCACTTGTCTCCAGTTTCGTTGTGGATGACTTACGAAAGTATGTATGCCAGTGTTCTTCAACCTTTATACTCGAATGAAACCCTTTAGAGCATTCTCTGAATGTTCATGGAACCTCATACAGTGACATGCGGGATTTGTTTTATTTCAAATGGACGGAAATATCATTTTCCTGTACGTAGTGTGCTCGAAAAACACCCTCAAGTATGGCGTTCTCCAGGAGAAACCAAGCACGATGTGCACCACAAGCCTTTGGACGGACTTGTGCCTCTCCGATTGCTGTCTTGTAAAGGCATAATGCCACACTGGTGCACAGTTTTGCAGTAATGCAATAGCAATACAATATAGTACAAAATTCGTTTATTGCAGCTTGACAGAATGCAAGCTATACAGCGACAGTAAGAAAATGAATTAGGGGTGAGGTGATGTCTAATGAGTGTCTTTGTACAACATATGAATGACTACTGTTTAATCCATTAAGTGTGTGGGGTGAGGAGGAAGTTGACAGTTGTAGTGTGTGGGTGTGTTGTCGGAGCTGATAGTTCTCTGATGCAGTGGTTGGTGGAGGAAGCAGTAAATGGAGGACGTGTTGGGGGAAATCTGACGATTTAGCTGATGACTACTGGATAGTACTACTCTTATAACAGTTGATTAAGGAAGTAGAGTCTCTTGCTAGCGTTTTTCACTACAGTGTCTATGTATTGAGCATTGTGTTTAATTTTCTGCATCGAGCCGTTGTCTAATGGACTGTTGTGTATTCTGAACTGGCAGGCGTTATCCCGGAGCTATTCAGCAGTTGTACGTCGGCGTCGGATGTTCATCGTGCGGTCTTCGTTTCAAGTCGGACACGACCGACAAGTACAACGAACATCTCGACTGGCACTTTCGCCAGAATCGGCGCGAAAAGGACGAGATGAAGGTGGCAAAATGTCGGCCGTGGTTTTACGATATTGTGGTATGTCTTTCGTGTGAGTAATAATAATAATAATAATAATAATAATAATAATAAGCATAATAATAAACCTAGAGCATCCACCTTTCTGTTTCAGCAGTTGTCAATAGCCCTCCACAGGTAAATGCGATCTTTTTCCTCGACACCTTTGACTCCGATTACTAATCGGCGATTAGACTCCGTTGCAGTTCATACCTTGCTTAGTACAATGTTTGAAGCCTGCGGCTTTGTGCTGGTGGGCAAAAAAAATAATAATGGACTTTTGAGCACCCTTGGAAGGCGCATCACACTGATAGTCACTGCGATAGCACCTTCCTCTTTCATCTCATCTCCATTTTAATTCAGTGACATAATGTGGTTGTTGTATTGAGTAGCTTCGCCCACACAGGCCCCAAGGATAAAATGTAGCTTTTCCTGCGCTTGTCATAATTTTTAGCCCTCGTGATCCTGATTACTAAGGCAAAATTTATTAATAAAAAATAATAATAGCTGGTGCATGATATTTTATAGTGCTGTCATCATTGTCAGCAACTTTTTCTGAGCTTTTATGCTACATTTATGGCTGTGTTTGTGGCCTCTTCTCCTGTGGTTTCTGTTGTCTTTTAAATGCTTTTCATTTGCTTTTCCTTTGCTCCTACTTTATCGGTTGAAGGCAGTTCCTCTCTCTCAAATGCTAACACTGCTACTCTCCAGGCAACATGGAGAGCTGCCTTGTACAAAGCATTTCACGTGTGGGATGTAAGTTTTTTGTTGTACATACAAAGTTGAGGGAGTGTTTTACCTGTCATAATTAAAAAAAATTGTATTTTTTCGCCTAAGCTAAGCGTGCATGCTATGGGTACTGTTCTTATAGTGTTTTTTATCATTGCTTTTAAAGGACATGAATTAATTTTTATGTTAAAAATATTGCGTTACAGACAGACAGTTTAGAAATTGTATCTGGAACTCATTTTCAGCATGTGTTTAACTTTTTGTAGAATATATTGCATTTCTGTATTTCTGTTGGTTAAAGGTGCTGGCTGTTAAATTAGAGCTGGCCGTCTGGCCGACATGGATTGTATCCTAACGCAAGTGGCTCAAACCCTCGCCGGGTGATAGATGGGATGTGCTCCCTCGCAGTTTTGGTTTTACTCGAGGTGCTGAAACTTCTTTAATTTTAGTGGGTGTTTTGACGGAAGCGTTGCGCTGTGTTGTTTGAAGGACTGGATTCAGTATGAAGAGTTGTCATCTGAAGACGCGTTGCCGAGCGATGTTTGCGAAACGGACGGCTTCAACTCGTCTCTCTATGCCACAAAATCCTCACTTCCCGACCACCTTGCCAGTATACCAGATGTCGTTGTTTGCCCGCAGGCTTCGGGAGACGAGAATGAAGACGTAAGTTGTGGCACTTAGTTCTCTGACATAATACAGTACTTGGGGCGATAGTAAGCGCTGCCATGTTGGAGGTACACATGTTACAGCAATGTAACTACGTTAACTGTTGTGTCTCGAATTAAACACCAGTCGAAGTGCATGTTCTGCAAATACCTTTGCATGAAAATTTTAAGATTTCTTCATTAACTTATTTTCAGTTAAAATTAAGTATCCCTCCAACATGGCGGCGTGTTACGGAAATGACGTTAATGCGCCTCATTTAGTAGAGATTATGCTGATTATTTATTATGTTTAATTGTCTTTTTGATTTACAGTTTACGATTTATGTACTCAGTATACACCATAGAGTTTCTTGTAAAGTCACTAAAATATCATGGTGACATGGCCAAATTACAGTCGGTAATTCTTATAATGTATGGAACGATTAGTCTGTTAAGCTTTATTCAAAATTATCAGGAAACATGTACAAAGGCTGTTGTGCTTGAGTATTGACCATATTAACCAGATTTTATCGTTGTTAACTGAAATGGAAAATCGAAATGTACACGTTATAATTTTAATTTGAATGCAAACTCTGTTTCTCATACTTTATTGTGAATATGCAGAGTGGAGTAATGAACAAGCTAATTGGTAAAAAGCCGATTACAGTCAATCTTAATATGTGATCACTTAGGCAGATGAAATTTGTAATCAATTACAATGAGAATTTGAGTTATTCCTCACTGATTGGCTGCCAATGCTGGTGATTGGTTTTCAGATCTGCGACGTGTGCCGCGAGTCGTTTGAACAGTGCTGGAGCGAAGAGCAGGAGGCGTGGCATCTCAAACATGCCATCTCGGTCAACGGCAAGGTGTGTGTCTTATATGCACCAAATACTTGCTGATTTTGTGATCATTATAGTGACAGAAGAAAAAGATTTACGCATAAACCTTAAGGTCCGTCACGAGGAAGCTTATCTTCTTTGAGTCGGCTAGGGTGAGACCCGATTAAGCTAGCATGGAATAAGCCAGTATGCTGGCAGTCCGAGTATTGCGTGTGTATGTGTTGTTTATGTACAGTTTTTTTCTAATTTAATGTTGCTTTTGTTGCATAAAAACGATAATTTATTTTTTTTATTTTCATGTGAAAGTCGTACAACAGTATACAAAAAAGGCAGTTAAAAACAACTACTCAATAGTCAGTGTCTGCAGTAATAAATGTGCACCATAGCTACATGTGAATGACCTGCCTTCATTTTTGTTGACATGAAGTCATTGTGACAGTAAAGACGGAGGTCCGAGTACAAAACTATCCACACAACGAAATGAAACTGAAACAAACAGCTCTGAAACTTTTGCCGCTCCGGCCGTCACTGGTTTTGTTTCCGAATTCTGTTTCGAAACTGTTTCATTTCGTTGTGTTTAAAATGTATTTTTGCTTACTTCCCTTTTTGTGAGTTCAAGTAGCTTTAGAAACCTAATCAGTTAATCGGTCCAACTTTGGTCTTCGGCGCACATTTTATCTGTGCATAATATATTGATTTTCATTTGCTTTGCGTATCACTCAGAATGAGACTGCAGTGACGCATATATCTGATTCTGCAGCGTAAAGCCACTTTGCTTTGTGTCGTTGCCAGATTTATCATCCCGTGTGCTTTGAAGATGTGAAAGAGGTAAGACGTATTTCGGATTGTGTCTTTGTTGCTGTTAACTGTCCATAATCTGACAGTGTACTGTTTTCAGTGACTTGACGTACGCATTTCAATGGTCAGTATTGCCATTTCAACCTCGGTTTCACCACACCCGTTGTCCTCATGTATAGTATAGCGGGCTTGCCAGGCTGAGGTGATAGTGGAATGTGGTAAAAACGGTGCGAGAACATCGTTTCATATGAATTTCTGTGGATACGCAGGACACGACTATACTTGGTCGAATAAAGAGGTTATTGCATGCATATGTCTTTGTTGTAGTCTCTGGCGAATGACGCGAGCGGCACTGACATGACAACCGATGACGTTTCAGAGCCAGTGAGATGGAGCGGCGATAACCTTCCTGTAGCCGAAATGAGCGAACTGGGTGCTTGTAGCGCTGACAGTCCATCTTCTGTGATAGGTCTTGACCGTGTATCTAGTGCAGAGACATCAGTTGCCCAACCCACTTATGGTGATAATGCCCCAGTGTCTGCGTCGGGCGTTGTTGAGAGTGGCGGTACTGAGTCTGCAGTCTGTTCTCGGTCCGAACTCAGTGGTTCGTCGCAGCTCGATTCCGATGTGACGTTAGCTGCCGATCGCGAGGACTGTGATACAGCGACACAAGCGGCTGTTAACGTTGAAAGTGTAGAGACTCTAGGTGCTGATGCGGCGGCCGTGCGTGAGACGATTGATGAAACTGGTTGTGATGATGTTGTCACTGAGTCGTTGGCTCCGAGCAGCGAGGTTCCCGTTGCAGTTCTCCCTCAACCGGGTACAGTTCCCGTAGGCGAAATGATGTCAGGGGACGATGACCCAGAACCGGGCGATATGCAGCTTGATATAGCCGAGTGCGTAGAAATCGGCGACTCCGCAGAGTAATCGGTTACACTGCGCCACACATTTTCGATCGCTCTAAAAGCGAACATCCAAAAAACGGACACCAACCAGCCTAGGCGCCAAAGCACTCGGTTTAACTAAAACAACAACTCCGTTTAACGTTTGTTTTTCGTTCAAGAATGATCCGTGAAACAAGTCCGGAAGAAATGAGCAATTAAGATTAGTTCAATGTTCGCGAGGAGAGGTCGGCGTAAATTGTGATTAAATTCAATCTTTTTCTACAAATTGCAACAAATTAATGAATTGTTCTGCTAACATTCCCAGTGAACAGCTGACGCCAACTTGATTTCATGAGTGGTGATACAGATTTAAGTCATTTGTGTCTGGTTAAAACCACCACCATATACAGCGCAAAGAAGTGGAGTTAGTAGTTGATTATACTTTTGGCCAAGTACTTGATTTATGTTCAGTTGCTAATAAATCTTTTTAAAAAATTCTGTTCGTCGTTTGTTGTTGTATCGGCGAGATCCACAGCATTGCTGTGTAGTAGTTATTCAGAATGGTGTGATCCTGGTGTCGGACGTAATGGAAGTTAATATACTTTGCCCAACTTTTGTTCTTCTAAATAAATGTACGAATATACTTTAATCATATGCTTAAATTACAACACTGTCTGGAGTGGATTGTGGAACATATGCCACAGTTGATTTGCGACTGCCAGTTCATTGTTCACTACAAGTCCTGGATTATGTGGGTGTTGATTTCGAGTAGTGCGTTGTAATTTGTAGGTATAGTCTATGCTAGTTTGTCGTGGTATAAACAACTATTTGTTGGTCTTGTCATCATGGCAGTGTTGTTGGGCTGGAATATGAGCTGCTTGAAGCAGTCGTGTAATGGAAAATCGCTGCTAAATAAGATAGAATGGGCTGTTAATATATTTCTTGATAGGAGTGAAAAGTTGAGCACGTTCACAGTTAAGAATGAACTGCAACAACTACGATCGGTACGTGCGTGTCGTAGGTCTTGCGCGCTTTTCCGTTAATGCCAAACGTTTACTGTGTTGCAAGGACTAACTTCAAAACTAAATTAGTGGCGTTCATGAAATTACACGTTCCGTTGTAATATATTTACTGTAAATTCCCGATCAGAAATGGAGAATGTCAGTCAGATTGTGTAATGTTAAAATTTAAGTTATAATTCACATTTTCAAAAAATCAGTGATAATTTAATAAGTATGTCTGAGATTTGTGTTGCTTGGTCTATTTGAAGCTCTGTATTCGGGAAGGGTAGCCTTACATCACCAACAGTTTTCTTCAACTATCGGAAATCAATTAAATAATTTCATCAGCACTTGCACTATTTTTCTAGCAATTAATTAGTTTGCATAGCTAACAACGGAGACGCATCTCAGCAACAACACAAACGACATTTTAAAGCATGCTTTATTCTGTCAGGTTATCACAACGTTTTCTAGGTTAATACTCTATGATTAAAGCTCACATTAACGCGGTGCACTATGCAAGAGATTCAGCTGCATCCGAGAGTTCAAAACGTTTCACTCAAAAACACTACGTAACTTGTGCGTGAAAAAAAAGGTTGCATCCCAGCGAGTAAGGCCAAAACAATCAGCAGTTCGAAGACAACAGAAGATAAAGCTTCTCACGAAATAACGAGACACAAAATAAACCGTGAAAGTTCTTTGGCTGTCCCTAGACGACATATATTATGCGTACTATAAATTAAGCAAGATATACATAAACACAAATTCAACTCAATTGGTCCGCTGTGTGGAATTATGCTCAATTTTGGTCGAGTGTAATGGAATACTAACAAACAGTAAACGAAATCTCACCACAAAAAAAATTCGATGGGCAACAGTAACCAACAAAACGAAAGGTCCTCCAACTTTGGTCAATCATAAATCTACACCACAACAAGTATCTATGTCTACGGCAAATCACTCTAGTCAGAAGCAGCAGAATCAAACGCATGAAAACATGCACACGAAAAACATCTAATTGTCTCCCATTACCACAAAAATGTCCGTTTTCTACGCGGCTACGTTTTAGTCACAGAAATTCTCTATAGTCGTGCTACTCGGGGAGTCGGAACAGCTAGTCTGGAAGCACTGCATAGCACAGAGACTGACGGACTGTCGACCTCGTTGTTACATGTTCTTGATACGCTTTTCCTGATCTACAACCTCCTTCTGTATCGCTGGCGGCATGTCCTGCCCCAGCTCCACCTCGAGGAACTTGCGCGTCTCTGCGATGTCTTCGACCCAGTAGTCCTTCGGAACTGAGAACAGCTCGTCCCAGTGCACATCCTTCTCGATGCCGGTGCAGTCAATTGATCCTGCGTTTAAGCACACGCATCATAAAATGACAGTGCCACTGCACGACCGAGACTGTACGATTGAGGTTTAATCGGCACTTTCAACACAAATAGGCTATATCTTGCCTTTGAGAAGTATGTTGCAGTTTAAAAAGTGAAATTAACGAGAGGAAGTGTACAATGTTACGTGTTGGTAAAACATACAATTAGCCATTACAATAAATGACATTTCAATCTGGTCAACGTAGGGGAAACCCTTTAACAGGAAAGATATCACGAGAGTAAACAAAACCAAACGACACAGAAAAACACACAACTAAATAAGCTAAACGACTAAACACAATAAACAAATGCCAACCCTGATTTGG
>Ga0056115_1001756_pt1:7500-10611 | contig 10611 bp, 6 predicted proteins | sample WorMetOlspDAHAB1_FD_77007 | JGI IMG/M metagenome (GOLD analysis project Ga0056115, IMG submission 77007) | Marine gutless worms symbiont microbial communities from Max Planck institute for Marine Microbiology, Germany - Olavius sp. DAHAB.1 ... | reverse complement strand
TTTCTACGTATGTAACTGATGTCGACATTCAGTGTAGATCCTGAGTTGAAAACAGTGCCAAGATATTTAAAGGTGTGGACCCAATCTAGTTTAACATCACCAAGGAACATGTCGGCTGCAAATGTGCGACATCCAGGTCCAATCCTAGTGCATGAAGATTTGTGGTGATTAAACACGATTGAGTTATTTAGGCCGCCATAGAGATAACATATGTCCAACATACGCTGAAGGCCAGATATAGAAGCAGACAGTAACAATATGATCAGCCCCTGTAGGCCTACCAACTTTGATGTGGATACAACAGAGTTAGGACGATACTACAGTTTTCCAGCTTAAAGACCAAGTCTATTTAATACATTTTTGGGGATAAAAAGGGCGAAATTTCGAACGACATACAATGGCGTATTGCGCGCGGAGATGCGCTCATAGTGCGACTTGTGGCCGTGACGAAGAAAGCAAAGAAGAACAGAAACTTTCACGCGTCAAACTGGCTATTTGCCCAGACCACCCAGGTCGACAAAGGCCCTTAAAATTTTGCACGAGGGGTACTGTCTGGGAGGTAGTTATATAGCCTATTTCAAGTTTCATGAAAATCGTATCTGTGGGGGAAAGTCTGAAATCGCCATCTCCCATTGATTGACTAAGACCAAGTCTTATACAACATCGTGTACTAGCAGTACAAGCAGTGAAGACTAAAAAGTTGTATACATCATATCAAAGTGTATCTGAACGAGCAAAAAACAAGCAGCACCGTGAACATGGTTGGTGTGCTACTGCAAATATCCTGTGTCTATGATCCGTGGCTGCTTATGTGTTCAGGATTGTGTCCGGACTGGCCTCAGTTCAACCCGAAAAACGCCGTCGACAACGCCAAGAAGGCGATGGATGCCGCTGAGAAGTGGATGGATGTACCGCAGGTTCGCATGTCACTATTTCATAATTTCAGAATGTCTTATAACGTAGTTGTTTCAGTTCATTATGTGTCCAAGCACATTATGGCGTACCCAGGACTCAGGAAACGGTTACAGCTGGCGGACCGAGGGAACTTTTGCGTATAGCAGCGCATCTCACCTACTAGTACCATTCCTGTTTCCGCCTCCAAAATGACCTGTATTGTGTCGGGTGGGGCGTTAAACTCTACTCACTCACTCACCATTCCTGTCAGCAGTGTGTTCAACATACGGGGTGGCCCAAAAAAGTTAGCCACTACCAAATTATCAAAACATTGTGTTAAATCGTATTAAAGTTTGCCAATGAGATTAGATTTCTTCGTCAAATTAAAGAAATGATCAAGCACTATAATATTATCCGTCGGTATTAAATATTCTCTATGTGACCTACTTTTGGACGTCAATAACTATGACCGAACTATATACAAAGTAACGATATGCGTCACATACGGTAAATGATATCAGCGTTCCCGCTGGCATTTAATCGACTTAAATTCCATTGTGGATTGTTGACTGTGGATTCCATTCCCAAACCATCTCTTAGATGGAGATTTATGTAAAAATTTCTTTTATTTCCATATTTTCTCTTTTTTTTCTTGTTTTCAATCATGATTTTGTCATATACATTGATTTTACCCATGTCGCAGCTTCAAACACAAACTGATAACGTCACATTAATTAGGTCACACATAAAATATTTAATACGAATTTATAACTTTCTTTTGCTAATTTTAATCTCAAAATTGATGAGAAATGTAGGTGCAGTGGCAGTTTTTAACACGATTTAATGACAATTCTTGATAGCGACTTACTTATTTGGGCCACCCTGTAATCTTGCCATTTTGATAGTTGTAAACAGTGTTAATTGCATGAACGAGAGATGCACGAATAAAAACGAAATTAATAGGCTAACTTTTGAATTGGATAAAATAAAAGATAATGAGACGTTACAGAACTAAATTAACACCGATTTAGGATCGAAATAAGTTCAACAGGTATAGTAAGAGTGACTACAAACGACCGACTGGAACAGACATATGTTTCAACTTAATGTATCATCGCTTTAATTGTTTTTTTTCTTCGCGAAACATTCGTTAATTTACACTTCTGACTGATTGTCTCCGATGTTCTCCGTTGTCTTTAAAGTTTTAAAACATTTTCTTAACGACCGTCATCGGATGTCGCGTTTCGGCGATGATGTGAACGTTGGAAAACACATAGGCTAACGATGGGCAGCAAGCAGTATCAGCAACGTCTCATATCACAGAACAGCAGTGCGCCTGCCAACACAGCATGATAGACTCGTTCGTTGTCAGTCCAGCTGCGCTACATGCTTCAGTTTATTCTTAACTGTAGTCGACACCTCCTGTTGCCGAGTTCAGCGCCCACAATCATAAGACGCTTCTTTATTCGATCGTAAATCATTCGGCTCTTCTTCGCATGTGGCCAACATGCTTCGCAGGTTTTAGTTTCATACAGATTACAGACAGTAGTTGACCTACTGATAATGACGATTGCGATGAAAATTCTGTTGCATAGATGCCTTTCTTAGCTCTGATGATATCCTCACCCACGTCATTATACAGGGTGGACCAAATCCACTCAAAAAATTATATTAAATCGTATTAAAGTCCGTCAATGAGATTAGATATATTGTCAAACTAAAGTATGAATCAAGCACTATACATTCGTTAGTATTAGATATTCTATGCGTGGCCTACTTTCTGAGCTCAATAACTATGCCTGACTAGCAAAACTAGCGATATGCGTCATATACTGTAAATGATGCCAGCGCTTTTTCTGGCATTACAACGCCTTAGCAAGCTGTGATTCTATGTCTAAACGATCTTTTAGATCGAGATTTACGTAATCATTTCTTTTATTTCATATTTTCTTTTTTCGGGCTTTCAAACATGATTTTATCAGACGTGTTGATTGTACTCGCATCGCAGCTTCAAACACAGCAAGTGATGACGTTACAAATTAGGTCGTACGTAGAATATTTAATACGGACTTATTATATTCTTCTGCTCATTTTGTAGTCGAAATTGATGATAATATAGTCATAATGACGGGTTTTGATATGATTTAATGATGACTATTGATAGTGGCTTACTTTTTTGGGCCACCCTGTATAGGTTTCTCATGTGAAACAATTATT
>Ga0056115_1001756_pt1:0-2500 | contig 10611 bp, 6 predicted proteins | sample WorMetOlspDAHAB1_FD_77007 | JGI IMG/M metagenome (GOLD analysis project Ga0056115, IMG submission 77007) | Marine gutless worms symbiont microbial communities from Max Planck institute for Marine Microbiology, Germany - Olavius sp. DAHAB.1 ... | reverse complement strand
AGCAGTGTTGCCCTCTAGCGAATGCTTATACGAAGGAAAGGCAGATGTGGTGTATTTGCAGGTAATTCTGTGTGATCCACATCTGAGCGCTTAGTGGTCGAGGTACTGACGATAGGCGCTATACAAGTCCGCTTTCCTTTCCTTTTTTCTCTCCCAGGGTAGTTACGAGAGACTAGAATTCAGGACTGATTAATCGTGATTGGCGTGTGTAGCGCAACTGGTTGTGATTGACAGGCTGCGGGGCGGGAGTTGTTGACGTGGGAATCGTGGACCCGAAAGGCGCAAAGAACACAGTGCGACCCGTCATCACAAAGAAGTCAGCGGATCTGTGGTACGTCGAGTACACAGCGTTCATCCCTGGACTTCACTCGGTCAACGTCTTCTTCGCTGGAAAGCAGATCAACAACAGTCCGTTCCCAGTCGGAGTCGCCGCAGGTCAGCCATGCCACACCAAACACACACCTGTTCATATGACTCAGTTGCCATTTCACTCATTTTAAATCGAGATCTTTAACTATAAAACCAATGTTGACAACTTCTAACATTTTTTTGCACAAAAATGCATGTTAGATTCGTTTATTTTAGACTATTCTTTTAAAATCGTTGTTCACTTGCAAGTTGCTAATTTTCACTCTGTTAACGTCAGAATTAGGTGATACACAACGATCACACGATTGTCTCCGTTCTGCCTGAAGTTTGCTCTAGATGAATGTACTCATTAATCTACAGACGGAAGTCAGAAAAATGTGGGAACTTTAGGCTAGCCTATATCGACGCTGTATATCGCAGGCTAAAGCGATTGTAAACGCCGACAATTTAACGAGAAACTTTTCTGCGACTTGTATAAGACTTATGTCCAAATATGCCTTGATGTTTGTTGTTTCTTTCGTTTCTGTAGCGAATGCATCATTTGTATGTACAATGAAGCAAATATGAAATTTCGTTTTGAGGCACAAGACGAAATGAAAAAAGGTCGAGTAAAGGGAGTGCACTCCGACGCCTCGCACCGGGAATAGTAAAAAAATAGTACATGTGTATATTAATACTGATGCGATGCTGATGTTGTTGCTATGGTTGCAGAAGGTGGTGCTCCTGTTGATCCATCAAGTAAGTACAGAACTTTTTCATCAGTTGAGCCATACAGCGTTTCATCGCTAGTCAAAATGTCATAGATAGGCCTATGCTCATCATATCACCTCATCACACCACACACTACTGATGACTGCTGCGATTGCTATCATAGTTTTTGTACAGTATCATGATCACACGCCTCCAAGAACTCTGTTCAAGCGCTGGACAGCCTTCAAAGCAATTGTATGTCCGATTTTCAGTATCATTTAGTGCTGTATCACACATATATGACATATTTGTAAAAATGGTAGACACGAAGAAAGTGGCATGCTTACAAGCCTTACATGGAACAGTTGTATGAATTGTGTAACTTATGTTCTGTCGATGAATTGTGTTGCGCAGAACTCGGAAAGCCACAGACTTGCACTCCACGTGAGTGATTGTTTATCGTCATTATCTTTTCATAGTAAATGACCTGCTATCGCGTTGACATTATTTGTCTAAATAAATTAAGCAGCGAAGTATAAACAACTGACTGAACTACATTTGAAATAATATTTAGGGCCTACCTACACTGTGACAACGGACGTTAAAGTATATGCACAGGATTGTCTACACAGGATTGTCCACTGCTCCCGAGAGACCTAATGACGTGTTGTGGTGTTCCATAATTTATAAAGTGAATTCAGTTAAAATGAAACATCGTTGAACACAGGCCTTCAAAATTATCGAAGAATTGTTCTTAATATCCAATGGATGATTTGTAACTGTAGGCTATCTGGCGATCTGTCGTAGACTTAACGATGTCTTTACGTTAAACCTCCTCGGATTTTAATACTTGCTTAATTGGTGTACCTAATTATTGCATGCGAGAGTGATCCAATCTTTCAACTTACTTATATTATGACAGACAAGCCTATAATTGCGGCTGATCTATTATTTCTAGTAGTTGGTAAGATACACTGTATCTGTCGTTCGTCGCTGACGTTTGCGCATTGCTTGGGTGATGTTCAAGTTGATGTTGTTGATGTTTGTGATTCTAGTGGAAGCGGCTCAGGCGACACAAGCCACGCGTGAGTTATGCAGCTTCACTTATTGTGACACTCACCCTCAGCGCAGCGTAAAACATAACATCAGACGGCCAGCTGCAAAGAAACCCCTACTCTGAAAAGCAGCCTTCATGTTAATCTCCGGCAACCCGAAGTTATAATTTCGGCTGTGAGAACAATTCCGCCTCCGAAATGACCTATATTGTGTCGAGTAGGGCGTTAAACTCTACTCACTCACTCACTTTGAGGACAATATTTGTTTCATAACTGTTACTGTTTTACTGTTACTCGTTGCCATGTATTAACAACTACAAGTTGGCCGTGCTGACGTTCAAGACTCAGCAGACGTCATCACCGCAGTATCTGAGCCAGCACATCTC
>Ga0056115_1001755_pt1 | contig 10613 bp, 6 predicted proteins | sample WorMetOlspDAHAB1_FD_77007 | JGI IMG/M metagenome (GOLD analysis project Ga0056115, IMG submission 77007) | Marine gutless worms symbiont microbial communities from Max Planck institute for Marine Microbiology, Germany - Olavius sp. DAHAB.1 ... | reverse complement strand
GTTGACCAGTCTGCGACTTAGACGTAGACGTAGAGAGTTGACAGGCGCAGGTTGAAGAACCTCTTTGCCCGCCTCTCAAATACACACTAAATATATTTTGTAGTAAAAATTTTGAACTAGCTTCACTTCGGCTTCCGGTTCCATGAATTTCAGCGTGATAATCATATAATACATCTTGACTTTTCCAGAAGTTATCGATATGACTCTTAAAAGAATTAACTGTATCAGCATGTACAACAGTTGGTTGGTTTGTCGGCGAGTTGTCCTGTTATTGTTGTTATCGGTTTCTGTGGATCTCAATTAAATTGGTGGTAACACTCTGGATAAGCTCGGCCACACCAGATTTGTTGCTTATTTAGTAGAACTTGTTCTGCTGAATAAGCATCAGATCTCGGGTGGCGGAGCTTATCTATAGACTGTTACCCTTATAACTTGATGCACTTGTCGTTTACTAATGCGGACGATTGAACTGTTTGCTTTGTAGACAAGTTTCCGTGCAACAGTCATTTGCTCGGACGACTCATGTCGGGCGTAATCATGCATCCAAACTTTCCGTTCGATTTCGTGAAAGACCGTCGTTGTTTTCACCACATCCACATTCCGTCGCTGCCGTCGTCCAGCAACTGGAAAATCTGTTTCACATTTCACCGATTCAACATGAGCGAATCGTGTTTCGACGATGTGCTGGAATTTCCCGACTTCAGTCAGTATTGTGGAAATGGCTCATCGCTAAGGCAAAACGCGTCGGATCCAATGTCAAATATTTTCTACTCGCGTCTGTGTTGTAAGTATTGGTTCTGACTATGTTGCAGACAGGTGGAGTGCGAGACACACTCACCAGATGGTGCTGTGTTCTGTTATTATTTCAGCACCGACATAAGCCAAAATAGTGACTTTCGCATATGCAGCGATATAGTGTAGTAGCACATATTCCTGATACCCTTTCATATTATTGGGTGACAAAGATGACTTTCCGTGTTATAGAAATTGCTGCACGGTGAACATCTCCTGATTCTTTTCAGTTGCTAGCTCTCTTTTGTCGGCACCAAATGAAAAGTTTAGGATTAAAAACCAAAAAATGTTCTTTTATCGCTCAGTAATTTTCTTTTATTCTTTTTTTGTGTGTACTGCACTAGATTGCAGCGTCTGATCATAAAAAGATTGAATTACTTGTCATACCACTCAGTTTTAACCTGCTGTTTGACACACAACTTTGCTGCCCGTTAATATCGGCTGTGCCATATTGGTTTAAGATCGTGTATCTGTAGCAACCGCCACCTAATCCCCATGGATCCCCTGCCGGCAGTCAAGCTATAAATGATTCACTGGCCATTAACCCTAACCCGAACCCTAACCCTAGCCCTAGCCCTAATCCTAACCCTTAACTAAGCTTCTAGTTTCAAAAAAAGGAAAACCGATTGCCAGATTACTAATCGCTGAAACGTCGACGCCATTTTGATAAAAGAGCAGATCTCCTGCCCCATTGCCTTCAGCCCAGTGGCGTGCGACATGCCAACCAGTCATAGTGACTGCCAGCAGGCAGTCTTTGGGGATCTGCTGCCGGTTGCCGGCTACGGATACACTATGTTAATTTAATAGCGTATATGTCTGTGATGTTAGCCGACCTTTGTTTCAGGGCCATTGACGTCACCAGCCAATCAGCTGCTGTATGAGACATTTTCCATTCGCTTCCAGGCTGGTCGCTCATTGATAACTGGGTCGGGTTACTATGCCAACTGGGTCATCACCCAACATAATGAGTCATTATCGTCTCCTACCAGGTCGTGTAGTCACTGTCCCAGTTACTGTTACCATGGCTACGAACAAGCTGCCGAGACTTGTTCCAGTTCTTGCCAGTGTGCTGCCAATGTTACTACAGGTACTTCAGCAGTTTTTGTGATGCTTTATTTTTGCCGATAATTTTTGTGGCCTTACAGCTTTGGCTTTTGCAACCCTAATCTAATTTGTTCTATTATTATTATTATTATTATTATTATTTCCACCAATACTTGTGTGATGTTTCTTTTTTCCAAGCATTGACAGTATTATTGTGCCAAACATTGACATCAATCTCTGCAGAGTGGTCAATTGTGAGCCCAGTTGATTGCTTCATTCAAGCAGCAGTTATTGGATTTCAACCTTGTTTTATGGGGACATCTTATTTACAGGGTGTCCCAAAAAAAGTAAGCCACCATAGAATCATCGATAAATCATATTAAAGCCTCTCAGTGAGATTAGATTTTTTTCGTCAAATTACACTCTCAATCAAAAACTACACTGTTATCACTTGCTTTTAAATAGTCTATGTGTAACCTAACTTCTGACATTATTGTGCTTCTAGCTTTCTGGGGGAGAAGTAGTTAACATCTTCTTGGAATCTGAGGTGAACAAAAACCCAACATTTCTTTGACTGTTAGTAGTATTAATGCGATATTTGATTATTTAGGGTTTTCGATTCCCAGAAAAAGGGCAATTGTAACCTGCGTCGAGTACATATTGTATCTTTTTAGCTTGAATTGTTCTATCAGGAAGTGCCATGTCTGTGTGTGTGCAGCGCCATGCATTGCCGGTCAATTCACGTGCTTTAATCGACGCTGCGTGTCAATACGGAGCATGTGTGATGGAACGGACGATTGTGGAGACAGTTCTGACGAAGGATACTGGCATGCGCGGTGTCTTGGTGCGTTTTTTCGTCACAAATTTTTACTTATTTTTTCACCAGAGCTGAACTGTGGTGATGCCTTGTTGAAATTGCTAAACGTAATATTTTCAACTATCTCGCTGATATCAACCTTTTAACTAAACTATAAATTTTTAAGGCACGATGTAGCCTAATTGTGCTGAAAGTGCCGTTAAACCTCAAATCAAGCAATCAGTCTCCGGTTGTGCTTAGCCTCTTATGAGCTTATGAGTGACACGGAGCATGTTGTTTAGCCACAGTTTCACGTCCTAATTTGCGACTTTGTTGGCCTGTCAACCTTTGGGCTTAATGCCTTATTCGTTAACTAACTAACTAACTAACTTATGTCGGGTATACATGTGAGTATGGATGGAATTATCACCAGCATACATGCTGAAGTAACAGGCAATCAATTTTTGATCACTGACTCTGAACAACACGGACACGACTGTACTCTGTAATCCATGTATTTACATGGAAGTGGCTCCGTGCAGCTGTACGGCAGTGCAGTTCAAAGTCTGTGTGTGCAGGCTTGGCCTGCTGCTACCCTTGTCTGTAACCACAGCACAAATGCAGTGCCATATAAGTGAATGTTAACTTTACCTTTAATCAACCATCACCACAAACAGAAGTACCCCAGTACGTTGTCATTGCTCGCGTGCATATGCGCGGGGTGCGTCACTGATTGATTTTTTTCATACACAGTTTTGCGTGGCTCAGTTGGGCTGATCGTTCAGTGCATTAATGAAGATGAGATGAAGATGTTTGATCGAATGACCGTGTTTAGGTCGTCAGAACATCGAGGGCTGCACGTTCGAGGAAGGCAGCTGCGGATTTTCTGGCGTCAACTGGCACCGAGAGAGGATGTCACATTCGGGCCTGCAGTACGACAACACTTTCAGAACCACATTTGGTGAGGGAATGGTTTCCCTTGATATTCTGTGATTAATTTGGGAATGAAACGTGGACCGTCCTAGCATGGTTGGCGGCAGGGATCAGTGATTACGATGTCACTCTTTGGCTGGTGGTTTTCCCCGACCTGCCGTTAGCTACTTTGTTAGTAAACTGTCCGTTATGGGTTAGCCAACCAGGCCAACTCAGCCTTCCGTCCTTCCGTAGTTAATAAAGGAGTAGTAATTCATGACCTAGCATGTATCACAGGTGGTGACCTTTAATGGCAGCTGTATGGCTGCACAGTTCAAAGTCTGTGAGCGTGGGCCTTGCCTGCTGTGGCCTAGGCAAAATGCCAGCTCTGTCTGTGATGACAGTGCCGCTGAAGGCAAATGCAGCTCTATGTAAGTGAACCTTACCTTTTACTGTTACTAATGCAAGTGAACAGTACAGCCAGAAATATGCAGTGGTGAAATCCAAATCGCAAATCAATAGAGATTGAGGAGATGACGTCACGCTTTTGCTACTGGACCAGGACATGAGATGCAGATTTTCTGTAGCTTCTGAACGAACAATGACCACGTGCTTTTTGTGGGGTTCGTAGGCTGGCCTTGAATTCAAGCTGGTCTTGAAACGACCTCGAGTGTTTAAAAAAGCCCCTGGATTGTTTTTGAAAACGAGAAAGCCTTGAAAAGTTTGCAATTTACCTTGAGAGCGTATCGAACGTCCGATGGGAGCGGATTGTAAGATAACGGCAACTTCTGAGATATTTACTGTTGACGGAAGAACTGACTGCGTTTATTGAACGACATATTATTAGACTGTGGATCGAATGCCTTGAGTTTGTTAGCATCGAGTTTCTGAAGTAAAAGGCCTTGAATTGCATTGGCCGTTCGTGTGATATTGAGTTTGGATGAACCGCAGCATTTGTTTCGTTTCTGTGGCGCAGAGGGTCACGCAGTGGTGGCCAAATACAGCCGCGGCTCTGTCGCTTACATCAACTACACGTCGGTTCCCATCGTCCACACGTCGAGCCACTGCCTTTCGTTCTGGTACTACATGTCGTCGGGACCGGTCGGCAGTCTCGCACTGTACGTGAGCGCGTTCTCACGTCAGCGAGTGTGGCTTCGCGACGTGAGGCTCGGCGGAACTGGAATTAGTGGACGATGGCTGCAGGGAGAAGTGCTTCTCGGTCCTCACAACTTTCCACTCTTCGAGGTCATTGTCTGTCGTTGATACTTGTAGCCATTGGTAGGCATATTCCTGAGGGAGTTTAAAAGTTGAGATATACATACTTTGGTACAGATCGTCAGTCCATGCAGTCGGGGCTGGCAAGGTGTCACGTAACAAGGCAGTGTTGAAGCCTTGCACTGGCACTGAAACTCTCTGTATCATCTTTAATATTATTGGTATCATTATCACTAATACTACTACTACTACTATTGCTGCAGTCTGCTGCTGCTGCTGCTACTACTACTACTACTACTACTACTAGTTTTATGTTAGCTACAACTTGAGAGACACTTTCACACAATCGTTTTTGCTCGAATTACAGAGGGTAGTGATGGGACCCAGTCCCTTTAGTTTTGCAGCAGACCTCCTTAGATTCTGAGACAAAGGGGCTACCCTAGTGTTCTCTTTTCTGTTCCTTTTTGTCCTTACTAATTCTATGCATAAAGAGATATACTGACTAATAGCGCTGGTCAGTAAGTGTTTGATTTGATGGGTTAGACTCCCCGTACAGCCAATGCCCGCACACAATAATCAAAACATGATCCCTCACCCTATTGGCGCCTGTTACTTCAAGACCCCCAGGGTGTATCCACTTCTGAAATGACCTACATTGTGTCGGATGGGACGTTGAACTCACACACTCACTTCAGTCTGTTTGGACCGCATTGATAGTTATTTTTATGTAATTCAACCCAGCGGTTGGAGCACATAGGCTTTCTAACTTAGTCCTAGGCTGCTGTGTTGTGTCGATGAAATGTGCACCGTCAGTCTTGACCACGATTGCAGGCAACGGTGTGGCAAGCAGCATATTTTATCAGCGAGAGAGATTGGTTTATTTCATCATGTAGCAGCCAAAGGCTGGATTAGTGTACAGATAACGAAAGAAAAATGTAGTGAATCACAGCACGGTTTACGGTTGCATTTTAACAGGCCAACAGTATCGTGAAAGCACGGACGGTGCAGAGTTCGTTCACAAATGTGGAAATACGGCATGATTGCTGTATATTATGAGGTGGTTATTAGGTGACGTTTGAAGCTTTCGGTGGAAATCTTCGACTGAACTACATTGCAATTGACGACGTCAGCTTGGTTGCTGGCAGCTGCATTGGAAGTAAAGCGCTGTTTTCTTAATTTTGGCATATATCCGTGTTAAATACTCGCTCATTATTTTGCATAAATAGTTGCCAGAACATCGTTATAGGTTGTTGTCGTAAAGGTTTGGTGCGGACGGCAATTGGACATACATACTGTGTTTTAGACTTCAGTGATGTTGACTGAGCATATGCTTGTTTCTTTATAGGATGCGGTGATTTAACTGGACATAAGTCGATTTAGTCAGATATATTAAACCGTAAAACATTATTAAAGCATTGTTGTGTCTATTGTCAGCAGTTAAAAACAGCAAAATTCACTGGTGGATTCTGCATTAGAGTGTACGGCGTTTTGAGATGTCTTTAAACATTTTTTGATGACAAAGAATTTCTATTTGTTAAGTTTATCGACTGCCATTTGGTGATTTTTACAGTGGACATATCGTGCACCTTTGAGCTTGGACTCTGCGGCTGGGTAGGTAACTGGTCGCACGTCGCCAATGACTTCTCGTCTCGAAATTCCAGTCACAGATCACGTTAGTTATCGACTTTTTATAATGTCTTTACTTTACTCTACCCGGCAAAGTTAAAATGAGTACCATCTTTTGACACATCCAACATAGACTCTTCATCACGCTTTGTCCAGTCTGAAAGTTCATATGTACCTCGTGTATTTTGCCTCGTTGTTTCAGACATTTTGTATTATTAGTGTATGTTAGCGAAGCTGTTGAACCATTCACTTTCGATGTTTTGGCTTTTTCAGCATTTTTATATGTAATTTTTGTTATTCATTGTGTTGCCGGAACTAAATAACTGAATATATAAACTACACCGGTAATAGATAATGTACAACTTTATGTATACTGATGATCTTGTATTGCGCACATTTGTATATGTTCGTTTTGTCGTCGTTTAAAAAATGTGCATAAGTTTCTTTTGCTCCTTCTAAATGCTTCTCCTCTTCTTCAGCATAGTGCCTGCCTGTAGCTTATCTCGGATTAGTTGAAATGTCGGAGTTTATATCTGGGGAACGCCCGGGTCCAGATTGCAGAACACGCATCCCAAAAATGCGGGATAATATTGGAAAATGCGGGCAGGGAATGTTGTACCCGTTTTATTGGATTTTTTAGTACATTAACCAAGTGATTTGGCTGGCAAGACTATACTCTTGTGATATCTTTCATGTCGAAGGTTTCCCCTACAAAGACCAGATTGAAGAGTCATTTATTGTAATGGTTTATATTGTATTCCCAACATGTAACATTTTCATCTTTTTCATTCGTTTCACTTTTTTAACTGCAACATTCTTTTTAAAGGCCTATTTGTGCTGAAAGTGCCATTGAACCCAAATCAATCAATCATTCAGTCATATTACCAGGTAACTGTGAGTGCTTATATTTTGTGTTCACTGTAACTTTGTTCTTCGTGCATTGGTGACAGTGATCGATGGTGCACTGATCGAGATGACCAGTCCTTCCGCAGTTCCGCTGACCGCATCTCTGGTCAGTCGTCCGGTCAGTAGCCGCCTGCTGTCCGACCCACTTTGCCTTTACTTCCACTACTTCATGCACGGCGGCGTCCGCGGCCGGCTGAGTGTCCAAACGCTGGACAACAGTGGCAGCGTCACTCTGCAGTGGACGCTCGAGGGACGTCCGATGGTGTCGGCTCAGTTTGCTTTCGTTCAGATCCACACGGCCGGCGGAGCATTTCAGGTACGCCGTCTGTATTCAGTGCAGCTGTTTTTGTCATATGCTTGTTGGTGCCATAAGACGTTGGCTAATCGACAGCGGCCTCGTCTGCAGTAGTAAGTAAATAAGTAATTAAGTGAATTTGTATAGCGTATTGTCCTGAAACAATCTCTAATACGCTGCTTATGTCACAGACAGAGCGGGCATACAGCCTGTAGGCCATAGGCTAGGCCCACGCCCACGGGCCCTGACCTGCGGCTAATGGTTGCCACCCTCGTAATTCATGTAATTACGTGGATCATTACTCATGGAAGGATGGATGGCTGAGTCGGCCTGGTTGGATGACCCATATCGGACACCTTACCCGCAAAGTGGTCACATGTCAACCATAGATCAGATGTAGATCAGGGAAAGTCTGCCAGCCAAAGACCGACGTCCTAACCACTCACCAGTGTGTAGACGTTGTAGACCGCCGTCAAGTTTGTGACTGCAACAACATCCCGATAATGTCGCACGTCTTCGATTCCTGCCCTCTGACCAAACCTGATGGTGGTCTACAACGTCTACACACTGGTTGGCGGCGTAGCTCATTGGAACAGTCTCCCACAATGGTGTATTCTATCTCCAACTCTTTTCAACCTCCTCACAAACGACTTGCCAGTAACTGCAGTAATTGCAGTTGCATGTAATTGGTGAAGCAAGGACAGACTTTTGCAGGACTGGAATTCAGTGATTACTGACGACAGCATTGGGGACTATCGGTGATATATATCTTGATACAAAAAAGTTTCAAGTATCAAAACAAATTAAGAAGGTGTGTCAGTGTCAATATCTTTGATACAGTTACCAGGTATCAACAGTGTATCAATGATAACATTTTGATAGATACATTTTCTGTTTATTATTATTTAGTACTTTTTGTCAAATTTACATTACACATTATGCCACAATAAGCATGCAGAAAGTCCCTCATCTCAGCTTTCCATATTGGAGAAATTACTGATGCTAAAAGTGAACCCAACGAAAAAAATTATTGCTGTTTTGTCACAGATACAATTTAAATGTATCGTATCCAACACCGACCAGCGATTATGTTTGCCATCGCTGGGGAAGAAATGGCAAAGTCTGCGTAACAGTAGGCCCTTTCACGTAGACTGATAAATGCTAACATACTTGAGTCGGTTAAAGGTGCTGGCTGTTAACTGATCCAACACGTGTAATAAAGCACTCAGCCTGGCCATCCCTCTGTGGGTAGATGCAATATATACCACACCATCTCAGTAGCGCAACGTCGTCGTCGAAATCGACGGACTACTGCAAGCAAGCAAGCACTGTTGATGGTTTTGGCCACCGTTGGGAAACAGCGAGTTCTGCTGTAGCAATGGTTCCTGGGCTAAAACAGTTGAAGACACTGGCTATTAATTGAACTGGCAAACGTGTATGCCAGCTTTATTATTGTGAGTCTGTCTCTTTATATTGCTTACAGATATATCGGACGTTTCACTGGGGTACTGATGTTGTTTTGCTGTAGATTGAGTTGTTTGCAGTACGTTACGGATCGGATCGGTTTAGCGTCGCCGTCGACAATGTCTTTCTGATGCCCGGATATTGCACCAGACACTGTGAGTACACATTCACGTTGCCTAGAAACTCGTTTGCAGTGTGACAGGTCGGATGTTATGATGGCATTTAAGATTTTAAATTTTAACAGACGCCGAGTGTTGAACATCAGTCTTTGGCTGGCGGATTTTCCCTGATCTGCATCTGATCTACGGTTGACATGTGACCACTTTGTGGGTAAACTGTCCACTATGGGTCAACCAACCAGGCCAACTCAGCCATCCATCCCTCCGTGGTTGGTAAATGAGTAGTGATCCATGTAATTATGTGGATTACGAGGGTGGCAACCATTAAACCGGGCTGTTTCGATTTTAGATTTTAATTAGGGTTGCAATTTTTTTCTGGGAAATCTGGAAACCCGGATATCGGGGAATTTGAAGACATTCAGATGGGAGTTGCGGGGAGCAGAAAAGCAAAAACTCGACGAAAGAGTTTTGGGAAAGTTGGGGGATTTGTCTCCTCAGGGAAAGTTTGTATTTTTCTAAGTATGATCAACGCAATTATTTTTCTTACTTGGGTGAGCAGTGCAGTCACGAGTAGAATCCATATAAAAAATTTCATCTGTACCGCATAATTGCTGTACATCTATTTGCCAGAAATTGGTCGGGGAAAATTCGGGGGAACTTGTTCCGTCTGGGAAGTTGCGTCTTCATAGCACACACGTTAAGAGTTTTACCAGGGAAAAACGTGGTAACATAATTAAAGCGTGTTTTTTTGCAAATAATTCCAGCCATTTGTGTGTGCACGTGTGTTTGTACGTGTAGCGACAAAGAGCGGACAGTGTCCGCAGCCGAGTGTCAACGTTTCGTCATCTTCGATGCATCACTGCGTCATTCAGTGCACGACAGACAACCACTGCCTCGGTCGACTCAAATGCTGCTCCAACGGATGCAGCCGAACATGCCGAGAACCAGGTAAATCTAGCATACCGATCTGTAACCCATTTTTGGGGCGTTTGTCAACACCGCTGTCGGCGCTTGTAATAGTTCTGATGGTAAAAACTGACAGAAATTTCTTTTGTAGCAAACTACCGTGGACTGTGGAATTCGATATTAATGAATAATGTCATATAATATAGAGACACTGTGAATCGTTCAGATGCTTGATGATAATTTAGTTGTTTGAGTCACCTGAAGTTTCGAGTCTTACATGTTTTGTTGCCGTCATGTGAAACATTGTCCTAATTCAGAGCTGCTGCTTTATTGACCATATTGCTGACAGTCAGACAGACACCGTAGAGATGTTTTTTCAGAGGTTATAATACATATTCATCTATTATTATTCTTTTATTTTTAATTTTTATTTTCATTTTATTATTTTTTTATATTCTTTTTTTTAATTTTTTTAAGTTTTTTTCTTTTTTTTTTTTGTCTTTTTTTTTTTTTTCAGTTTTTTTCTCTTTTTTTTCTT
>Ga0056115_1001754_pt1 | contig 10615 bp, 7 predicted proteins | sample WorMetOlspDAHAB1_FD_77007 | JGI IMG/M metagenome (GOLD analysis project Ga0056115, IMG submission 77007) | Marine gutless worms symbiont microbial communities from Max Planck institute for Marine Microbiology, Germany - Olavius sp. DAHAB.1 ... | reverse complement strand
CCGCTGCCGCTGCCGCCGCCGCCGCCGCCGCCGCCGTCGCCGTTGCCGTCGCCGCCGCCGTAACCGCCGCCGCCGCCGGAGGCCTGCGAATGTATTCTGTGATGTCCATTCCATTTCCCGGCAGCAATCGATGCGGTTCGGCGCATGAAAATTGCACATCCGAATGCAGTCGGTCGCCGGCGACAAACATTGGTCGTTGCAACGTTGACGTACAAGGAGCCAGTCGCTTCCCTGTTTATGGTCACCAGTTGACATTCGACAATTTCTCCCACGCAGACCCTCGATCTGGTTGATCTAGCCGGTTGGCGGCATAGCTCGGTGGTACGTCGGTCTTTGGCCGGCGGACTTTCCTTGGCCTGCGCCTGATATATGGGGTTGAGAACCACTTTGTTGATAAATTGTCTGCTATGGGTCAGCCAATAAGGCCTACTCAGCCTTACATACCTACAGGATCGGTAAATAAGTATGAATATAAATATAAATAAAATATATAAATATAAGTATAAATAAGTATATAATCCATGTATCTACATGGATTATGGAGACCATTAAAACGGCAGACTATAGCTTCGTCCATGTATTCGGTAAGCTGCAGCTTAGGCTGAACGAGGGCCTGTCTGTGACTCAGAGCGCAGTTGGGGCGACATTATGCGGCTTGCGGCGCTATGTAAGTGCTGAACTTTTTTTACCTGGAGTTGGCAGAGGGGAAGGGAAGAGAAAAAGAGAGGAAATGGGGAGGAAAAAGCGCGAACGAGGGAAACTGGAAGAGGGGCAAAAACTGAGGGGTAAAGCGAAAAAAGGGGGTAGGAAAAGAGAGAATTCAATAAAAGGATCTCTGAGATGGGATTTTCTATATCACGTGATCTCCGTGGGTCAAGCCGTGTGGACTGGACGACGAAAGCTGTTAGCACCATTTAAATCCATTTTGAACGCCAGCAGATTAATCTGCGCTGCGAGGAGGCGTTTCGTATTAATCAGGTGAACAGGTGCGAGAATCGTAAAGTTATTAATGACAACGCTTAATTAGTGCGACAGTGGAACGGCGCGAAACTGTGACGAACATTAACGTGTGATATTTATCAGCATCTTATTGATGCACTGCACATTAACAACACCACATGTCGTGTCGTCGACGCGTAGTGAAGAAACGACACAAGAATCTCTCTTACACTGTGTCCCAAAAATGAGCCAAATTTGGCGCGCTCTAGCTTCAAGTTTCATCCACGAACGTTGCTAATTTTTGGCAGAGTGGTTTTAAAAATAACGTGCATGTTCTACTTTTGATGCACTTTCATTTACATTAAATTTATCGGTTTGTATAAGTTATGGCAACGACTGAAATAACGCAACTCTACGTGTTTTCTGCAGTAGACTGTGCTGTTGATGGACACGAAAACTTTCACTTTCACTTTTAATCTTTAAGAACCACAGCTGACAAAACGCAACTGACAAAGTTAGTAGCTACATAGTAAAAAATTAATACATGTCTTTAAACAAATGTCTAACTTGTCCAATTGCTAGAGTATTAGTCTTATAGCGTCATTGTGAATCCAGCCTATGGCTGCCAAATTGAAACAAACTGTATGTATTGTGTCGGTGCTAACAATCCTATTGAGAAAACGTCGATGACACTGTGTGTCATGTCGTTCGTTTGTTTGCTTGTTCTTATGTTGTTCTGTATAAGCGAAAAATTAACAACAATTTAACGCTTAATCGGTCAGACGACTTGAGAAATATTTATCAATCCTGCTGATGTTGTTGTCATTGTTGTTGCGTCGTAAACCAACTAAAAAGACGAAACACGATGTCAACTGACAGAAATATCTCCCAAAATGCCGCATTTGAACCATTACTTTGTGCGTGTTCGTTTTTTTCAGATTTCGTGGGACAACCTGAAACTGATAGCGCCGACGGCGAAACATTTCCTCCAATGTCGACCGGGCGAACTATCCGCCCAAGCGCTAGTTGCAAGCGATAGCTGGCAGCACGGACTGCGCGCGGGGCGGCGCGTCGCTTCTACCGATCCGAGAACAATGTCTCCCGGAAGAGCAGTCATCCGTCATCGCTGACAGGCGTCGACGACTTCCGAAGATCGCACGCGATGATTCCACGATGCGCCGCGTTCTCTGTTGATATTATTGCGGTTTCGACACCAACTGGGACATCTCGGTGGTCCCTCAGGCGGGCACCGACTCATTGTGCTGTGCGGTCGCCAGTTGCCGCGCATCCACTGCGCTTTGGGGTTGCCAGATGATTTCGACGAAAAGCCGCCACTAACATGAGAAAAATAACCCAACTTCGTGTCGCCCAGTGTTCCAAAAGGCGCTCCCCTAATACTCGCCGAGGCCCAATTTTGGCCGCGAGAAGCTTCAAAGAGTAGCCCAATTGGCGATGAGTCGCCCAATCTGGCAACCCAGCTTCGCCCGTTCGTGGTAGCCATAGTGACGGCGGCAGCAGTAACTGTTCTATATTCCCGTCCGCATGCTTCGCCATCACGCGATTGCCGCAGTTCGCGCATCGGCCGTGCGGAGGGCGTCGAATTCTTTATGTCTTTCTTTATTTAACAGCTCGGCCAACCACAGCCGATCGCCGTGTATAGATTCTCAGCTATTCAGTCACTCAGCGCGACTGGTCCGCCTCATCCGCGCGGAGTCGTGCGGTCGGCGACGCGCAATGGCTACAAGACACGTACGCGCCCGCGAAAATTGCAAGTGTCGACGATTTCTGCTCGTCCATGTTTTGCGGAAATAAATGCCCGCTGTCAACAGTTATGCTTTGTTTTAGAAGTTGGAATATCTGCAGTCTTCATTATAACACTGTTAGTCATCATGATGCTCTTTAGTAGGTGATGTTCATAACATTTAGAACTTAGAAGCAAGTGCACTAGCTTTTATCTGTGTGTTCGAGGTACTCCGTACTTCTGTTTTTGTGCGTGTTTCATTGTGCTATGGGCCAAGTGCCTGAAATAAACCTGATTATATTGACGATGACGATAATGCTGATTCACAGAGATATGTGACTGATCTTCATCGATACATGTATGCACGACGTATCAGACGTAGCCTATACATGTAGGCCTACAGCTACTACAGCTATATACATAAACCGACCTATGAAACGAAACGTTGAAATAAAAACGGTAAAAAAATAACGCGTAAAAACCGTCGCACACAAAATGCGAAACACAAAAGCGCAAATACTGTACTGAACTCACAAAAATTATTCAACAAAAATCACTCCTAGGCGTGCTCCACTGTTAGGCCTACATTGCCTAATTCTTTTTATGTAATCACTTATTAACACTGCTTACAAGTTTCAAGCATCAGTAAGTCAAAACACTACTCTCATCAACTCTGTGGACGATACTGTCCCAGTCGCTGCAAACAGCTCGTGTGGAACACCGTCTCTCTGGACCGATCAGTCATGCAGCTGAAGTCATAACATCTACCTGTGCGACTACATGCAGTTTTCATTATGCGTACCGAGAGCGTAAAGTTACAGTAAATCTCCAGCAGTAGAAGGAGATATCGAAATAATGAGTTAGTGTTAGGGTTAGGGTTAAGGTTAGGGTTAGACTTAGTGTTCCAAGTACATAGTGTGGTCTTTGCGGAGAATGCAATTGAAGTTATGTTCACAGATGACCAGGACAACAATTCATAATTATTTGTAGATCGCGTTTTTAATTTGCTCGTCATCATCACCATCATTGTGTTTATTATTTAAGTTGACATACGCAACCCAAGTACATGCCAGGCGCGCTAAACATAAACGGCATAAACAGAGTAACATGTGCACATGACATAATACACGCCGGTAAGATAATATAAAAAGAAGTAAAAACGTAAAATTGTGTAAAATTATGTAAATATGACGATAGGGTTAGTAGCTGTTTTTGTACAAATTACGAACTAAAAAGTCTCTGTCATTAAGGTCCGCAGTTTTCTTGAACAGAGACTTGTTGATTCCGGGTCGATTTCTAAGATTGTAGCGCAACTGCGATTGCTCTTGCTGGCGATTAAGCTTTACCCACCGAATGTCGCGACTTAGTGTCCTCGTATGAGAGTTTTCGCAGCAATATCAATGTCTATAATATGATTAGGCCGTTAGAGTTGGTCCACGGGAACTGGGAAGGCGGGCGAGCGACATCACAGCAGATTCCAGGGAGACCACGTCGCTACGGCTCCAGAATGCGGCTCGTGGCTCTATACTGTAAAAGTGCTATTTTTGCCTTTTTACCCCAATTTTTCAGTCGCCACTGCGCCCCTTTTCTATTGTAAGATGCCCAGAGCAAAAACCGGCGATGTGACTCGTGCCATTATGGACTTAGTTGCCGCAGTATTACAGCTAGTTATTTATTCATTACAGCGACCACTGACGCTAATACTGCTGTTGCATTAAGCTCGCGTTTCCGCATGCATTCTGTCATTGTTTGTCCTGCCGACGAGGCTTTGTATGTAGTGCTGCTAAAAAGTTAAAATCGACGTCATCCGACCTCGTTTGCTCAAGCGCACTTAGTCGAAGTCACGGCGTGTTAAATATTCATCATCGAGCCGAGTTCCATCCATCCTCTCACTCAGCCAGATGTCAGCTCGCGTCAGTTGCTGAGGCGGGCATAACCACAGGCATAACTCCCAACCGCCGAATCCGACCGAGCCCGGTGGGTGACTGGGTTACTTTACATACAGCTCTATCAGGCGCCTCTATCACGTCCGCGCAAACAGATGACTGTTGTGTCCGTCTTGGTGGCGTGTTCGGCGATGTGACAGAGTTGGGATCTCGTCGATGTCGCTGGGTTCTGACGACTCGGGTCACGGCAAACAGCGAACGCAAAGGGCAAAGTGGTATCGGTGAGCGTAGGTGTGGTACGCATCTGATTGCCATAAGCCACTCACCCGATTATTACGCCACGCGGGCAGCACACAGAATACAATTATACACAAAACATTAAAACATAAGACTAAAACTCACTAAGACTAAAAATGACTAAAAATAAACTTTATGCTAAAAACATGTCCATGTCACATCTTTCACCGTACATTTACTATTCTGTACTGTGTTCAGACCGTATTTTGACGCTAGTGCTAATATCTCAAATTGAACACCGTATCTACACGCTAATGTCCGCAATATAAAATTATCAGAGTACAATAACTTATTCTGAAATATCAATTGTCTTTCCTCTATCAAATACGACAACGGCAGAGAGTGAAAAAAATGTTGCAGCGGTTTTAATATGCATGACATAACAGAGTTATTTATTCAACACTGCCGTGTTTTAGGAAACTGCGTAGTACAGCATTATTTCCCCGTTATCAAGCACACTCAGCGCAGTAGAGACGCTTCGCGATTCTGCGCTACATGAATCCGCGACCGACATCGCGGCACTGACACTGACATTTCGCCGAAACTGTTTGCGCTCCCCCAAAGCGGCACTCACGGTTGTCGGTCGGTCCGCGCCTCCGTCGCCCGTCTGTCGAGAATAATTGCATCATTGTCGTCACGTGCAGTCGCAGTACAGCACGACGTCATCTGCAAGGCGCCGTGTCCACCGTTCCTTCGTCATTAGCATCCCACAATACTCGGGGCCTGTCGCCGTACCCGATGCTCGCTCTCCCCGTCCGCCCCGCCGGTGTTGTAGTGTAACCCTTTCGAGCAGCACTGTAATTACGTTTCGCACTGCCTTCTCCAAACTGGCACGCCGCGTTTTTCATGGAAGGTTGTTACGGAGAAACGGCACTCCCACTATAGTGTCGAGCTATAGGCGCCTCTCGTCCACTACAGGAGACATAGGCGTACCCAGGATTTTACAATGATTTGAAAGGACGGATCCAGGAATTTTCGAAAAGGGGTTCGAGCCAGAGGGTTTTGGGATGGAAGTCCCCAGAAGCTGAAGCAAATTTTGAAATAGTGTACCGTTGTTATCGTTCTCCCGTAGAAAATTTAGGATTTATTGGGGGAGGGGGAGGAACAGGGCCGGGAGTGGACAGTGTTTTTGTATATACACAGAAGTCGAAAAATATCAACATGCAATGGGGGGGGGGGGCTTCAACCCCCACATCTCTAACCGATAAGGTACGCCAGTAGCAGGACGTCTGTTGCTGTCATTTTCGTATTCCGTATTAGCTAGTATAACTCGAAATTAGCTCCCCCAAAACTGACGAGGTTTTCCGAGAACCAGGGCTGCCGTAGGGATTGGATCTCAAGCCCACGCCCATCTCATACGTACGGAAAAACCTGTGGGAATCCAAGTATCCCAATCCTCATGGGAATCCCCACGAGAATTCCCATCCCACGGCAGTCCTGCCAAGAACACGCCAAAGCGGCAAATCAGTTGTATAGAATCGAGGCACAATGTTACCATGTCGACGTTGTGAAGTAAGATCGGTCGACATCCACTTATGGATCGAAAACAGCAGACATCATACGGAGCAGATTGTAGCTCAAGCGTTACAATAAAAACGTAACTCAATCACTCAATCACTCAATCAAGTCTCAAATCTATAGCTCCAATATGTCGCAAGCGGATTGGAGGCGAATACGTGTCTGGACTTTTTAAAGAACAACGCGCCAAAAACGCGCCAAAATATGCACATAAATGGCACTGAATGAATGAATGAATGATCCGTTGAGCATATCGCTCGAGGCAGAGCATCAACAAACAAGACAATTTTCCCGTGTCAAAACAACAACAACGACGTATTAGACACTATGCTTTCAAGAAGCCGTCAACAATATAATGGTATTTTAAAGTTCCTCTTATATTTAGATCACCCTCTGGGAAGGTCGCCAGTCATCTGGGCGACACCCCAACTGGTCGACAAAAACAAACGAATTCTAAAGCTTACATTTACCCAACCCTAACCCGAAATCTTGTCACCCAGTCCTCCGATTTTTTGCCGCCTATAGTCGTCCGTCGCCCAATTGGCGTCTTACTGTCACCCAGATGACCGCACAGCTTCAGTTAATAGTCGTTACGGGAATCGATTGTGTTGGGACGATTTGTCGAGCGATCATTTTGTCAGAAGTGTGTTCGGTTGCGGACGCTGAGTGACCGCTGCAGTGTTCTAATGGTGACCAGTGAGTGATTGCCATTGGATACTCAATCGCCTCAGCCGCTGTCAGTGATAGCTGCTGCTAATGGCTTGCGTCCAGCGCACAAAGCGCTCTCATCAGCTCTCCACAATACAGACTGACTTTAAATGCGCATCTGCGTTCCCGCACAAGACCACCTGGGTCGCTCTTGACGACTGCTCAGTACGGCACACCCAAAACTCGATTAATGACACAGTGCCGCCAAGATCTAATGTCTCGATGCTATTTCTCTGCTGCTGTCTTGCATAACAACTTTCCGCGCAATGAGTTATAGACTTATAGGCTACAACGATAAGAATTTTTGATTAAAAGTAATTATTGGCAAAATTAGTTAATGCAGGAGTTTATTCTGTTTTGGTGATTGCTTACTCTGAGTTATTAATGCATACAGTTTTTTTACAAACATTCAAATTTCATGCTGTTTCAGACCGAATGCGCATTATTGTAGGTAAAATTACGGGCGGCCAGTAACAACAGAGCTTTGGTGGATTGACGATATTATCATAAACTATAATATAAAACATTGTTCTTAGGGCGATAAAAACTGGCCAGTGAACACGAAAACGCCAAACAACAGGACACGAGGAAAATCACTGAACCACTAATACAGTATGTGTCAATGACCACTGGTGTACCCAGAAGGGGGAGGGTGGAGTGGTTCAAGCACCCTCTTTGAAAGTTCGGAATTTTTTAAATTGCGTTTGCTCAAAAATGCTGCTTCCACGCATCAAATCCTAAATTTCTACAGGAAACGTTTACAATTGTACACTAATTTCACATTTTGATTCGGCTTCGTCCCCCAGGCCCCTACCTGAGCTGTTACCCTGGACCCCACTGAAGGACGTCGGTCCCCTAGACCTTCCTGTCTCTGCCCCCTTCGGAAACTGTCTGGATCCACTCTCTGTAAACCTTTCCATTGTAAAATCATGGGTACGCCTATGCCAAAATAACAGATTTAGATAAGTCGTTTTGTCACAAAGTCACTTAAACCGTCGACAATTCTTTTTCACATCGTTAATGACAGATTGGGCAGACGCGAGCAACGACGTTGTACAGTTGTTATGAGATTGATTGATCAGACGTATGCGGCGAGACCGGTTCAGCGCGGGATTAGGTGGCGACTGCGCAGTTCGGCAAGGTTGTCCGGCTTCTGGAGCCACGGCCAGCTTAGCAGGACGTAATCGGCAGTCGTCGATGTAGCACTGATACGTTACGTATTTTCATCACGTAATTGAATAAAGCAGTCGTCGGTCGTTGGTCGGCCGCCCGCCACACACGATGCCGCCGCCGCCGCCTCAGCTGCTGCTGCTGGCCAAAGCTCCGGCTCCGTGTCCTGCGGTCGGTTCGTCTATCTTTGTCGCAAATCATCTACTGCTATACTTCCGACACGGCGATCCGTCCATCCATTAGCCGAGCCGCGGCCATATTGAGCAATGACGTCGGAAGCTCAACAAGCCACTGACCGTGTGTGACGGACACACACTGACCACACTAGTACGCTGACTGACCACTTCTGCATGCGTCCACGTCAGGCCAACGGCTACAGTGCGGTGGGGTTGCTGTTAGGGTTCGGAAGAGTAAATGTTAACAAGGACTCGTGACTCAGGGAGAAAGACTCGAATGAAGGACAAGGACTAACGTCACAGTGTAAGCGTAAAAGGAACCGGGATCATAAATAAAACGAACCGAGAACGATAAATCAGTAAACAACTAAACGAACCAAACTGAGTTATCATTTCATACGTGTGTAAGACATGAATGCAAATGTTTGTGACACTATTATAGATAAAAAAAATAAAGACTTCTCAAGGACTGGGCCACAAGGTCAAGGAAAGGATCAAGGACTGAACGTGCAAAGACAAGGAGTCCTTGAAGACTGAGACCAGGACAAGGACTAACATCCCTGGTTAGGAGCTTCTCTTGTTCTTTCGTGGAAATAGCTAGGACAACCGAGGGACGAGTGACATTTTTGACCCATGACCCACGTGACCCATAAGACCCAATACTCATCGCCGGTGCCTATAAGTGGACACTGGCTATTCAAGTGGTCTTTGTAAAGTTTGGCGGCTACTTTTAATCAGCGGCCACAGTTCTGACTCAAAATTGCAGCCAAATTTTGTCGACTTGATTATGAGTGGACAGGTCACGGGCCACCCACTCGCTATCCGTGAATAACCTATATTGTCACCCATTTGACCCATGACCCACTGACCGTTGTCATCATTGTATGCGTGTGTGGGCTGAAGTTCTACATATGCGTATGCGTATATACGCTGACTGACCATGGCTGCGTCCACGTCGTCAGGCGAATGTGTGAATAGGTCGACGACGCCAAGCACGTTGATGGATTGCTCTGCGTGACGTAAACGTGCGTACACCAGCCACCGATTTCAGTCGCTCTTTCAGAATATACCACGATAGATAAAATATCCAAAGGTCTATTTCGTGACAGCTTTAACCTGTTCGTTATTCATTTATTTATTATACACGGCGTACATATAGTACAGATAGCGTAAAAAGTAAACGCTAATATTTAAAAAAAATTATAATCAAATCACCAGAAAAGGCTAAAGCCGTAAACAACACAGGCATCCAGCAGCACCAAAACCGCAGATAAAATTAAGCAAAAGTCAAACGATATTGCACATAAATGTTTTTTAAAATAAAATTAGTCTGCGGAGCGTATTAATGGCTTACGCCGGCTGTGGGCGAGATGCATCACGAGTTGAGGTCTTCTCGGGGTCCAGTGCTCAATCTCAATTAATGGAGAGTAATTTACAACACTGTCGCGCATCGTCAAAATACCAGTTTCACCACTGCCCGCTGTGTCAATTCAGTTGGCATAACTGGCATTAATTGATACAATAGAATATCCACAGAGAGCACAGCTTAGGTTACATATTACGACTTACAACTTTTCTTTATGAGACAGCATCTAGATTTCAACATAGTCACGTGGATCAATCTGTCTATGCAATCATCGTAGTCTCTGTCATAATTACTGTAATAAACAGCTGCTATATGTTATCACACCTTAGTACGTCGTGTAAAAAAACAAAGTTCCTATGAGTAGGGTAAATCGCCGAAAGTGGAACACATATGGAAACGCGACGTCTTTTTTACGTAACAGGTCACGACCATATGAAGTAATGGTGTGTTGTCTCTCATCGACATTACAGATACATTGTGTTGATAGTGAATGACTGTTGCTTGCCTGGGTGTTATTTACAGAAAATACAGCACCGCTAGTTTGATCCACTTTCGGGGACATATCCTTAAAGTGAAACAGTGATCTAACCTAAAGTGGAACAGTTGCACCAGTAGCCTAGCGCCTATGAAAACCAACCATAGTACAGCACATACATGTACACGCAGTGGCATATTCAATAAGCATAGACTTGCCCATAAAAACTCTTGTCTTGCAGCTAACTTCGAATCACAGCTCTTCCGCTGTATTTTGATACTTCTTGTCCACTGGCCCTACAGCTTGTGATAGGCTTTCTGCTTTGCGAATAGCGACTGT
>Ga0056115_1001753_pt1 | contig 10619 bp, 5 predicted proteins | sample WorMetOlspDAHAB1_FD_77007 | JGI IMG/M metagenome (GOLD analysis project Ga0056115, IMG submission 77007) | Marine gutless worms symbiont microbial communities from Max Planck institute for Marine Microbiology, Germany - Olavius sp. DAHAB.1 ... | reverse complement strand
CTCATTCATCGTTTATTCAGCACGAATGGTAGAAGATACAGACTAGCAACATTTGCAGACTTAATTAAAAAGTGCAAACATGAACACACAATACATACACAGATTGGGGTTACCAATCTAAGTAACCGAACGGAACAAACGTAACATATAATTATCACACTGATTAATTTTACGCAAAAATTTTTCTTTTTGATATGCCAGCAGAGTAGTAGGAAGTTTAAAACCAAATTCAGACTGGCATGTCTTAACAGCGTCGATGTTATTGGTTCTGAATAACTTCATAAAGAATCTGTTATTCACCGCAGAACGGTAGAAGTACATAATAAAGTTCCAGACCATTATTCAGACCCCCTAGGAGGGTGTAGACCCCCTGACTGATGCTAACACCCCACGCTGCCTTTTATGCAGACCCCCTCTAGGGGGCGCAGACACCCTGACTGACGGCGTGACGCTGCGACCCTCTCATGTCCAACGGCAATTACAAGCAAATGATGTACAGAAACAAGGTTTATAGAGTCATAATATTACACATTACCTACAGCTTTTGGGGCTTCGCCCCCAGAGTCCGGACCCCCACCAGGGCTCTGCCCCAGGACCTTGCTGGGGGACTTCCGTCGCCCAGACCCCCTGGTCTGCCATTACACCTCCCCTGTCACTAAATTCTAGATAAAAGCCTGTACGAAACAGTATGATGTCGCCGCGCGCGCCTTCGTGACAGTTTTTTCCGTGAACTGCGCGTCGTGGAATGTCTGTTTATTATTATTATCAGGTATGTACATGTATTTAAAAACACGTAGCGAGCGACGGCACTTTTGCTGATACTTTTTTCATGCTTACGGGAATTTGACGTCTCGGCGATCAACCGCTCAGCAGTCCCGATATTCCCATTTCGCAACTTTAGCCGCGCGACACGCGGAGTCAGACGTTCCGTTAATAGCCTGCCACCGAATTTACTGCTCGGAGAAAATGCATGGACACATCGGCGGCGGTAGCGGCGGCGCGGATATCAGTCGGGTGGCTGACGGACTGAGCGGCGTGATGGACGTATCTAAAACACGGAGCGGACCGAACGGATGGACGGACGGACGGACGCAGGCGTGCAGCTGTGAGCCTTCGGGACCCAGACCCAGTCGAAAACGCACAGTCGACACGTGAATAGTTTCGTTAACGTCACGATAACGTCGCAACCGGTTACTGTGAGCATAATCAGTATGGCATCAGCAAATTAAATTAGTGACCGTGGAGGTAGGCTACATTGAAAGTGGAACCTGTAGGCCTACATGAGTTTTTTTTTGAAAATATGATGGTCATTCCCACTGGAAATCATACAACTTAGTCTCAGACTGCCTTTCGAAGCTTGAGCGCTTAAAATTTGGCCTTTATCAGTTTGGCATCAGTTATTTTGAGAATGTTATATTTTGTATTTCCAGTGCAAAGCAGCAGTAGTAGTGGAATTGTTCGATAGAAAGCTGCACATTAACTGAACTGAGTCAACGTGGCGCCATGGTAACGTCGCAGCCGGTTACTTTGATAATGGGCAAATAAATTGTCGCCTCGTAACACAGGTTGCGTAACCGTTGGCACGTGCAACATTACGTTGACTGGACCGACTTGGTGCCAACGATTTTTCAGTGTGCAGTTCTTTAAATCCGTGCAGTTAAAATATTTATATTGTGTCGTCAGAAGCACAATTTTCAGCTCCAAATGCAGCGCTAAGCGTTCGGCGGAAGGGAAAGTGATACAGTAATAAAATATAAAAATTCTTTAGAATATCTCGCTTGGTATTCCCCCATTCCTAATTTTTGCTCTCTACGGGGGAAATGCGCCGACAGTGTATGAGTGGAGAGAAACTTCCTGATTCCATATAGGAGTACTAGTTATGACAAATAAATTCCCAAATATATTTTTGATACAAGTTTATCATTTATTTTCTTTTTTTGCTGTTTACTTGCCCTAATCATGTACCACCGCCATAATTATAGACAGTCAACATTCTCCCAGTGTCTCTTGGCGCACTTTATACGTAGATTCAAGTAACAGGAACTATTGCTGATAATTTTCAGTACATTTATAAAAAACAGTATGTGATTTCATTTCAACTTTTAATGTACTTTCATTGTACACACATTGAGGATGCTTGTATTAATAGCGACTGGGGTAAAGCAGTGATCAGAGCGCCGAACTCAGCTCAACTCAACTGACAGTCGAGTTCAATGGGCGCTCTGATCATCACCCCCTAACGCGACGCATAACGTTTTTCCAATAGACTGTTTCTTTCAGAATGACCTTCGTCGCATTTTCACGTACGCTTAACTACTTTTCTCACTTATCGACGACCTGTTGTTATACGCTTGCCCGTGCGCGAATGAATATTATAGACCGGACTTGAGTCTAACGGCTGCATATCGAAAGCTACTTCGCATCAAACTATCACGCCAGCCAGCTTCATAATAGCCCCCGTGCGGTGCCTATTTCCAGCCACCTATTACATGTTTTGAAACATTATGAACTACTTAATTCAGTGGTATAACAAACTTGTACTATACGAGACGACAACTCGCAGTAACACACATATTTCACGTCCACACGAGAACGAGTTACATTACTGCAGTTCTGGTACTGTACTTCGTTCATTGCCGATGTAATGGTGTTCGGCATCACATTTGAAAGTGAATCGTAGAAATCCGAGACGGTCGTTCACGGGTGAGAAGAGTACACAGATTAGCAACTCGTTTTATCAGTGCATGGATTAGCATTGCGAAAATAGGTTGATCGAGTGTGGTCAAACAGTCAAACTATCGTCACACAGCGACAGGCATGTACGAGTGACATCCCAAATGAGAGTAACGCACTTCAATTCGATGAACTGACTTTTTATCATCGTGCCCATACGATGGTAAAAAATTCGATCAACACTCTGTTAATCGTCTGTTTATGAAGCTCTTTAATAGGTCTGATACATCGTTAATGAAACAATGTCAAGATCAATTCAGCTTCACACTACTCAGCGTCGCACCCGAGCGTCGTCGAACGAAGTTCATATGCAATTTTTTCCTCCAAATGTTCTTGTGTTAAGTTTACGAGGCTATAGCATATCGTTGTCACATTCATACTGACAGTCTGTTGTTTGTTTTTTTGTTTACTATTCGATTAGTATTATTGTTGTTGTTGATCTTTTGTTATTATGGTGAACAATAGATTTTCGAAAGTACTTGTGCGTCATTCGAGAATCGAGATATGACTCATTACCCGTTCGCTGCGTGTGTGCACAGATGGAAATTTATGAACAAAAACCCGCAGCGGCGGCGGCGTCGGAGGCATCAGAACACGGAGGAGTAGTTGTGTGTGGTGGCGGACAGCATGTAGACGTGATAACATCGATCGTATGACGCAGTTTGTGCCCGCTCGTAACTCTTGTCGCCTTCAGGACTATCGCGCTCCGTCCAAGGACCGACGGAGAGTCCAGCAGTCAAGAAGCGCGATGTGATGTATATGTGTCGCTGGCGCCTCATCCGCTTGAGTGCCGCCACGCAGTGGCGCTTCGTTCAGTCTATACTTCGTCGGTCAGTGCGGTCGCCTTGCATGCTCACTCGGGAGCGTTCGCAGGAAGGTGATGGGGTGTCAGAACACCCCCTTCAGCAGCCAGCAACACCCCGTCACCCGCTCAGCCGAGGTCTCAGTTGTAAAACTCCACTTCAAAATACTGAAAACGATTTCCACCAGTGGCTTTCTGGCAGCTTTAGAGTGCACCAAATTCGTTTTTGGCCGGGGCTCCGGCCCGGACCCCACTGGGGAGCTTACAGCGCTCCCCCAGACCCTCTACCTGGTTTAAGGGGCACTACTTCTAAACTTCTAAGGGGAGAGGAAGGTAAGTGAAGGGAGGGGAAGGTTAGGGGAGAGAGAAGGGAATGGAAAGGGCAGGAGGGGAAAGGGAATTAAGAGAGGAGAGATGGGGAGGTACGCCCCCTTAACGCAAATTCCTGGATCCGACCCTGCTGCGCCTCGTCTATACAACACCCTCTCCGTCATTTCCTTTGTACGTCCCTGTGCTCACTGACGGACAAACGTTACACTGTTGGCGGACATGCTGGTAGCGATCCGCCTAGCTGCATGTTGGACGAATCGATATAGATTTCCGAAGATGACATAATTTTCACAAATCGGGTATAACAATAGTAATCATTGTCAGTCCTTAATTTCAGGCATAATCAATAGTATAAGTAACAGAAAGAAACAACAGAGACGCACACACACACACACACACACAGGCAGGCTACACACTCGAGCAAATCTAAGAAAAAGTATGCATTGAGTTTCATACATGTGCGCAGTCTACAGGGTGGCCCAAAAAGTAAGCCACTATCACGAACCATCAACAAATCGCATTAAAACCCGCTATTGAGGCTAGATTTTTCATCAATTTCGACTACAAAAGGAGCACAAGAATATAATAAGTATGTATTAAATATTCTCTGTCTGACCTAATTTGTGACATCATCACCTGCTCTGTTTGAAGCTGCGATATGGGTAAAATCAACACATCTGATAAAATCATGTTTGTAAACCAGAAAAGAGAAAATATGGAAATAAACGAAATTTTTACACAAATCAACATCTGAAAGATCGTTTAGACATAGAATTCACAGCTTGCTAAGGAGAGCTGATGCCAGAGGAAGCGCTGACATCATTTACCGTATATGACGCATATCGCAGTTTTGCTCGTCAGGCATATATAGTTATTGAGGTCAGAAAGTAGGTCACGCATAGAATATCCAATACCAACGAATAATACTATAGTGCTTGATTAATACTTTAATTTAACGAATAAATCTAATCTCATTGACAGGCTTTAATACGATTTAATACGATTTTTGGATCATTTGGTAGTGGATTACTTTTTTTGGCCACCCTGCATATGTGTAACATTATGATGTGTACGAAAATGAACAACATATCTAAGATTCAGCTAAGTTTAACCTCTTTTACTTGGCCGTCTTTTTTATTTTTTATTGTTTTGCTGCCGATCTAGTGATGGATGGCGAAATAAATATTTTCGTGGATTCTCGGAATGATCAGTGGTAATCACTGGTTTATTTAGTGTTGCGACCAAAGGCTGGATTAGTACATATATGATAGATACAATAAAATAATACTATTCAAAACAAAAAATACACCACATTAAATAAAAAAACACAAATACTACGATACTACAAGCGTTGTTGTATCAATGGCAGATAGTTCAGTATGCGACGATGACTAACGTAGCAAATATTACTGATAATGTTTTAAACAGTGAAGAACAAAGGACTTTCTAAAACGTGCAGTCATAATTATCAGAGGTTGGCACGTTTTTAGATGTCGGAGTTTACTTAGAATGTCTGGGTCCAGTTTCTCAGGAAGTACGTAATGGAGACAGGAGGTATCCGAGACGATGACGCTCCTTTTGAAGAACCGCTCCGTTAACCCTTCCCGCCTCTCCTGCAGTGTGTCGACGTGAGCCGTGATTAATGACGATTTGTAATCAATATCTGGAAATATTTGAACGGAGACGAACGCCACAGCCATGCATGCCCAACAAACTTTCTGTAGTCTGGGGTGCTTTACATTTATTCTTAAAGAGCGTAAGCAGTTGCCAGGTATTGTGCAATTTAAGACATCATAATGAGATGACAAAGACCATAGGCCTACAAGATGGCAATGACAACTGCCGCAGATCTGTGCCGTATAGACAGGAATCAGGATAAAGTCATTCTCGTTTCATGTATTCATGGGGTGACAGTGAAGTCATTCTGTGTACATTAGTTACCCACGCCACGTTGGAGGTATGTTATAGCAGCAGTGTAACATCGTAAACTTACGTATGCTTGCAAAATGCTATCTGTGGCATTGTACGGAAACACCAGTCGATGACTACGGTTAGTGAATAACAGTGCATGAGAATTTGCAGATCTCGGCATTTTGACTCCTCCCTCTTTTTCTCACACTCCATTGGCACGCAGTGACGTCACTGTACCTTATAGGGAATTCTAAAGCAATTTTGAAATGCACAACCTGCTACCTTTTCCCTTACTTCGAACGCTTAGTGCTTCAGTTCGAGCCGAAAATTATGATTTCGTTGACACAAATTCGACAATTTAACTGGATAAATTCGACTTTACAACTGCATACATCAATTCAGGACTGCACATTTTACGCAGAACTGCATGCTAAAAAGGCTAAAGCAATGGCACCACTGCACACTCGGCAGAACTCTTCACCAAGCTGTCCCGTTTAAAGCTGCACAGCGACTGTCGTTCCAGACTACATCCGTCACAGTACACGGCAATGGATCGATGAACGGGTTGGCCGGGCGACGCAAGACGGCGTCCTTCGCGCTGCGGTCTCTGCGCAGCCCGGTCGTAGTAGAGGCCCGCATCGCCACCGCGCCGCTAGAACTCGGCCGGGGCAGCCGTAGTGTAGTGCCGCTGCAGCCGGCAGGCGGCGCCCTGTTGCCCAGCGCGCGTCCGAGTATACGCGGCCGGAACGCGTCGTCGAAACCGCGAGTGCCGCTGACCGCGTACGTCACAATGCTTTCAACCAGTTAAACAATATGTCATGTGCCTCTGCCGCTCGCATGGCACCGGCGTCGTCGTGCGTCGGCGCGTTACGGCCGACGCTCGACTTCCGGTAGCAATTCTCCTTCCGGTTCCTCCGTCGCCGTCGCCGCCGCCGCCGCCCCTGACGATCTTCGTTCTGTGCGCCGCTTTGTGTTTTACGGCCGTCAGCTGTTCGTCGGCATTCGTAACAGAAAGACCGGAACGCAGTAATCGACTACCGGAAATTGGTGAAACTACATCCGGTGATCTTCCGACGTCGATATCCTTCCGCGATATCGTCGCATCGTCGTCCGACGAAGCAAGCTCGCCAACTACGAGCAGAAACGTCCGGCAACCTACAACTACTGACACCGGCCAGTCGGACCAGTTTTCGCAAGCGTCAGTTTCGATGTTTACACGGTCGCAATCAGCGTCTTCTAACAGTCGTTTCCGGTCTAGTGCCGCACCGGAAGTAGCGGTTGATAATGCCTATTTTTCTACTTGGTCGCGACTACGTCATCGCGATAAAACGGGCTCAACAACGTCTTCATTTCTGACTTTGACTTCCAACAGCAACCGTGATGTTGTATCTACTTCTTTAGACGACAAAGAGCTGTCATCGACCTATAGTTCACAACTAACTACTGAGGAAATGCGCGATTTCTCGTTCAGAACGTCGACGGAGATCGTAACGACCGACGATGAACTTGGCGTAAGAGAGGTGCTGGATGTTACGACTCGAGCCATAGGTGCTGAAATCTCGCTGTCCACGCCAACACACCAGGAGAGCGAGGCTCCTAGTTCTGGGAATAAGCGGGACAGAGTATATGGCGGTGAGGATAGTTTTCGCGCAGGTTTCCGTGCAGACTCGTACAACACGCGGCACGACGATGCATCTCGGCGTTTTGCGTCGTCGACGAAAGCGACCCCCGGCGGTCATGCGGCGAGTCGAACGGCGTCGCGTCGTGGTGGAAAAATGAGGTGCCTTCGAGTGAGAACGGGCGGCGGCCCGGCGACGGACTGTTCTGGCGGCGTTGGCGACCGCAAAGACGAAGGACCACCAGATCGTCGTCGTCGTCGTCGGCGTCTCGAGTTCTGCGACACTTATTCGGCGTTCGTCGCCGACTTCGACTGCGCGCCGTCCTCATCCTGTCTGGAATTCCTCTGCCCGCAGATCGTCCGGTTGGATCGGCTGGCGCAGTCCATGAATGAGCGTTTCGTCGAAAGAATGGTCAAATACGACTGCGGCAATGGCTACTCCGGCGTCTGGAACTGTTCCGCGTGCAAGGTAACGACGTTGTCGCCGGCTGGCTCAAACTCAAAAAGTTTGTTAGTTATCTGGCAGCTTCAAGGCCGGATGAAAACAAAGAGGAAATGGCAACAAAAATTGCGTAAAGCATCCATGCTTTGAACATTTTGCAACATTACGATATTAAAACGTTAAATCTTACATTTGATTAAACAAACAAGGTTTTGAGGTTGTAGCGGGTATAAAGGACGACATTGGGTGTTATTTTGTGAGAGGAGACTCAGGAGAGTATACAATGGAAAGGTTTAAAAAGCTCATATTACTGCGTAACCGGGATAACATGCCAAAAGGAGCGACAGAGTCCAGATTTTGGTGATATAGAAACGGTGATCGCTCTATCAAACGTCTGGTGAATCTACTCCACGATGAAGTAAGTGTACGTTGTTTATGATGTACATCGGACGTCAAACGGTCGACTGTATTTCAACCGTATCCGTAAACAGTCGATTAAATTCACATTTCTATAGCGCTTATGAAGAAACAACTCATGTTTTGGTGGAACCATCTACCACCCCGAAATTCTACTTGATTGGAGCCGTCAGAATTTCAACAAATGAGCTATGCTTTAGTGAAAATCCGTCGTGCTTTTCCTTTAATCCTGCTCAACGGCTGACTAACCGGCACAAAGGCATAAGCTTGCTGCGCGGCGCTAATAAATCCTGCGGGAGACGAGTTGATGTCGTGTCGAACAAGCCGCGTGAATATCACGCATTCATCCAAAATGGCAGCTGCTTATGCGAGGTAATGGGTTATAGCGTGGCCATGGACACGCAGCTTATTGTTGGACCAGCTTAGTATCGCATTCGTTCCTGATTGAACTGACAGCGTAAGTTAACGAACCGAAAATAAAGCGCCCGTGCTTTACCTTCGGTTACCCTTCTTACGGTGCTAATGATCACGGCCCATCAGACGTTTTGCAATTACATGGTTAGGCTGGGGCCCGATTAATAAAGAATCTAAATACTTAGGAAAAACGTAGGTGAAACTCAGGAAAATCTTAGGATTCTCTGTTTAAGCTCTGTATTGCACTGTTTAAAGCACGATGACAGGAGCCAATTAACTGTTTGTATGTCACCAATCGGACGAGCAAAAAACCCAATAAAATAATACTACGCTTCTCAGTTTTACTGTGTATACTTTCCACAAACGTTAAGTTACCGATTTATAAAACAGTTGACTGTAGTAGACCAAGGTAACTAACAACAAAAACATACAGAGTGAGCCCCATAAAAGTAAGCCACTATCACGAATCATCATTAAATCGTATTAAAACAGGCTATTTTTGCTAGACTTTCATCAATTTCGACTGTTAAATGAGCAAAAAATATGATAAGTCTGTATTAAATATTCTATGTGGGGCATAATTTGTGACGTCATCACTTGCTGTGTTTTAAAGCTGCGATACGGGTAAAACAACGCATCTGATAAAATCATTTTTCAAAACTAGAAAAAAGAGAACATATGGAAATAAAAGATATTTGTACATAAATCTCAATTTAAAAGATCGTATACACACAGAATTCACAGCTTGCTAAGGCGAGCTGATGTCAGAGGAAGCGCAGATATCATTTTAACGTATCTGACGCAGTTCGCTAGTTTGTGGGTCAGGCATAGTTATTAAGGTCAAAAAGTAGGTCACGCGTAGAATATCTAATATAAACGAATAATATTATAGTGCTTGATTCATACTTTAATTTGACGAATATATCTGATCTAATCTAACTGACAGGCTTTAATGTGATTTAATACGATATTTTGATCATTTGGTAGTGTCTTACTTTTTTGGGCCACCCTGTATATTCTCTCTCTTCACGTCCTGCTGCTACACGACAGGCAGTGTGACAATGACAATCGAAAGTAGCACAAATACGTGTGCATAACAACTAACCAACCAGACACTAAATCTAATCCTAACCGTAATCCTAACCCTAACCCTACTACTAAACACCAGCACGCAATAGTGAACATTCAACTACATATATAGTCACATGCCCTACGTTGCCAGATAAATTCATACGAGACACGTTGTTGCACCGTTTGTAATACTTTCGCTTATAATTGTCACATTGCCTACATGTACGACATTGTAATGTAACAGCTTAGCAACAGAAATTGCACACGATCGTTGCACAAAACACATCATTGAGCGTTTAAATTTTCAGTAGATCTGGACGACAAGATAACAGGACTCTAACCGTCGTCGCTGATACGAAACAAAACGTCGTTAGTCATAAAGTGAAAGTGAAAGTGACTTTTTTATAGCGTTTTGTTATGAAACAATCATCTTCCAATATGCTGTCGTCACAGACAGAGCGGGAGTACACGTGACACTCGAAAAAATACAAATATAGTTTATACTCGTATCGCAACCGGTCTGTATTTGAATCTGATTCGCCTGCGACATGATACTGGCGTTATATAAATCAGTTTTGATGGCGTTAAGATTGATTTTTCCGCATACACCAACATACAGGTCTCATTCATCAACAGCACCATCCAAAAGCTCGGCGATGATCTGTTCCAACTGCCAATCAACCACCGTCTCAGTCAGAGCGTACACTTCTGACACAAAAAAATGTCATACGATCCTGCATCATGCCTCATATCCGACTGTCAACCGGATTAAGATTATTACACACGAAATCCGTGTGTCGGGAGAAATTATCCGAAGAGAATCACGTTACTAGAGCCCGGCATGTTTTCTGACGCGCTGCACAGTGTATGCCTACACGGCG
>Ga0056115_1001752_pt1 | contig 10619 bp, 6 predicted proteins | sample WorMetOlspDAHAB1_FD_77007 | JGI IMG/M metagenome (GOLD analysis project Ga0056115, IMG submission 77007) | Marine gutless worms symbiont microbial communities from Max Planck institute for Marine Microbiology, Germany - Olavius sp. DAHAB.1 ... | reverse complement strand
TTTAATGTCTTGTGTATGTAACTATGTGCTGCCTGCGTGGCGTAATAAACGATAATAAATAATAATAATAATAATAATAATAATAATAATATAAAGCTATTTTTAGAACAAAATGCTGAGATATATATAAAGGGCGTTCCATAGTCCGTGGGCGGCGACGTTCATCGAGACGGAAGTGGTTAGTTGTTCGATAGTTGTCAGCCATTACTTTGTGAAATAAAAGTTACTTATTGACTGTATTACTTCATTTGGTGGTTTCCTCGTCGCATTCTCCGCCGCGCAAGTCCGAAAGTTGACGAAATTATTTCACTGGTGACACAATGCAGGCCATTAAGTGTGTAGTCGTAGGCGACGGGTACGTTTTCTCGTTATATCCTAGTGTTGCCGTTTACCTGTGTTCTGCGAATTTAAAATTGCGCATTGTTAGGTTCAGATCGGCGATCTGATTGTAAGGTAAAGAAAAATTGATAGGGTCAGATCGTCACAATTTGAGGCCATGAATTCGTAAGTTAATTCATCCACTCTTGTTTTATTGTAACCTTCTTTGGCTCACTATTTCAGTTTTCTGTTTCATTTAGAGTAGCCTACTTGTGCGTTAAAGTTTATACTACTAGTTTGGTCAGAGTAGCAGTGTAGACCTATGTTACCTGGCTGTCTAAACTAGAATGTCAGGGTTTGACGAATTGAAAACTAACTACCAGTGTTGGAGTCCTCAAGGACGAGGACTTGTCATCGAGGACAATTTTGAAGTCCTTGGTCTCGGCCTTGGCCTTGAGAGTCGAGTCCTTGGCCTTGGCCTTGCGAGTTGAGTCCTTGGCTTTGTGACTCAAGTTTTCGGAAAAACTTAGAGGACACACACTTCACAAATCATTGCTCTGCTGTGTGCTGTGTGCTGTTGAAACTGGTGCTAAAACACTTGTAGGCTACACTATCTGAACATTATAGTCATTGCAGGTGAATGTTCTGCTGTTTGATTATAATCTTGTTCTCCGTTGCCTTTAAGTGAAGTCCTTGGCCGTGGCCTTGGCCTAGATGGTTGAGTGGCGTAGGGGGCGTAGGGCGTTTTCGGACTTCGGTACATGACTATTTCGGTACATACTACTTCGGTACATAAATTTTTGTTAGGTATACTTCGGTACATAAAAATATCCATTTCGGTACATGTCGTTTTTGGTACATAATGTGAATGGTACAATAGCGACTTAGGTACATCCTTTTTGTCCTTTTTGTTTATGGCAGTGTGCTTCCTAGTTTTTCCATGTGTTTTATAGTTTGATAAGTGGTAGCAGTGCATTGTGCACGTTTGCTGTTCTAGGTCTATAGACATGGATCAACGGGTCAACGGTGCTAATAAAGCTAATAAGGCCTATGCTGAATGCTTAAAATTCGTAAGTGCGGGTGTTATCGGTTTCGTAAAGCTTAACGCTTTCCACAGTTTTTTTAAAATATTTTCGAAACAAGAAGAAAGGTAAACGAGTAATGCAATGCTTTTTTTTACTGAACAACTAGGCTTATACACTATATAAAAGTGTAATCCGAGCGAAGCGTACAATAGCTGTTATATGCCTATGTGTAGTTACAGTGGAAAACATCGAAGTATAAAGGACACAGGTACAGTAATAAATTCAGTTAAATCGCGCGTTGATAAATTACATTTGATATGTGCCGAAGTGGTCTAATACAATGTACCGAAATAGTACTATCAAATGTACCGAAGTGGTACCGCCAAAAATTATGTACCAAAGTAGTTATCGTATGTACCGAAGTCGCCATGTACCAAAGTTGTACACTCCCATGTACTGAAAGCGTCACGTACCGAAAACACCCTAACCTGGTGTAGTCCTTGGCCTTGAGACTTGTGTCCTTGACTCCATCGCTGCTAACTACATTTACATCTCCAAGTTAAAAGTAGCCACATTTTCATGTCATGTCGATATGACTGTGATGATCTGACCCTATCAGTTTTTTATTACCTTACAGTCAGATCACCAATCTGAACATAACATTGAAAAATTGATAGGGTCAAATTGTCACGATCATAGCATCGACTTCACATGAAAATGCAGCTACTTTTAACGTGGAGATGTGAATGTAACTTAGTTTTCAATTCGTCAAAACCAGTCTGGCCTGATTTTCTAGTTTAAACTGCCAGAATGCCAGGTTTATACAGACATGTAGTCTGGTAGTGGTAACAAATGTCTACAAATTGCTGCTCTGGCCAAACTAGTTGTACAAAAATTTTTGTGCCTAACAGTCAGATTGCCAATCTGACCCTATAATTATTATTTGAATATCAAAGTGGCTTGCCGTTGCTTTACCACTTACTGGACAATTTGCCGACGTACCAACTTGCAGTCAGCCAAGTCACGGACTGGTCAACTCACCGACTAGTCAACTTTCGACAGCAACTTGTTAAAATCACGTTCAGAAAGATAATTTCAGTTTCCTCTTTTCTGTTACTAAGGCCGTATTCCATTTGTCCAAACTGGCTTAGGTTTCAGTCCTAAAACTGGTTTAGGTTTGCATGTACATGTACAAATGTTGTGAGCAGTTTGGTTTTCGCACAATAATTGCCTTGTCAACGACTGTAACAACATCACTGTTCCATCTAAATGTGTTGGCAAAAACGTACGTTACATACAGTCATGTGCCTAATTATGTTTTATTTGACATAACAATATTTTTGACAATATTATACAACAATTTAGTGATAGAAAATCTACATGTATTCATAACTTGACTTCAACATTTATTGGTTTCATGCAGTAAATCGTCTATAAACCGGTTTGCAAGGTTTAATCCAAACCGAGTTAATTTATGGCAAATGGAATGAGGAAACTGAAAAAATCCAAAACCAGTTTCAGTTTAGGTTTGACAAATGCGATATGCTCTGTAAGTGTCATTATTACTTATGGATGTTATCTCTTTATCACCCTTCTATCCAGTAGTCATTCTGATAACTGAATGATTTACTGACTAACCAGTTAGTCAAGTTCCAAAGGCATATGTTTAAAATTGCATTTACATGGTGTATCTAAACTCAATTTTTCATCAAACATTTTAGTGAATTAAATATCCTGAAAATTATCTAGTTCGTGAGTTGACCAGTCTACAAGTCGACTGACTGTGAGTTGGTTGGTTGTTAAAGTGAACCCTTGGAATACATTGAATACATTGGGAATCGTCCGATGAGCTATAAAACAATGCGTATCATTGTCAACTTGTCAAAAAATCAGCTGTATAGTAGTACGGTTATGAGTCAGCATATATGCCACTTCCGTTGTTATTGCTGCCTGTCCAAGATTTTTTTTGTGAAGAGTTGACTGAAAAGTTGACTGTGTTTTGAAAAATTTGTCAACAATTTTTGCTGCAGCTGGTACACATCTGTGGCACAGTCTCACACTGGTTGTACTGGCACATAACCTTAGTAACAGACAGCTTAAATGTTTGCTGAAAAAAGCATGTTTATTTTACTAAACTGCAGTGCTGTCCTGCGTGACTTTTTCGTACTGTGTTTCTTAGAAATGCTTTTAATAACAAGATAAATACGGTAATGCATTTTCATGTTGCCATTGTTGACAGTGTTTTGACGTTGTATATGTAATGCAATGATTGTTTTTTTTAATCAGTGTTAACACATGCCTTCTACTGTGCATGCTGTTGTTCGTGTATTATAGAGCTGTAGGTAAAACTTGTTTACTAATCAGCTACACAACAAATGCTTTCCCGGGTGAATATATCCCAACAGTGTAAGTACCCGTAGTTTCTCATTTATTTTTTAAAAATAATTTTATATATATCGATGATTATAACATATGTTCTTTCTGTGCAGTGAATATCTTGTCCAGTTTTGTTGTAGAAATGCATGCGATGGTGCGGTATAGAATTTCCCTTGCAATCATTGCTGATTAATGTGCATCTTTATTTTTTTATTTTTGATACACCTTTCCAAGCACTGACTTCTCATTCCCAGACATTTTGGTGCCTCTCCTGATATATTTTAGTGCCTTAATATTTCAGCCATATTATGAATAAATTTTTACAGCCAGTCGTCATGTTCCTTTCTTAAATGTTTGTGGCTAATTTTTAAGTGCAGATTTCTTCCATAACTGCTGTAAAGTGTAAAAAAATTTTTGTGTTGTATACATAATCATACTGTATAATAATATAAGATAACTCAGCACAGCATTAAATTATGATAGTTAAAAATGCTGAGGCTGCAGTCACTTTTGCCAATATTATTTGTCTTTTGACCATTTAGTAGGAATCTGTTGTAAATGTGTGTGTGTATAGAATGTTTCTTGTTTTTTTCTTTGTTGGGCCAGGTATTGTGATGCTGTCATGCATTGGTGTTGTGTTGAATTGGCAGATTTGACAATTACTCGGCAAATGTTATGGTCGACGGTCGGCCGATTAATCTCGGCTTGTGGGACACAGCGGGGCAGGAGGACTATGATCGACTTCGGCCTCTGTCTTATCCACAGACGGTGAGTTGATGAGTGCTGTGATAATGCCGGAAATGTGACGTTAAAGATGTGTGTATAGAGTCGTACATTAATTGCAGTCTTTGTGTGGTGAATGCCACGTTAGTGACGTTAAAATATTATTCACGGTTTCAAAAGGTAGTAAGTTTGGGGTTACCACTTTACTGGAATTCTTGAAACCTGGAATGTCACGGAATTCTGCCAAGGTCAGGGAAAAGGCACAAAATCAGGAAATGGTGAAGGAATTTGATTGTGAAACCTTGGCAATATGCGTCTTACCTGGTCTTTATTCTAACTGTATTTATTATGCATATCTGTCTTTAATATTTAGAGTCGACTTTGTTTGGTTGCTGATACAAACTTTGTAACAAGTAGAATTTGTATTCATGAAAGTATTCATTATGTTGTCTGCCATTTCGTCTGGAATAGTTACAGATTTGTTTAGTCTCGAGAGTTCTGAGTCTAACCCTGTCAATATTGAATTGCATTACAAAATTAGTTACTTGTCACTGTTCAGATTTGCGTCACTGTATCCAGACATTGTGTGGGTAAAGTTGTTTTTAAATGATTGGACGAGGAAAGCTTGAAACTGATACCTTATGAACACAAGTCTTGTGTTACTGAACTTTTTAGTATTGCAGTTGGTTCGGTGGCATTTTTGCGTTTTGTAATTTGCAACAAATTTCACTTCATTGTACTTACTGACGATTCAGCTTATTGAATAGTGTGATTAATTGTGACAAAAGATTTCTATTGCATAACTAATCGTGACTAGAATTTCTAATCGATTTGCAGCACTAGTCATTTTAGTGATGTTTAGTTCAAAAATTATGGCCAAATTTTTGATTCTCTCCTTTCCTGTCAACTTAGTATTCTTCCTAATTTGGGACTGATTTATATAGCTCCGTAAGGTTGTAACTTCAGAGGCATGGATACATGACATACCTGTCTTGTTTTTTTTTCAGTTTTCATTTATATTCATACGACATCAACCTTGACCACAGAGCTGGTCATCTGGGTTATATGAAGTTATTTGACACAGTCAACTTTTCTGCTGAATCTGCATTTCTTGATGATTTGGTTTTTAATGTAATACTCTTTAATTTATGCTATTTATTTATGTTTTGTTAGGATGTGTTTTTGATCTGCTTTTCACTGATTAGTCCGGCTTCATTTGAGAATGTCCGTGCAAAGGTAAATTCTGTTTCTACTACCTGCATATGTTATGTGTATCATAGGTAGCATATCAACTTATTTGTGATCTGTACCTGTTTGTACTAGTTTTATCATTGAGCTTCTTTTTCATGGCTTTTGTAAATTAGATGCATTGTTTCCTGTGAAGAGCTGTCCTTTTTTTCTGTGGGTGCACTCATTTAACAATTAGCTATCTTTACGAAAACCCAGCTTCCACGTGAACATTGTGAGTGTGTTATAACAATCGAGCACATCCTATGCATTTGCAGCAAACATCAAAACAGTGGGAGACAATACCTCTCTAACTCTCAGTTTTCACACCTATTTTCTAAGACGTAATGTTTTTAACCATCTCTCTCAATTTTTTAGCTATAGTCCAGCTTCTCTAGAAGGCACAGTATGGCCTCGTTTATTCGAAAGTGCCGTTAAACACCGGTCAGTGAATCGCAGCTTTCTGGTTGGAACACTCAGCAGCAGCATGTCTATTAGCACCATCTCTGACTGACGTTTCTCCTAATGTGTGTAGTGCCTGCACGGTTACTTAATTTTGGTGCTATTTTGTTTGTGCTTACTGTCATGGTGTACATAACGTTATGTACAGTGGTTTCCTGAGGTGAGTCATCACTGTCCAGCGACACCAATTGTGCTCGTTGGAACAAAGTTGGATCTTCGTGAGGACAAGGAGACGATCGATAGACTCCGAGACAAGAAGCTCTCACCAATAACCTATCCACAGGTTAGGCGTCATTTCGTATAAGGTATTGTCTGTTGATAATATATTCGATGCACAGTTTTCTGCATCAGTATTTTCGCACTGCAGGCCGACACATTTTCTACCTTAAGTTCCAGTTTCCTGGCAGTGTTTTGAAGGAAGTGTGCTCATTTTCTGTGGAATATATATCATACCGTGCAATGGTATGGTGTTTAGTGTATTGTGATTAAAATAGTGTATTATTGTCGATATGTTTCCTCAGTTGGTCAGTTTTAGAAGCAAATAGTCACGTTTCCTGCTTTCAGTTGCAGCTTTAGTTGGTGGATGATCATTTTTCGTTCAGTTAATTGTATGATGTTGTTTGTATGTTTCTACGAGTGTGTTGAGAATTATAATTATATCGACAGGTCATTTTGTCCTTCAGCGCTTTGACACTGTTAGTGTTGGTTGGGCTATGTTTCCTGTTAAAAATCGTCCCCAAAAGGACATATTATGTGTTGGGTGGGACGTTAAACCTTGCTCACTTAGTTGTCAGTGGGTTTCCCCTGCAAAGACCAGATTGAAGAGTTATTATTTATTATAATGGTTTCATGTTGCATATTCCCTATACGTAACATTTTATCAACTTTCTCATTAATTTTTATTTATTCTTTTAACTGCAGCATACTTTTCAACAGCACAGTGTAGCCTGTTTGTGCTGAAAGTGACGTAAAATTCCAGTCAGCAATCGATAATTATATTAATTGTATACTCAGAAATAGTCATCATGTTTTCCACTTTTTTTATTAAAGACCATACTAAGCCAGAATTTAACCTTAGACAGAAAGAGAAAGAAAGAGTCGATTTCTAAATCTGTTAACAATAGCAATCGGGACTTTTATGTTCAAATGTTATATAAAGATTCTTACTGACACTTACATTGATAACCTTACTGACATTGCATTTTTTCCCTTTGTTTTATGTTATTCGTGTTTTTTTTTCTTATTTGCTTTGCTGATTGTATCGGGTGCATAGGACACCAGATTTTATAAACTAATATGTATGTATGTATGTTGACATCTGTCTGCGTTGTTTGTGGTCAGGGTCTTGCGATGGCAAAGGAGATCGGTGCGGTAAAGTATCTGGAGTGCTCAGCGTTGACGCAGAAGGGCTTGAAGACAGTGTTTGACGAGGCCATCCGCGCTGTTCTCTGTCCCAAGCCAAAACCGCAACGCAAAAATAGGTGCACGCTTCTGTGAGAACCGGCTTACGTCGAACGAATGAAATTGCCTTCCTGATCGTGATCGTTCTCGTGCGAAGAACGACACCAACGACAAACCCGGCACGTTCGTCGCCGGCTGGTTTTTTGTACATAGTATACGGAGCACTAAAGCTAGATTTTTTATATAACACAATTAAAGCTGTTAGCCGCTATGTGTTTATTAGTAGAAAACCAATACGATTGTGTACCGTAATAATGGACCGGTTTTCTAATTTACGCATGTGTGTTTGCAAATGTGCATCACTATTATGTGATTGATATCTCTTCAGTGCTGTGCACACATTGAAGGCCACAGCAACTTCATAATTCTGCTTCGTCGGACATTTGCTACAGTAATTAAACTTTGTCCATCCATATTGCGTTTGTAATAATGTGACAAAAATGCATATATGAGATAACGTGATTGGTCTTCCAGAAAAAGTAAACCAGCGTGCATAAATTGGTTATGTATTTGCATAAACTGCATAAATTAGGAATCGGTCCCCATGTCTGTTATTGTAAGGCTGTTTTGCGTGCTGTTATTTTGACGTATGGTCGACATTTTATTACGTTCGCGCGAGTAGTTATTTACTGAAAGCATGTCCGTGCCAGATTTGCTGTGTATGTGTGTGTATGTTCGTTCACTGTTACGGAAGAGTTGTCCGACTTAATACAAGAATCAACCAACATTACATTCTTCGCTGTGCTATCCCGCAGTGAGTGAGTGAGTAGAGTTTAACGCCCCAAAATCCTGCACCGTTGCCAGTTAAATTGACGTATTCGACAACAATCATCCGTACGTTTTGACGTTTCTTTTTGTCTTGCAAATGTGGAGTATTATGTGTGAAATGGAAGTTGTTATGTTAACAGCGCTTGAATTTTTTTTCCGCTACTGCTTTCATTTCATCGGCTATTTGTAATCGAGAGGCTCTGTGTGTGTGTGTATACTGAGGTCTGAGTGCCGCAGATACTGGTTGTCATTGCGGCAGAAAAAGAGGATTTGGTAGGTGTTGTGTAAGTGTTGTATTTTGTAATTGGGCTCGGATGAAACTGTGGACCAGCGTTACATCTTACGACAGCTGGCAGGCAGTGACGTATTCGACATGGCGGGTTCAGTGCAGTTTTGTTCGTTAAATTCTTTGTGTGAAAAGGTTCGTTGTGTTTATTATTGCGAAAGCCGGTTGAGGAAAACGTGTTCGAAGTTCTTGTTAAAATCCTAAAAAGTTTTACACTATAGCTGTGAGTGATGTGATTGGTAGCATGTAAAGTTGTAACTAATGTATATTTGAAGCATGCAAATATCAGCCAGTTTGTTTGATGGTGATAGCAGAGCTCCAGTTTTGTCCAGTTTCGCTAGAATTTGGTCTGCCTGTTGAGGTAAAGATATCAACCTCAGTCGTAAATGACTCCTGCTTATAGACTGTAGACCCAAGGCATTAAGTTTTGCTGTACGTCTGCAGAACTGTGTTAGCTAACTATTATGTGAAGTGCCCATGCAATAATTTATTTTGTCATAGTGTCAACTAAATCGCAGCAGATGTAACAGTGATAATAATGTAATTAATTACATTAGTGATTTTCGTGCATGCACGAGTTGTGTCAGTGACCAACCACTTTGTACTCAAATTCCACGTTTGCTTTGATTTGTGTTGATGACCTTCAAATCGGGGCTTTTTTACCATACTAAGTGCTAGGGAATTTGCGCACCAGCCTTTCGACCAGCCCCACCAACTCCTTGGTAACTGCTAATGTCCACCAGAGTTTTGCCCTTATCAGGTATGGACGAGGAACATGTCAGTGCTGTGCCGAGAAAGAACTTGCAGAAGAGATCCTGTTGTGGATAAAATTCGTATTTTCTTGCAGTTGCTAATGTGATTATCTTACCTACTTGGAGAGAATTGCAGTTACAAGTACATTTCGTATGCAAACGTTTCCGTTTTCTTCCTGTGTTGTGAGGCTGAAGATGTGCCCGAAAAGTCGGGAATGTGTTCCGTCTGGGTAGTGGACACAAGTGGCATAGCTACATTGGAGCAGCTGCTACCTCCCCCCCCCCCGCACTCTCAAAGCCCACCCGTCCAAATTCGAGTTTTTTTTGGTTGGCGGGCGGGGCAAAGCTGCTAAATGATTAATTCAGTAATATGTATAATGTGGTGTTATATATGCACTAATTTCAACAGTCAGTTTTACAGAAAGTTGTTTGTTTCGCCCCCAGACTCACCAGGGATGAGCCCCCCATTTTGCAACTCCGAAAAAATGTTTCTAGTTACGCCACTCTGCCGCGTGCGTGCTGTTTTTTTTTACAACATGGTGATGCTAGCTCGTGTAGTTCGTTTTCCAACCAAAAGTTGTCAATAAGACTGACAGATAAACTCTGTGGAAACTTGCTTATTTTGTTGCGTTATCTATGCTTGGTTCGTTCGGTTCGTTGTTCAGACATCGCCGACATTTATTCCTAATGCATGGTTACCACTTTTCTGGAATTTCTGGAAAACTGAAAATGTCAGGGAATTTGGCTAGGGAAAGGCCCAAAGTCCGGGAAAACTCGGGGAATTGTCGGAGAAATTTGATTGTGGCAGATCAACCAAATAATTTTTCAGTACTTTAGAGTCGTACTGTAATTCATTTTTCATACGTGACGATGTTCACGGAGAATTTGAATTAATTAATGTGCATTTGTTAGACACATTGCCTGCAATTTCGTTTGGAAAAGTCGGGGGGGGGGTTGCCTGGAGGCTGGTAACCTTGTTAACGGCAAAATGGCGAATTACGTTTTCGTCGCGTGACGTGGCTGCCGGCATGTCGGCGGACTGCAGCATTCGGGCTGACTAACGTTGTGCTGCGTCAGGTTGCTGTCTTCAGTGCAGTGTAATAAAGCTGTGAAATTTTGGAGCTCCTTGCTTCTCGTAAGGTGACTTGCGTTGTACAGTTTTCAAACTCGTGTGGTTTAATGCCGCGACCGCAAAATGTTTGATCGTCTAGCTCGGACTGG
>Ga0056115_1001751_pt1 | contig 10623 bp, 10 predicted proteins | sample WorMetOlspDAHAB1_FD_77007 | JGI IMG/M metagenome (GOLD analysis project Ga0056115, IMG submission 77007) | Marine gutless worms symbiont microbial communities from Max Planck institute for Marine Microbiology, Germany - Olavius sp. DAHAB.1 ... | reverse complement strand
GTGAAAGTTGAGTCGGGGAAGCTGTCCTACTGTTTTCATAGTTTTCATATTAGGCTCAAGCAAATGAGGCAGGATCAGCCGTGGAGTGGGGGAACACCACTAAACGTAGGCCTATTGAAAAATACGAAAATAACTGTTGCCCGGCAAAAGGCAAACGATGTTGTCGGCCACCGACGGGCAATGCAAACTTTAACGGCGCCAAACAGCTCGGCCAGCCGGCCGGCCGGTCTCAGGTCATAGAGGGCAACGCCATTCATGCGACGCAGGTGAGGCAATCAGACACACCTGAAAGCACGCACACCTGGTCGCTGACGGGCTACGCTGCGAAACTTCGTACAAACCGCGACACAGAAAGACGGCATGGCAGCACGCTGACTATTCGCGACGTTCGAACCGCAGCGAATGACGCTGAATGACGACCAGTGACATCCGCAACTTCCAAGTCAAACTGCATTAAAACGAATTCTCGCACTCATTTAAACAACTTTTGGTTGGTTTGGATTCAACGGCACTCTTATCATCGTGTCTTTAAACAATAAACGGTCTGGTTGAAGGCCGCCTAATATTACGGAGAACGTTTTTAAAAATACCGCGGGGGCTACAATAATGCGAGAAAGTTGAGAGTTAAAACAAACAGAATAAGGGATGGGGAAAATACACAACTCAGTACAACACAACAAATCCAAACGACTAAAGCTTTCATGTTTAGTTGCCTCTTTTAAACACTCGGCCGGGATACGACGTGGGCATATCCTACAGCTAACGCTATTCTAGCGACAAGACGGGGATATCAGTCAATAGCTGCCTAATATAGACAGCATCAACATTAACACATGCTGATAGGCACAACATACGATCAAAACTGAAGTATCCCCGAAGCTCCAAATCTACATCACAATACAGAAAATCGAGTTTTTGGAGAGAACAGCACGAATTTAATAATCAATCTTCATTCCATGATCCAGCTGCAATGGCACGACACAAAAAATCCCACAGACGTAACGTGTCGAACGGGATTTATATGATGTCAGTCACGATTAAAAATTTTTTTTCTTAATAGCATAAACGCAGCGACAAACAGTTACACAAACAGACAGATAGGCACTTTGATTCAGGCTCACATTATACCACAAAACTTGTCAAAAGCTACTGCTGCGCTGAAAATAATCAACAGCAATGAGCTATGTATATACATAAGCACTCACACAGCGATATTTCAACAAATATGTACATTACACGTTTTGCGTGAACAACCATCTCATAAAAAACAATTGCCATATTCGAAATGTTCACTGAGTTTAGACGCTTTTAGTTTGTTCTTGCTTATTAGACGCATTCACGCGGATAACTACATATCAGGGTTGCTGTCTTTCAGTTTAAAATTCAGTGGCTGTTTCAGAACCTTTCAATAACAAAAACTCAAAGATGCGGTGTCTATCTGGTATGCAAAACATTTACTTTAGCCACACAGGTTTGCAATATCAACAGTTCAATGCATCCAGTTAACAGCAATAGTTTTACTAAAGGACTGCTAGTTAGTAGCCATCAATAACCGGCGTGCAACTCGAAACTGTTAACTAGACCTGCAATTCATATTCACAGTAACCAGTTTTAAAAGAGACTTCAAAAAATTCTTTCAATTCAGTCATGTGCCAAACACAATCAATCATCAATCAACACAAAGCACAAGTAATAAACGTATCAATGTTCAATGCTTAAAATTATTTCATAAGCAATAATTAAAAATCGATAATAAATAACATTTTGGCATAATCAAAAAACGTCCACAGTCCAAATTTTTGCGACAGATTCTCGTACCACTTGCCGGAATTTAATCAAATCCTTCGGCGCCATGCTTTTACTGTCACGCGCATCAGCAAGAATGACAAAACATTACAGAATGCATAAAAATATATCGGTGGTATCAGTTGGTTGTACTGTGATGACGGACCAAATCACACAGAAATATCTATGCAAAAATGTATCAGTGATTCGCAACATAAAAAATAGCTTACAGTATAGAACAATAACCAGTCAACTCTGAATGGGAAAATCAAAATACTGGACCAGAAAAGGTGCCAAAACTTACCTCCGTATATGGATTTGTCTTTTTCCACTTGGTTACATTTGTAATATTGTTCTCGCCATTGGGTGAACGTCAAATATGCCACAACATTCAGGAACAATGAATTATATATCTGCTTGTTTTTGACGATTGAACATCAATCCTTATAACCGGTACGATTGCTTCTCCATGTGACATTATGCATCACACGGTAATTACACAGAAAAATGGCAAAGTGTCGACGTTGACAAAACAAAAAATGGTCACATCTTAACTGTGTCACGAGTCGAGTTCGCACAATAAAATATCGCCATTTCCAGTTACTCCCATCAATCAACGTTGCAGCTCAAATCTTACGCCGAAGACACACAAAGGTCGAAAAATGGTGCGCAAAATCAGAACCCACTTTCAAAACGTGTTACGCGAAAATCACTCAACCACTCCGATTTCCGACTGCAATTAAAATGCACACTATTCAGAGGTCGACTTTAGGCGAGCACATGACCGTAGCAAACAAAAACAAAAGGGAAACCGAAACAACTGTTCGTTTCAACGGCAAGAAATGTGACGTGGCATAAGCACTGCCACCAACTTGGTCGGCCATGTTTGTTTTGGGCACTGGATAAGATCGTGATCCAAACGAAAAACGTCCCGGAAAAATCAGTTCGAAAATCGTCGCCGGTTTTCAACCGTGTGCGTCTCTTCGGCGTCAATGATGCTGCCAGTTTCGCACAAACTCTGCAGTCTTTCTTCACAAAAAGTAATGCGGCGTATCCACTAGGCATTAACGGTGACTACTGCGCATAGAACTGAAGGCCACAGCAGAGCCGACAGAATGGCTCGGTCAAACCAGCTGGTGTATCTATACGCAGCCGAAGTTAGTCCAACTACTCGGTACTATACAACAGTTACAAAACACGTCACACACACACACACACAAATACACACAATCGTGTATGAGCAGTGCACAGGACAGGTGCCCAGCCATCCACCCACCTTTCTCGGCAGTATCTGGGACTGCACGTATGCCACTGTACATCGTGTTGACAAATGAAAAGACCAGAAAATCAGCCACTGACTACAGTGTTCCAGCATTATTGCGAGAGAATCCTACACATTTAAACTGCTCAACTACCACTAGTAAGTAACACCTTAAAGATGAGGGATAAACAGTGCACTAATGGATCTAATATTCACTCAAGTTCATGACATAAACTTGACACGACAGACATTAAACATGTTATCTTTGAAAAGCAGAAATTGGTAACCAGAGCTGCCCACATTTGAGTAAATTGTTTATGACTTATGAATACAGCCAGAATAAGGCCCTCCAGGGTGCAGACTAATACCCAGCAGAGATAGCTATCCCAAAAAGGCATCTGTCGCCAGTATGCACTCAGTCAAGCACAAATCTGTCAATCAGGCGAAGAACTCCTGGTCCTTGGCACGCGTGTAAGCGAACGAGTGTCGTGGTTCGTCAAGTGAGTAGCTGCCTTCGTCCTTCTTGCGCATGCGGTACACCACGAACATCAGAATCAGAATGATCAGCAGCAGAATCAGCACAGCGGCACCGATGAGACCTGCATCACCATACAGTTCACTTGCTTACGCGATACAAACGACAAACTCATTTTGCCTGCACAAGTGAGTAAGGCTTAACATCACATCCGACACATAATAGGTCATTTCGGGAAGGATTTTTACAGGCTACGTACAGCCTAACCAATAGTGTCAAAGCACTGAAGGCAAAACCATGTGATGACATATCAATCTTATGAAATTGAATCCAAAAAAGCAAAAGTAAACAAAGTAATAAAAAAAAATATAGTGCCATAAATACAATAAGTTACAGAGGCATTTGAAAGACAGCGCCAAACTGAGAGAGATCGAAACAATCATATTACCTAAAATTAAACTGTCTGCTTAGAACAGTGACAAAAAGCGTTTTCATTTCATGGCAACAGAGCCCTAGTTGCAAATCTAACAAAAAATGGATGGCAGCTATCCACGGCTAGACTGCAGCTTCAAAAATTCTAGATAGTTTGCTTAAAAAGTTGATACTGTTTGGGAATTTACAATATGTGAGAAAGTTAAGAGGCAGAAGAGGACAACAAAGGAGGACAGAAAACACACACACACACCACTCAATATTATAATACAATAAACCCGATCTGGATATGTCGCCTCTTACAACACACGACAAGGAAATTAAGTGCGCTAAGTCAACAGCTCCACAGACAACACGGGAACACTGGCGTACGACGAGGCTAAAAGACGAGTGTGCAACACAATATATTAACAACAAGCCAAGGACGTAGATAAAGATTCAGTAGATCGGCAACAGCATTTTGAGAAGCACACTATTAGATTTTTCTGCATAAACAAACAAAGAAAATAATACTAATACCAGGCGCTAATAAGAAAACTACGGTAATAATAACACCACGAAAGTACTTCTAGCGCCAAAGCCATATGCAAAAGTTCACTCGGGTCATCAGTGACAGTTGGTCAGTGCCAGGTGGCCGCCAACTTGTAGGCCAAGCTGCGAACTTGACGTTTTAGTCCACCTGTAGGCTGCTATAGACCGAACATTTCACACACTGCCATTTGTTATCATAACTCAGCCTTAAGGTTGGTACTCATCTGAACATCCCACATATATGGTTGGTTACATTAAATTTGCATAGATTAGGAAATTGGTCAATCCGTGTAAACTGCAAGCTATGCTCACCGACACAAACAGAACAGACAGTCACCTGCGAGGAAGAGCGGTTCACTGAGTATGAAGGCTCGCAAGTCCGACGGTGGCACTTTCTTCACCTCAGGTTCGTCATCATCATCGCCATACGGAGTAGCTACACAACAGCATATTCTATACAGTTCACCGCACAGTGCACATACATAAACATTACATTACTCTCAAAGTGCACCTGGGCCAGCAGGCTGTCCCCTTGAGTTTGTTTCCCCATTTCTTCTGTACCTGTGCATCTTAATGCCTCATATCATTAACTTTTCACATCCTCTACGACACAGCTCAACCCTACCAACTCTCACTTCGACATCCCATATACAATACATGACACGTACATTCCACACTAGCCCAAAACCACTTTAGTCTCTCTTCAAAGTACATTTGTTTATTATAGCAAATCATACACTTCATATTCCCCTTAACAAATAAGAGGACAGTGCAAGTGGTAATATAACTCCGTCTGAAACCCGCGGTGTCCGATTAACGTCACAGTCACATACACCGAGTACACACAAAAAAGCATAAAACAATGAAACATACACTTAGAATAAAAACTAAAGATCAAAAATGCACAATCTAATCGCCTATAAACCACAGTAAAGTGAATCGCCTAAAGCATCACATGCCCATGCAGTTGAACTGAACAGCTCACGAACTAATTTTTTTGACACTTAACAATCTAATCGCCTATAAACCACAGTAAAGTGAATCGCCTAAAGCATCACATGCCCACGCACATGGTACCAACACTGGTGCTGAATCCCATTCGGCAGACACAGCCCAAAGCCGGACCACTTTTCGAGGTGGCACAATGCATAATGCAGTACATGTCCCAAGAGACAAACTAACAGTCTCACCAGCAGCCACATTTTGAGGTTAAAATGCATCAAATCTAATTTCAGCTAAGGATCTGCACCAGATTTAGCTGTGGAACTCACAATTTGTCATGTCGGCCTCCTTGACATGTCTCGACCCTGAGCCCTACAACTTTTTAAAAATGTTCCAGCAGGGCGAGTAAAAACCCCCGAGTGATTGAAGAAATAACGTGGCTAACATGTGCCAACAGAGCAAAACTGGAGTACTGTTGCAAAGTGAACATACTCGTGGGACGACGGGGACGTTCGCGCGTGCGAGTTGTGTATTCCACGATGAAGATGTCGTCTCCGCCATCAGTGTGACCTGGTATTGGTTGAATGCCCGGCCTCGGCCTCGTGTCTACAACCATTATCATTCAGATTACTCGTAATCACCCTAATGATGCAACATTCTAGGTGTTATCTAATTTCGTGATGCTACTGTGCTTAATGTGCTTCAAGCTTCAATAACGGAAAAATGCAGGGTATATGACAAAATCGTAATTGAAAATTTGAAAAAGAGAAGATAGAAATAAAGAAATTTTTTTATAAGAGTTTCAATCTAATAGACGATTTAGGCTGGTATCCTTCAGGCTTAACGCCTTATTCATTAACTAACAAACTAACTTAGGAGAATTCATAGCACACGATGGCAAACCGATGTGAGAGGAAGCACTTGCATTATTTGCCTTTTATGACCCACAGAGCAGAGATGCGGCTCACACTGAGGTCACAAGTTTGGTCATGCATAATTTATTTAACATCAAGCAACAATATTATAGTATTTGTTTACACTTTAAGTTGAAAAAAATCTATAATCTAATTGGCAGGTTTTAATATTATTTATTGATAATTAGGTAGTGTTTTAGTTTTTTGGATCATCCTGCATGTTACTCATCCAAATGACAGAGTAATTTATCTTCTTCCATTCCATATGCAGACAAGAAGACAAAAAATGCTGAATGGCTGCACTCAATATGTCTCACGTTTGTGCATGGCCAACTGGCCATGAACTCTCAATTCAATTTGTCTACTATTCTGACTGACAATTTTCTGACATCCCTCACAATATGATGGATAGTCTATAACAGAAGATGCAGCACACCATGTGGCGAGCAGACGGGTCTGCTGGGAGCTCGAGTGATTGTACCCGGTATCTCTTCGCCATTTCGATTTACACACCAGCACTCGCCGGTGCCCGGATGGCACTGCATGGGCGCAAAGTCGCCGCTCTCGGTGCACTGCGGCTGGTACGATCCACTTGGGTACGACCACTTCTGGTCTCTCAACCTGACGCAGCGTGGAACGACTGAACCACGTCACACACACAACACAAACAACACTCGACAAATTAACACGGTAGACAATACAGCAATAACAGTAACGGTTCCGATAGAAATGACAGCGAATTTCAGGCATTCCCAGAAAGAACTGTCTCCCAGAGTGCTGGGTCCTGAAGATGTTAAGGATGGTGGTGTTACAGAAGGGTATGTCAACAGAGCGCCATGATGAGGCATCCTATCTGTGGCACCATCATGAACCGCACAGCAACATAACTCTAATACAATGTGCAGTTAAGAGGTGAACCGTCATACGACGTCACAGGCGTTGTACAAAATGGAACGCCTACTGAAAATGACTAAGAAAAAACTTTACGCTCATGTTCGATCATTCCCAAAATCTCCTGGTGCATGAGTGATAGCGCAGTCACTGTGTCATTTCGGACACTAAAACCGATCTTTTACTTGCCACTTGAGCCGCAGCATCATTATTCCTATTATTATTATTACTATTATTATTATTAACGAAGTAAAGATTATAGTGTCTGTTATGACTAACAATTTAGGGCACTTTACAAAGTTAATGGTAAAAACAATGGAACGAAACGAAACGCAGCCGGATAAAGTTAATGTTACAGAGTTAGTTCAAAAAGCCAGGTCTTCAGGCGGCTCCATAACGGCAGAAGTGATGGCGCATCCCTGACAGCTGGTGGAAGACTGTTCCAAGCACGTGCAGCTGCCAAGAAGAACTTTTGCATGGTTGCCGGGAGTCGGAGCGTCTGGTGTCTGGTAGGCCTAACGACACACTGACAGCTTCCACGCTTCTAAGCTTATTCCAGAGCACTGTTGCATCTAATGTCCACGCCTAGACTAGCCGCTGCCTATACTGCTACACTCCAAGGATCAAAGCAATAACCCTTTCTGGCGCACAGTTGTTACTGTCACCAACTTTTCTTCCCAGTATTAACCCATTCACGCTTCTGCAGAGTGTCATCCCAAACATTCAGCACTTGAATTGTTTACCAGCAGATAACACCAGCATCGCATGTCAGTGCCTATAACGAGAGATTCAGTGTCACAAATAAGGAATATCAATTTAAGGCATCCGCTGCTAGACTGCCAAGATTTTCACCATTTTTCACAACGATAACGAAAAATCGAAGCCAGGCGGTTCACATTAACGCTCCTACGTCTGGCGATAAAGTGATTTAAGCCAGCAACCTACGCTACTGATATCAACTTACTGCACTCCACACAACACAATAATGGCCACCAGCTATGCCTGCAGGGGTACACCTATCATATATCACTTTCAATTTAATACCTGACCCTCTCGAAGCATTAACGACCAGGTTGGTTAATTCGTTGGGATTTAGTCGCACATTCAGCACACAACTATGCGATATTGTGCCTTAAAATTAGGAGTTTGGCTGATAGGTTGATTGATGCTAGTAAGAAAGAGTTTCTAAAACACTGCACTTTGAAAAATACAATAGTGTAATAAAGTTAAACGAGAGAGACAACCAGGAAAAAACACAACAAGGTGCAACAGAATAAACCCAAACAACAAAAGCTACCCTGGATCTGTCACCTCTTTAACTGCCCGCACAATTGAAATAAAACTGAAATAAAACAGTTAAACTGTCTGATTTCAGCCATAACAAAACGCTAAAACAGCCGTGAAACGTTTTAGGTGTTTTTAGCCATCTCCGCTGTTTATGCAAAACTGCTGTCCATCATGCTGTCAATCAAACTTTAGTCAACAAACATGGAGATCATACGCGTTTCTTAGTTTCGGTAAAAAGTAACTAGTTACTCAAGGAGTTACTTTAGGCAGGATGTAACACACACTACCAGTACCCTGTAACGACTGACCACATGTACGGCCCGTAGAAGACACGGTACAATCCAGAAGCAATCGTAAAAACCACGTGGCCGTACATGCAAAAAGAAACTGTTGTTGTTAACAACCACTATTTGTTTGCTGTCTGAAGCAAAACGATGTAAAACACGTTCACGTTGGGCTAGAAACTGGATAACTCGTAGACATCAGCACAGAATTTGCAATGTTATACGTGAAGTGCAGTGTGAGGATGAAGCCGAGTTCAGAGGTATATTTCGCATGGATATCACAAGTTTCCAGTCACGTAGGCCTATTATCGATATTAGTAACTGTTTAATAACCATTTTCACTATTTAGTAGATGCAAGTATTAATCACATATAATGCAAAAAAAAAGAAATAGCACAACCATTGCCCTGCTTAGCTTCACTGGCAGCTACCAATGTACAAACGGCCCGGACACATTTCACACAATGGTGTTGACGCAACAGCTTGCGGGGCTCACAGAGCGCTTATCAACTAAGAACTTCTTATCACCAGCTATATACAGGAAATGGGCGTTATACGACATGTGGTCCTTACAGCAGTCGCCAACACACTGGAAACTCCATAAAGCTGATAACAGAAAAAGTCTAGGCTATAATACGCAGTCGAGTATCATTTACAACGTCTAGCGAATTTTCCGACAAGAATTCATTCAAACTTAAGCAAGTAATTAGAAACGAAGTAGGTTACACACACAGCATGCAGAACACTGAACTTTCGGAAGTTGCTTGACCTCGCACAGTTAGGTTTTCTGGTTATTTTAACGCTGGCTGCAGACATTTCCGGACACCACAGACTGTTTTGACAAGCCCAACATCAATTTATCCTATAGTAAATAGCTCTTCTTTACTGCAGCAGGCTGAAAATGGTGTGAAACGTTTTAGTCTGTGTAACAGCTATTCTGGCATCCTGCAGATTAGGCTGTTGTCGATAATGGTATTAACAAAACTATGCAGAAAGTCATTCAGCACATGACAACTTAATGACGACGAAGCCTCGTAAGCCTTTGTGCTACAATTATGGTACAGTACCCTATGAAAATAACACTAAATAAACCACCTGAGTGCATGAGCTGAGCACGGCGTATACTTATAGGTAGTTAGTGTAATTGTAGGCAGCACTCACCACCAGAGCCTTCATCCGGGTCATAGGCAGCTGAGCCCTCAACTTCATCTGTAGGACCGTCTCCGCTGGACAACCAGTTACGATTTCTGTCCTACATGACACAGTCGCACATCATTAGAAAATGGCAGTAAAACGGCAAAATACTTGGGTCGGGTTGCTTGACTAATAGGGATTTCACAGCACTTTCAGCACAAAAACGCAACACTATATCGTGCCTTCGTTAAGTATGTGGCATTTAAAACAATTGACATTAATGAGAGAGTTCAAAATGTTACGTGAATCATTACAACAAACAACTGTTCAATTTGTTATTTTTTGTCAAGAGGAAACCTTTTTGATACGAAAGATATCAGCCAATTTCTTGACTAACGCACTGACAAACAAAACCAAACACAACAAAATACAACAACTCAATACTATTACCTCAATATATGCAGACAACTAAATCTATATATATATAGGCCGATATTGCTGTCTCTTACGACACTCAGTCAGGACAACTAGGTGAGCTTATTCTACAGCCCAGAGACCATGACCGCTAGACTTGGGTCGCCAAAGAGCGGCCAAGAGTGCATGAGAATAGTCCAGCAAGTTCTTCACATACATGTGCGACTTTAAAAGCTTTTATACCGGGGTAAGCAAGGGAGTTAACAGGCACAT
>Ga0056115_1001750_pt1 | contig 10625 bp, 8 predicted proteins | sample WorMetOlspDAHAB1_FD_77007 | JGI IMG/M metagenome (GOLD analysis project Ga0056115, IMG submission 77007) | Marine gutless worms symbiont microbial communities from Max Planck institute for Marine Microbiology, Germany - Olavius sp. DAHAB.1 ... | reverse complement strand
CCGATCAGTGGCTACATTCGCTCACCGACTCGGCATCGAATCAAAGCTTGCGCCAAACTTATCAATGGCGCTCGGTGCCTCGGAAGTGTCATTGCTAAATTTGACCGCCGCCTATGCCGCTTTCCCAAGGGGCGGCGAATGGATCGAACCCTTCGGCATCATGGAAGTCGCCGATCATCGGGGGCGTCTTATCTGGAGTGCCAAACCTCAAAAAAGGCTGGTGATGAGCCGTGAGGGAGCTGCCATAATTACGAATATGCTTGAAGGCGTTGTTCTGGAGGGCACCGGCCGCCGGGCAAAAGTGCTTCAGAGCGCGCTGGCCGGCAAAACCGGCACCACCAACAATTATAATGACGCCCTGTTTGTCGGATTTTCCCCTGCTGTTGCCACCGGGGTCTGGGTTGGACGTGATTCAGGCGGCACCCTGGGTGACAAAGAAACCGGTGCCAAAGCAGCCCTGCCCATCTGGATTCAATTGATGCAAGCCACTCTGCTTGCCGGATCATTTCAGCATTTTGACATACCGGACAATGTGGTCAAGGTGCGCATGGATCCGCATACCGGACAATTGGAACAGAATGATGCCCGAGAATCCGTCACCGCTCTTTTTAGGATTGGCACTGAGCCGAAATGAAGGCGCATAGCGCAGAGAGCAGAGCGCGCAGGGCATAGCGTTTAAACGCTGGAAGATGGTGTGAAGGTTATATAAGAATTCGGAAGTCGGAATGCGGAAGGTGGAAAACCAGAAGATACGATGGTAAGAAGGCAAGAAAGTTAGAAGATGAGATGGTGGGTAGATTGGAAACTATGATGTTGGGCGACTGATAAGTTTAAATGTTTAACATTACCGAATTCAACTCAGTCAACTATTTCAACCAGCATCCTAAAAATATATAGAACCTTTGACCCCTGGCCCAGACCTGGTCAGAAATAATGTGCTGATGTAAAACCAAGTTTATAAGAAGCGAAAATAATTTCATATCCACATCCCGTCGCACCAGGGCAGGCTTGAACCCTGAACCTTTGAACCTCGAACCCCTTTAAGTATAAATAATATTGATCGGCAGCGGCGGATATTTCCAGACCCCCGGCTTGGGTAAAATGTGCTGTTCACCGACCGCCAGCCAGTTCACGTCGGGGTTAATTTCCCGCAGTTTGCCGTCTTCCGGCGGCCGGGAATGATAAGTTCTGGAATAGGTCGCCTGGAAGATACAAACTGAATCTTCGTTTTGGCTATCGACAAGGTAGTTATTCTTGAAAGACCTCGGCGTAAGACCATTGCTCTCAATGATCTGTTCGATATCATTGGCTGGAAATTTCATTAACACTGACTTTGAAAGTCCACGCTCGGATATACGGATCAATGACCTAGCTTCACTGCTGCCGGCATAGACGGTTGTAATGCCCGGAATCTTTTGCATGTACTGGGCCGCTACAATGGCCGCCGTTCTTCTACCACCGGCCATCACCGGCAGACCATAAAACTCAAAAAATTTCTTTTGAATATCCTCAGCGTATTTATCTCCCTTTTCATAAAGGTCCTTGGATATGTATCGCAGACTCTGTGCCAGGTCTTCGGCGGCATCAGCGATGGGCCAGTCAATGCGAACATGAAAGTGCGAGAGGCTGTAGTGGCCCTTGGCTATACCGGCCGGATCCCTTTGGATCAACAAAGCATAATCCACCGGCAGCAGCGCTTTAATAAAGTTTCGGAAATGAATTGACTCCAAATACTTCCAGTTACGATCAAATTTCTGCGAGAGTGACAGCGTTTTAAACTTCATCAGATTGGTCTTGGTAGTTTTGTTGTCATCGAAGAACCGAATATATTTTTTATGCTCACCCGGCACAATATCTTCAACAAAAATGACCAGAAACGCATTTTGGCTGCCATACTCCAGGTCAGGAATCCGAGCACGCGGCTTCAATTCACGCTTCTCGACAAAGGGGAAATCTACCTGGTGGGAGATAAAATTTTGGTAGGAGTCAATCAGAGCATATTGTAACAGGGAATGATCAAGCTCATCCCTGAGAAGTTCATAATAAGATCGTCTTATTCGATCGGCCTGGCTCAGCTCTTCCCGGTAGTTCCAGAACGCCAATTTCTTCTCCTAATTCTAACTGATTGGGTTGCTATTGTTTGTATCATAGCATGAATTACTAAAGATAAAAAGAGGGATTTTATCGAAATTCCATTAACTTAGGTGATTCAGGAATATTTTAGATTAAGATGTCCCGGACCTTGTGACAATTATCATGACAGCTTCGTCTTGCGCCGCAGCAATCGCCATTTGAAACGCGAAGCCTTCCCGCTATTCTTTTCGCGGTTAATGGCTTTTTTCTTGGACCATCGCTCCACAAAACCAATCATCCCGGAATCGTAGGACCGGTCGACATGTTCTGCATGTACTTTTAGCCCGGCTTTGCCTCTCAGTCCCGTTCGCAGGCATTCGGTTTTATAGGGGCATTTAAGACAAGGAGCCGGAGTATGCCTCAAGCCATCGTCTCCCAATGGGAATACAATTTCAAGATTTCCGAAGCAGTCAAGTGTTTTATTTTCTGAGCTTGTCATGGAGTGTATTGGGTATAGCAGGAGCGGCTTCCAGCCGCGATCGGTTTAATTCGAGGCTGGAAGCCGTTCCCAAATGTGTTTTTTTTTGTACTTGGACTTACCGGATTAGCGCATTTCTTTATTTCACGGTTGCTTTAAATTCTCTTCCCATTTGAGCAATATGGCCGTGGTCGGCGAAACTGAAGTAGCAATTGTCACCGACGATTATGTGCTCATGGACCGCGATGCCCATCACCTTGCCGGCGAATACCAATTGACGGGTTATGGCAATATCTTCTGCGGATGGTTTCGGATCGCCCGAGGGATGGTTATGTGCAAAAATAAGGGCCGCGGCCTTATGCCTGAGAGCCGAATAGACCACTTCTCTGGGGTAAACACTACTGGCGGTTAAGGTTCCTTCCGAATGAGTTTCAGTGGAAATTACACGATTTTTAGAATCCAGGAAGATAATCTTAAAGTACTCACGGGATTTGTCACGGATACTGTGATAAAGAAAATCAAAAAGTTCCTTAGAGTTGTTTACCGGATTTTTGTTGATCAATTTCTTTTCAAGGAAACGGTCCGCCACCGCCTTTATCAGCTTGAGCCCCAGAGAATTAATCGGACCGATTCCCCCTATTTCGCATAATTCATGACTGGAGGCCTCCAGTACTCCCTGCAGCGTTTTAAACTTTTTCAAGGCCTGCTTGGCGGCTTCCTTGCAATCCTTGCGCGGAGTACCGAGAGTCAGCAGAAGTTCGATCACTTCATAGTCATGGAATCCGTCCAGTCCGGATTCCAGAAATCGCTCCCGTAATCGGCGCCGGTGCCCGGCACCCTTATGCTCTTTTTTCTTAGCCATTATTCTTCATCGAGTTCCTGTTTCAAATCCCTCGTCATCAATCGAATCACGGCCTCCTTCGGTGACAGATCTTCGTAAAGAATGCGGTAAGTTTCATGTGATATCGGCATTTCGACACCCAGCTTGCGGGAAAGATTATAGACGGACTTTGCGGTTTTGACCCCTTCAGCCACCATCCGCATTTGTGCCAGGATATCGTTGATCTTTTCGCCCCGACCGATTTTTTTACCCACCGTGTGATTCCGGCTGAGGTGGCCGGTACAGGTCAGGATTAAGTCGCCAAAGCCGGCCAGACCGGTAAAGGTGCGTGGATTAGCGCCCATGTTAAGCCCCAGGCGTCTTATTTCGGTCATTCCCCGGGTGATTAAAGCAGCCCGGGTATTCAGGCCCAACTCCAGGCCATCGATTACACCGGCAGCAATTGCGATCACATTTTTCAGTGATCCACCCAGTTCAACCCCAATAACATCTTCGCTGGTATACACCCGAAAATGTGGTGTTGCCATCACCTGTTGCACCAGCGCGGCAACAGGTGATTCCATAGATGCAACCGTTACAACGGTCGGAAGATTTTTGGCAACCTCCCGCGCAAAACTTGGCCCGGAAAGAACTGCCTGGTGATGGGAAGGTATGTTCACCAGAGTTTCTTCAATCACTCCGGTCATGGTTAGATGAGTCTTGTTTTCAATTCCTTTGGAAGCCGACACGATAATCGTATCTTCAGCAAGGTGGGTGGCCATATTCATAGTGGTCTCCCGCAAAACATGCGACGGAACGACGACCAGTACCATATCCTTGGCGGATACGACCTCGGCCAGATCGTTGGAAGGGTGCAAATTGGGAGACAGCTTAACGTCTGGTAGAAAAACGGAATTCTCGCCGGACTGCCGGATCTGTTCTTTGACCTCCTTTTCAAACACCCACCAATCGATTGCATAGCCCTTGGAGGCAATTAAATTCGCCAAAGCCGTTCCCCAACTCCCGGCACCGACAACACCGATTTTAAGTTTGCTCGCATCTTTTGCATCTATGGATTGCATAAGAATCACCTAACCCGGAATAGCGCAATTGAACTAAAATGAACTAATTCCTCAACTTTAGATATTTTAATCATTTTAAAACTATAGTCATTTTTATTCCTCTTCTTCCGACTCCTCCTTCTCAGCCAAGCGGGCCGCACCGACGACGCGCTCACCGGCCTCCAGACCCATGAGCTTTACCCCCTGGGTGTTGCGGCTGATGACCGAAATACCATGGATGTTCATCCGGATAATCTTGCCGATATTGGTCATCAGCATTAGATCGTTTTCTTCTTCCACCAGCAGGATAGACACAACCAGACCGTTGCGCTGGGAAGTTTTAATGGAGATCACTCCTTTACCGCCACGTTTTTGAACCGGGTATTCATCAATGGATGTCCGCTTCCCGAATCCGTTTTCAGTAACGGCAAACAGGGTCTGTCCGTGGCTTAATACTTCCATTGCCACGATTTGGTCACCGGAAGTAAGTTTCATGCCTTTTACTCCCATAGACGTGCGCCCGGAAGGACGAATATTGGATTCATGGAACCTGATGGACTTGCCCATCAGAGACCCTAAAAAAACGTTCAGAGAGCCATCGGTAATCCTGGCGGCAATTAATTCGTCGTCGGCCACAAGATTAAGGGCAATGATCCCACCTGCCCGCGGTCGACTAAAGGCCATTAAGTCTGTCTTTTTCACCAGCCCTTTTTTGGTGGCCATGAGCACATGGTAGCCTGGTTCGAATTCAGGGACCGCCAGCACAGCGGTCAGTTTTTCCCCGGATTCAAAATTCAGCAAATTGACAATCGCCTTACCCAGACTCATACGGCCGGCCTGGGGAATGTCGTAAACCTTGCACCAGTAGACTTTACCCTTGTTGGTAAAAAACATAAAAGTATGATGGGTGGAGGCCACAAACAGGTGCTCGACAAAATCATCGTCTTTGGTACCCATGGCCGTTTTGCCTTTGCCGCCGCGACGCTGATTGCGGTATAGCGTTATGGGGTTGCGTTTGATATATCCCCGTTTGGAAATGGTCACCACCATATCTTCTTCGGCGATCATATCTTCAATACTGATTTCTTTTGTCTTTTCAATAATTTCCGTGTACCGCTCATCGCCGAAATCGGCCCTTATCTCAATTAGTTCATCTTTTATGATATCGAGAACCAGTCTTTCACTTGCTAAAATTTCTTTGAATCGAGCAATATCCTTGAGTAAATTTTCATATTCTTCGACTATTTTTTCACGTTCAAGTCCAGTAAGTCTTTGCAGGCGCATATCCAGTATGGCCTGGGCCTGGATGGCGGTCAGTTCGTATTTTTCAATCAACGCCTCTTTGGCTTCCGCCGGTGATCTCGCCTGTCGAATTAAGGCCACCACATCGTCCAGATTATCGAGGGCTACTTTCAAGCCCTCCAGGATATGCGCCCGTGCTTCGGCTTTATTCAGATCATAGCGGGTCCGGCGAATGACGATTTCTTTGCGGTGCAGAATAAAGTGTTCCAGAATTTCCTTGAGGTTCAGCATCTCGGGCCGATTGTTGACGATTGCCAGAAAAATGATGCCGAAGGTATTTTCCATGCGCGTCATTTTGTAGAGTTTGTTGATGATGACGCCGGCTACCTGGTCTCTTTTGAGTCCGATTGCCATGCGCATGCCTTCCCGGTCTGATTCGTCCCGCACGAAACTGACGCCCTCAATATGCTTGTCCTTGACAAGTTCAGCGATTTTCTCGATCAGCTTGGCTTTATTGACCTGGTAAGGCAATTCATTGATGACGATGGTTTCACGTTGAGTGCGCTTGTCCGTTTCAACAACTACCCGCGCGCGGACTCTGATAATTCCACGGCCGTTTTTATAGGCTTCTTTAATTCCATCAGTTCCGTGGATTATACCGCCGGTAGGAAAATCAGGGCCCGGAACAATTTGCATCAGTTGATCCCAGGCAACGGCCGGATTATCGATAACCGCTATGATGGCATCGATTACTTCCGAAAGGTTATGGGGTGGGATATTGGTCGCCATTCCAACGGCGATACCCGACGAACCATTCACGAGCAAAGCGGGAATCTTGGAAGGCAACACGGAAGGCTCACTGAGCGACTCGTCATAATTCGGTAAAAAATCAACCGTCTCTTTATCCAGATCTTCAAGCATCTCGTGGGCCAGACGCTGCATTCGAATTTCTGTGTATCGCATGGCAGCGGGAGGATCTCCGTCAACTGAACCAAAATTCCCCTGGCCGTCAACCAGGGGATATCTCATTGAAAAGTCCTGTGCCATGCGCACAATCGTATCATATACGGCTGAATCACCATGGGGATGATACTTACCGATGACATCACCCACGATACGGGCCGATTTTTTATAAGCCTTGTTCCAATCATTTTTAAGCTCTCGCATCGCGAATAGGACGCGGCGGTGAACGGGCTTGAGACCATCGCGCACGTCCGGCAATGCCCGTCCGATGATAACACTCATGGCATAATCGAGATAAGATTTCCGCATCTCTTTTTCGATGCTGACTTCCATATTAGACTCGTTTTCGGTCATTTCAACACTCACAAAAATTTAGTTATTGGTTTATGGTTATATGTTATTCGTTGTTTGCTATTATACTTACTCACTTCTTGACGGGCTCAACGATCCGCTGATAACTGGCTTCGTAGATGTCGGTTAAGGTTAAAAATGCGGTCACCACGAGGGGGCCATAAATAATGCCCAGTATTCCGAACAGCTTCAACCCTCCGATTATGGATAGAAACACCAGCAGGGTGTGCATTTGAACGCGTTTGCCCACCAGTTTCGGTTTAAAAAAGTATTCAATTCCGCCCGATAGAAGAACGTAAAAAACAATGAAAAAAATACCGGCCCCGATTCGCCCTTGCAAAAACAGATAGATTGCTGCCGGCACGAAAACAACGCCAATCCCCACAATCGGTAAAAACGCCAGCAGGGCCATAATTACGCCCCAAAGAAAGGGGGACTGAAAGCCGAAAAATGCGAAAACGGCCCCCCCCAATATTCCTTGAATCAGTCCGCCCAGGCCGTTGCCGATCAGAATGGCACCGGCCATGTCCTTGAACTTCTGAATCAATTTTTCATCCTGGTCATCCGGCAAAGGTGAAAGCCCTACGATAAACGCCACCAGTCGCGGGCTATCGATCAGCAAATAAAAAATGATCAAAAGCATAAAAAAGAAGTTGACCACAAAATTGAGGATGTCGGCTGTCATGGACTGGGCCTGCTCGTATAAATAGAAACCGACGAATCGGCCAAGCTCGGCGATAGCTTTGTTGAGTTCTTCACCGGTAATCGCAATGCCGAAATTGCCAAGAACCTGATTGACCCGGTCTACAATTTTACTGTTTTCAATCAGTTCTTTAAACGGATTGCTGGACAGAGCCTCCTTCGCGCTTAAATACATGTCATAGGCTTCATTGGCCAGGATTCCGACGAAGGCCGATACCGGTATAAACAGAACAAAAAAAATAATCAGACAGGTTACCAGTGAGGCGGGAACGGGTTTTATTTTTCGATTAAAATACAGGTAAACCGGATTAAAGATGCCGGTGGTAACCGCCGCCAGAATTATAACCGATACAAATGGCCAAAGCAGCCAGCCCAATGCAAAACAGGATATCAGAAAAAGGGCCAGGAAGAACCATAAGATAATGTCTTGATGTGATGAATCGCTCAAGTTGCCTCCCAATTCGGAAACTTGATTCAAATCCCGCAATCACGATTGTTCAAAATAATCCGGGGCTCAGTTGACTAAGATAATTAAAGATTATCAATAACATTGAAGATATAAAAATGCCACGGCACAATTAACCAGTGAGCAAGGGGGTTAGAACCGTGGCAACAATTAAAATGGTATCGTGCACCTTAAAATGAAATGGATTTTATTTGCTGAAGAAAGCCCCGGCAATCAACAAAAGAATGGTTTCATAAACAAACACCGGCAGATAGTTCCCATCAAAAATATGGTAGGTAATGCCGCCTCCGATGATACCCGGCACCGCAAAAAATACCAGAATTCCCAACTTTCGACTGATGCTCATCCTCGTTTCCTCCTCCATCGCTCAACTAATTTTATAAATTTTCCGCCTGAAGGTCGCATGATTATGATGCCGAAATCAAATGGCTAATATCCCGGAATATAACCCCTCTCATCACCGATCAACCCCGTTCACTGACCGGTTGCAAACTTCATTCTTCAATTCGTTAAATGATTGATAAATTTAAATAATTATTAACAATAATTGCCTATTAAGTAAAGGAAAAAATGATTAAAAACAGGTTCCGAGTTCAAGGTTCCGGGTTCAGGGTTGAATGTCAGAAAACAGATGACAGAAAATAACGATTCCAGCTTCAAATCGCCATATTCTATGCACCATGCCTTATATCTAAATCCGCCCTCCCTGAGCACTTAAACTTTAAACCCTGAACCTCTGAATCCTTGTACCTTTGAACCTCTGAACCCTTTAACCTCTCAACCCTTGAACCCGGAACCTTACCGTTCCACAATCATCGCCATTCCCATGCCGCCGCCGATACACATGCTGATCAGTCCGGTACTGTAGCCCTTGCGCTGCATTTGATTCATTCCGGTAACCATCTGGCGCGCACCGGTGCAGCCGATGGGATGTCCGAGTGAGATACCGCTGCCGAGCTCATTGGGACGGTCATTTTCAATTCCAAGTTCGCGCAAGCAGCCGATGGCCTGGGCCGCAAAGGCTTCATTGAGCTCAATCATATCGATATCATTTAGTGTCATACCGGCAATTTTAAGCGCCTTTCGAATAGCCGGAACCGGACCCAGCCCCATGTATGCCGGATCGACACCACCGGATGCAAAGGCCTTGATTCTGACCAGCGGCTCAAGACCGAGATCCCGCGCTTTGTCGGCACTCATCAATAAAACTGCGGCGGCGGCATCATTTATGCCCGAGGCATTGCCGGCCGTAACCGATCCGTCTTTTTTAAAAGCCGGTCTGAGTTTGCCCATCTTTTCCAAATTGGTATCCATGGGACGCTCATCCGTATCGAAGGTGATATCCCCTTTACGGTTTTTGATCACTACCGGGACAATCTCCTGGGCGAACAGCCCCTCACTCATGGCGGATTTCGCCCGATTATGGCTCAAAACTCCCAGCTCGTCCTGCTCCTGCCGGCTGATATCGTACATCGAAGCAATGTTTTCTGCGGTGACGCCCATGTGGTAGCCATAAAAAATCTCATAAAGCCCGTCAAATACCATCAGATCATAAATATCCCCGACGCCGGTTAATTCCATCCGGTGACCCCAGCGTGCTTTAGGCAATGCCATGGGCACCTGGCTCATATTTTCTTGTCCGCCGGCCATTATCACATCGGCCGATCCGGTCATAATTGCGGATGCTCCAAGGGCTATGGCTTTGAGCCCGGAGCCGCAAACCTTGTTGATGGTGAACGCCGGGGTTTCTTTCGGCAGGCCGCCGGCGATCATGGCCTGTCTGGCCGGATTTTGTCCTTGAGCCGTCTGGAGGACATTGCCCATGATTACTTCGTCGATAGCGACCTCAGCAGCGTCATCACTCCAGTCATAGGATTTTTTTTCCAACTCTATTAATCCCTGATCTTTTAGTTTATCCGGGGCAGCCTCCATCGTAGCCGCATTGGCAACCGGTTTCAAATTCGCCTTTTTCAACACATCTTTCATCACAATAGCGCCTAATTCCACCACCGGCACCTTCATTAATCCGCCGCCAAAATTACCAATGGCTGTGCGGGAACCGCTGACGACAACGACCTCTTTCATGCGATATACCTCCTTCAATTCGTGATAATTGATAAGCAAGACCCTAATTGAGTGAAAGTCGATGATTAAAAGAAGGACTCTATATCACAGTTGCCGATTAAAAAGCAATGACCGAAGGAACCTGTAATTTCGTGTTCTTGTCCGATCAGCACGGTTCCACTCATAAAAACACCTCCTCTTGCGTGTATTCTTGTATTATTCTCAGATACTGGCCCCTATTTTTTTGTGGTATTCTTTTTATCTAGCGGAAATCCTGCCTTGTAACTTACATTTCGCACCAGAAAAATTAAATAGCAGGATTTATGCCTCATTTTGTCAACAATAAGTCTAACTTGCTCATATTATTGCAAATAAAAAATTCTAGACTTTACCCTTTAATTGTTT
>Ga0056115_1001748_pt1 | contig 10630 bp, 7 predicted proteins | sample WorMetOlspDAHAB1_FD_77007 | JGI IMG/M metagenome (GOLD analysis project Ga0056115, IMG submission 77007) | Marine gutless worms symbiont microbial communities from Max Planck institute for Marine Microbiology, Germany - Olavius sp. DAHAB.1 ... | reverse complement strand
CCTGTGCCACAGACCTACCCATACCAGGGGTCAAACCTTTCGTACTCGAGATGTGAATTAAATGTTTCTGGGCTCTTTAACTATATACAGGGTGGCCCAAAAAAGTAAACCACTATCAAGAATCATCATAAAATCGTCTCAAAAGCCACAAGTGAGGCTATATTTTTCAACAGTTTTGAATATAGGCCTAAAATGAGCACACGAATACTATAAGTTTGTTTTAACTATTCTATGTTTGACCGAGTTTGTGACATCATTTTCTGTTTTGAAGCTGCGATGCGGGTTAAGTCAAATGCATATGGTAAAGTCGTGATTGAAAACCAGAAAAAAGAAAATATGGAAATCTAAATAATTTTACATAAATATCCACCGAAAAGATTGTTTTTAATGGAATTCACAGCTTGCTAATGCGAACTGATGCGCGAGGGAGCGGTGACGTCATTCGGAACTGGCGCCGTGGCTCAGTCGAAAGCACGTCGGTCTTTAACTGGCGAACTTTCCCTGATCTACGCCTGATCTATGGTTCACTTCGTGGGTAAGGTGTCCGCTATGTTGGATCAACCAACCAGGCCAACTCAGCCTTCCATCCCTTCGGGGTCGGCAAATGAGTAGTAATCCTAATAATTACATGGATTACGGGGGTGGAGACCATGAAACGGCAGGCCGGGACTGTGCGTGTGGTTGTTTAGCTGTGAGACTAGCCCGTGTCTGCGGGCTTAGCCTACAGCCTTTAGACTGCACGTCCGCCCTAACCTGTGACATACAGCGCTACTGTAGCTGCAGTTGCGCTTGTGGCGCAACTGCAGCTACAGCCACTAAGTGTTATGCATTTACCTTTTACCCTTTTACCATATGTGACGAATATCGCTACTTCGCGGGTCAGCGGTCAGCCATTGTTAATGACGTCACAAAGTATAGGTCACGCACAGAATATTGATTACCAACGGATAACATTATAGAGAGTTTTGAATGCGCTGTCTACGCCGTATTGCACGTATCCAATGGAAGGACAAGGTTCTAAACATTGAAGTGCTACAGATCTGCAACTTGACGGGAATCGAGGCCATGTTGATGACAGCGCAATATCGTTGGGTTGGCCAAGTCACACGGATGGAAGACACCCGTCTCCCGAAAATCACTTTTTATTCCGAGCTCGAACACGGTACCCGCTCCCATGGCGGTCAGCTGAAGAGGTACAAAGATATGCTGAAGACAAACATGAGAGCCTGCGATTTGCCGCCCAACGAGCTCGAGGACCTCACGGGAGACAGGTCATCCTGGCGGTCCTCATATAAGAAGCAGGTATCTGTCTTTGAGCGCCGCCGTATACTGTCACTTCAAGACAAGCGTGTTCAACGCAAGACCGGTCGTCAGCTATTGCCAGACCGCGGATTCACCTGTGACACCTGCAGTCGTGTCTGTGCATCAAGGATCGGTCTCATCTCTCTCCAACGAACTCATCTGTCATCCAGAGATCCGTCATGTCGACGGCTCAGTCCATTATTAATTTAACGAAGAAATCTAATCTAATTGGCGGGCTTTAATACGATTATTTGATAATTTAGTAGTGGCTAACTTTTTGAGCCACCCTATATAGTTGCCGGAGCCCATTTGTTGGCCGCCGGCAGCTTCAAAACGTAGCCCATTTGGCGAGATGTCTGCCAGTCTGACAACTCTCCACGAGGTTGGCGACGCTCAGAATGCGACGGCAGCGGCGACTCCCTGTTCTGCGGTTCATCTTCTGTCGCAACTTTTGCCGCTTCGACGATGCTCCTTCTAGCCAACTTCCGCCTCCGAAATGGCCGATATTGTGTCGGGTGGGGCGTTAAACTCTACTCACTCACTCACTCACTCACTCCAATCCAATCCACTCAATACCGTTTCGCAGTGCCGCGTTTTTTCTGTGTTTTCACTGAATAGGAAATTACTCGGTGGCGAATCTGGATCGGGTTCACGGGGTTCCGCTGCATGGATAAACTAGTATATTTTTGGGACACGTTTAAAAAAGAACTGACATGTAGCCTATGCTTTCAATTAATTTTGGTTAAGTTTAGTAACTATGCGTGATGCGACTTGTGAACCTCCAATTTTTGGCGTGGCCCTTGCCAGTAACAATTTTTCGGACTGAAATGTCCTCGAAAACTTTTCGAAGAAGCTTTCGGTTCTCATGTAGAAACAGACGGATGTGTATGAGTCCAACTGTGAAATAATTTTTGAAAATGAATCGCTATTCTATACCGTTATTAGCTATATCCTTTCATTATAATCTTTTGCTGATATTTAAAAATTTTATTGATTTAGTTTTCTTCCATTTCGTATAAATTTCTTTTCATGGTCTGTCCTCTCAGTACAGTTGGCGTGATTAATTAACGGGAATCGTGTAGCTGACTGCCAATTTTTAGGGGAATATTGATAGTAAATAACTGATTATGATTATGATTATGATGTGTACTGTAATGTCACTTTTTCACTAACAGGCTGTTGCTTACGTATCACTGTGATCACGCACAGAAATAGATGTCCACCAACACGAAACTGATTACAGCTGTCGCTGATGCTAGCGGCAGAGTCAGCTGCTGCAACCTTGCAGCGATGTGTGCATGAGCCGAAGTAGGCTACTAATTGGCTTTTATCTAGGCAATTTTGCGCTATGCGACCTGCAAAATCGGGATTCATTCATTTTTATTTCCGATTTGTGTAGGGAGGATAAAAGCACCAGCGACTCGATGAGATGTCGAAATAATGATGAATTGTAGTGCTGCCGCGAGTACTTAAGTACTCGAGTACTCGAGTAGTAAACTACTCGAATAATTTGTACAGTCTACTCGAGTACTCGTTCAATACTATCTCCGGTTGCAAATTTCAATTTCGGGTTGCAGTTGTTTTTTTCGCAATCAATTGATGAATTGTTGGTATTAGCAAATATAGTAGATAAAAGACTTTTCATCTACTATATTTGGTATTAGACTGACGTGCAGCTCGTTAGCCAGGACAGAGGATTACTAAAATAAAAGACTACGGCCGCAAGTACTCGAGTATTCGTTAAGGTACTCGGACAAGTACTCAAGAGAAAACTAATCGTTAGCGGTAGCCCTAATGAATTGTCGGCATGCGAATAATACCTATGGCGTTTCCTGCAAAGACTTCACTAGTTGAACACTAAATCTAACCCTAACCCCAACACTAACTCATTATTTCCGTGTCACATCGAGTCGCTGGCGATTTTCATCGTCTCGCGCGTGACACGCAGTCAACAGACTTTGTAACTAAGTAAGTTGAGATATTTTTGTACTGCGCCGTCCACGAGAGCACGCCGGTGTTAAACTGTCCACACAACGAAATGAAACGGAAACAAGACAGTTTCAAAACAGTTTCAGAACTGTTTTGCTTCAGTTTCGTTTCGACGTGCCGACAGGCGCCGCAGTATCAGTTCGCAGACAAATTCGTCTTCAGGGTCTTCAGATGGAATTCCGGGAGACTTAAAGTCCGGTTGGCGGAGACAGATCGGAAATGAGGTTCTGGCAACCGGAATCGCACTAGCTGCTGCCCAGTGGCGGAGCCAGGGGGTTCGTCGGGTGGTAGGACAAACTGGGGTTATTCAAACATTTTTAATGAAAATAACATTGAGCCTACAGCAAATTCACATGTTCATTTTGTGCCATGAACTCCCTCGTATGGGAAATTGGGTTAATCGTACACTTTTTTTAAAATCAACTAGGCCTATCAATTATTGCCAGTTACGCGCAGTTTGTTTAGTTTAATTTTTAAACCGATCCTTACAAGTGAACTTCCCTCCCCATTTTTTACTAGATTCCCCTTTGTCCCCGAAAACGCGTTTTCTACGTCGACTACTGCTGGCTACTGGCGTACCCAGAGGGGGGGTTAGGGGGTTCAAACCCCCATTGGATCTTCAGAATTTGTTTTGAATTATGTGTTTGCAAAATATACTGTGCAACTCTGCTCTCATACTCATTAAATCCTACATTTTCTACAGGAAAACTTTAAAAATTGTACACCAATTTCACATTTTGCTTCAGCCCCTACCGGGGCTTTGCCACTGGACCCCACTGGAACAGTCTGCCGAACGAGACGCCACTGGACCCCACTGGGGGACTTCCGTCCCTCAGGCCTTCTGATCCGGTCCCACCACGTGAACCCCCTCCATTGTAAAATCCTGCGTACGCCTATATGCTTCTGCGTCGTTTGCGAACAAAAGCACTCTTCGTCGTCTACCAATACGGCGCGCGCACATGCTGCCAAAGTATAGTACGGCTGGTCACGTATTTTCGCGGCACGATTCAGCGCCGCACGTTTCAGCGCCAGGCACTCGGTCGGGAGGAGCTGCAGAGGCTGATGTCGAGTTCTGCTGCAACTCCTAAATTATCAGCGTAATATAATCAGAGCTACTGCACAGGGTAGCCCAAAAAGTACGTCCCTGCGTATCAGCAAATTGTATTAAAACCTGTCAGTGGGGCAATAGATTGTTTTGTCATATTTAAATCAGCATCGAAGAAACACTAGAAATATTTAGTTGGTATTAAGTAATGCATGACGTAATATTCGACGTCATCAATTATTGTGAGGATGCGATATGGTAAAATAAGGGTGTATGATAGAACCTCTATTGAAAACCAGAGAAAAGATAAAATTGGGATCGTAGAAATGTTTTACATGAATTTTTCATGCAGAATGATCTAGGATTGGACTCGATAGTTTGCAAAGGCGAATGTACTGCAACAATGAGCGTTGACGTCATTTGACACTATTTGACCGGTAATCCCATATCCCAGTTGTACGTACTGTATGGCTAACGCACTGTAACTGACGTCACGTACGCCGTGATTCAAAGCAAAACATGTTATTATGTCTTACAATGTTTTGGTTTGCGCATTTTATTGGCGACTGTTGGTAGTTTCGTATTGCACTGTTGTAAGGCTGTATTGCAAATTCAGATGCTTATATGTATGTATGATTTACGAACAATAAATTACTTACGTATTTACTTATTTACAATTACGTTCGCTTTTATGTGATGACTTTGTCAAAGCAAGTACGCCTAAATGATGTCAATAATGAAGCTGGATTAGTTGACATTCGACGTACAATATGTCAATTCACTATAGTAGTCTTAGACTAAATTACTAGTGGCTATCTTTTATTGCTGTTTTTATTGTTGTTAAGTTTGCATTGTGTATTCGCATTGTGTTTTTCGTGTTATTTACCACTGTATTACTTATTACTATTTTATTTTTTCATTTTTGTTGTTTAATATATGTTTAGATCTGCATGAATGTTTAATGCTTATTGTTCGAACTGTTCACTTTTTATCGGTTATTTTATTTTTACCATTTTTTATAATATTAATTTTTAGGCCCGTGTGTAGGTTGTGCAAGGTGTTTATAATAAATAGATAAAAGGAGATATGGGTTATCGTTCGTCACACTGCCGTGTGTTCGAGTCTGCTAAAATATTTTCTTCAGTAAATTAATCTTCTGCAGTGTATATGTCGCGTATGCTCAGGTGGTCCAGCTGTGTCATCTCTGCTCTACGCCGTCGCCAGAGTGTTTGTTCAGAACGACAGGTGAACGCAAACGTCTTCATGCGCATTAATCCTATCCTCGATACGCTGTTTTCTACTTTTCTTGGGGTTAATTTCCACGTCGACGTCTACTTAGCTTATTGCAAATTTTTCTTTTAACCGTATTTATTATCAGTGACTGCTACACTTTTGCATCTGTTCGCTTAAATCTCTGATGATGATGATGATGATGATGATGATGATCAGTCTCTCCTGAGTCTCCTCTCTCGTGTTTTTTAACCGGATCAGTTATTTCGAAGTTTGGTTTACATTTCGCGCTTTTTATAATAAACTGCGACTCGCTTTGCTTTATACGTATGCTTAAATTTATTGTTCTACCATGAAAACTGACTCTGATTTTCAGAATTTGAAGAATTTAACCCTTTAGTTATTGTTCATAAAAGTTCAGGTTGTTTTGTTATTTGATGAAAATGTGCGTGAAAACAATAAAATCCGATTAACGACATTTGTCAATGCACTCTAAACTCATTTTCAGCCGTGCTTACGACAAGACGGTTTGATACTTCTCGAGCCTGTGACAAGTACGCAACTTCATGCGCTCCCTTGCAATGTCAATTCAATGTTATGAAACAGTAGACTTGTTATCGATTTTGTTATTGCTCTACTTTCAATGAAGTATTTTGTTGCACTATTTGTTGGTCTGTGATGTCTCTAACCGCGTGTCGAATAAAAATGTATATATTACTAGTTGTATGTGTGCGAATTATACAGTTGCTGGGCGCGCCACATTGGCGTCTTTGAGTGGATCATTTACAGTCCGAATCTCATCTGCTTACTTGTAAGTGCATCCGCTCTCTAATTTGCCGTTATGTCAGCCACGTGCGCTGAACAAGAAATTAATATGTCGGATATGATACGGTTATGGGGCATTTGAATTGACTTTTTAGAACTGCTTCCCTTTTTCCTTCCGCCAAACTCTGAGTGAAAATTATGCTTCTTAACTGCACGCATTTGATGTTACGATTTCACAAATCCATTTACAATTGCGTACGTTTTGTACAAGTACAAACTAAAAATCATTGGTGTTTATCATTAGTGGGAAAAAAGTAGTTTCTAGAAGTGCGTATGATGTCATTTTGTCTATTGCATACCTTTCTATAACTGCAATTTCTTGCAGAAGAAGCTGATTGTTGTCGACCGTTGGCTTAAGTAGGCTATGAAATTCATTCGTTGACATTTTGTGACCATCGCAAAGTCCACTGCAAATAATTCTTATATACAGAAATGTTAGACTTTAAGCCTGCAAGTTCGTAGAAGTTTCTAGGAAATCTATGGCTAATGTGTTTTTGTCGTTGGTTCGCGTCGCTGTGCACGTTTCTTGTAAAAGAATCGAGTTTTCGTTAACAATGCATGTCTTTGACAGAAAAACAAAGTACTACGCTGTGTTTTTTCATCTGTTTAATCGACAATAAATATTTATTCTTTCTGTTGCGTTTTTTGCAATTGGGTTGTTTTTCGAATGACATTCGCTGCTGCCGTCACTACAGAGCGCGATTTCTGCTAGCAGACAACGCCGTTGCAACGCTGCGAAAGTTGATTATCGATAATCCAGTATAGGCTATGTTGCGGGTTAGATGTATAATTCCTCGTGAAATCCAATAGCGCGAGTTGTCGCATCCGGCCGTCCGCCGGGCTCCGAGCTAATCTGCCGATTTAGCTCTCTAGCAATCGATCCGGCGGCAATAACTATGCAAATACGGCGCGAGACAACGTCTGTCGATTTCGGCGCCAACTTGACACTCAATGTACCAGAGATAAGGATGAGCTTGGCTGCTAAATCTAGCCATATCACGTGTCGTAGTACGTCCATCCGATGACCGTCATCGTTCCGTCCCAGCCGCTGGCTTGGCGCGCAAGCAGCCGATAGCAACGGTGATTGGCTAAAAACAGCTAAAACGTTTCAAAACTGTTTTTAAACTGTTTTGTATCAGTTTCATTTCGTTGTGCGCACAGTTTTACATAGATGAAATCTATTTAAGTTGAAGGTCCTGTAATATGCCTATATATAGCCTACAACCGGTGTAATACTTTCGGGGTCAGTGGATCAAGGTTTTAAGGTCTCTTTATGGTTGGACAAGAATTGTGTCGTGATTTCAGAAAAGTGATAGAGATTGCTTTTGTGTCTGGTTTCAGTTGAACTTGATATTCCTCTGCAACATACTCAGAATCCTGCTGTTCCAGCTTCATGCTCACCCGCACGAACCGAACAGTTTCAGGTACGAGTGTCAAGCGCCTTGGTGTGGACGGCCGGCCGACCTCGCATCGCCAGGAAGTTTATTGTTTTATCAATTTATAGCGATTGAAATAGTTTAGGAAATCATGTAAGGTTCGACAAAGTTCTCGACAACTGTCAAAGGGTTTAAGCAGGGTGTGTATAGTGTACATGTATAGATAGCAATAGCTGCTTCGCTATCCAGCGACACCAGCAGCGAAACTGATTAGCATGAACTATATGGTGGCCCATCAATCCATCATCCATCTCATCTGCATTACTGCTTTAGTGTTTGACGACTTTTTTTACAATGTCCGTATAGTGCGTTATTGTTTTAAAACAAAATGAAGTAACAGGAAACGAAGACAGTAACGCTTAAGCCTACTACAACAAATCGCATCAATCAATCAAACATTTAATTCGTTAAAAACGTCACAGGCTACACGTCGCTTCTTGTTAACGATTTTAAAGCGAGAGAGAATGAGTTGGGTAGAGTTTAGCATCCCACCGACGCGGGTGAGATTATTTTGGAAACGCGTCTGTTGTGCATCGCCTATATAGGTTTCACGCACGCACACGATAACGCTTGTGTTTTTAAAGTTCTGTGAACATTAGGATTAAATGTGAATTTTGCCTATGTTGACCATTGCTACCAGGGGCGTCCATCTCCTCCGACAGCCATGACGCAACCTCCCCTCTCCGTTCCCCTCCCCTCTTCTGTCCCTCTTCGTCTCCTCCCACTTTATAAGGGAGTCTTTGGGTATCACCCCAGGCAAATTTTGGAATTAAGGATGCTTGCAGACGAGTTTTAGAGCATTGTAGACATAAACATCAACACATTTAACGCGCTTATTTTATCTTGAAACAAGAAGGCAAATTTTGTCCCCCCTAACTTCCTCATTTTTGCCCCCACCTCGAGGATTTCCATAACGCATTTTGCGTCGCCGGGGGTGCCTTTGGACGTTTCTGATTGCTACTCGCATATTGCTACACGCGACCGTGTCTGTGTGAACTGCTGTATTCTGCTGTCATTCCCGTTTTCGTTAAGACAGAAACCGGTCCTTCTGTTTCGCTGTCAACCATTGTAATTGTAATTCTATTCACTGTTCATCTGCACGTCATCTCTGCAGGCGAGGCATCAAAGCGGGCATCATGCTGGTGCCGTTGTTCGGGCTTCAACTGCTGTTGACAGTATACAGACCTGATTCGAGCGACTCCAGCGATCAACTGTATGAAATAGTCACGGCAGCGGTAGCGAACTCGCAGGTTAGTGTGTAGGCTGTTAACTTTCAAGGGCATTCGTAACCAGCCAAACTTCGGGTTCTTTCGCGACCTGCTCAGAGCCTCTGACTACCCGTGTAAAAGGTAAAGATAAAGGTTCAGCACATGCCGCAAGTCGAATACGCCGTTATATCGAAGCTGTGCGTCACATACAGCCCGGCGTTCAACCTAGGCTGCAGCCAAGCCCGCACACACGGACTTTGGCCTGCAGCCATACAACCATACGTAGCTATATTATACAAAATTCTATCTGGAGTGAGTTGACGTGGTTGTAGCTGATCCACAAACACTCGACTGCAACTTGGAAAGCGCGCTGTTACAGTAGCTGGTCTAAGTGCGTGGAACAGTCTGCCGAACGAGACGCGACTGTACAACAAAATCTCAACATTCAAGAGCCGCCTCAAGACCTACCTGTTGCCGGCTTCTTACGGGGTAGCCCAAAAAACTAAAACACTTTTTGTACCCCTTCATACACCTTAACTTTATCAAATATTGACCGATTTTTAAACTTATTTCACTGTCTGAATCAGAATAACATTTGTAATAATACTGTCACTTAAGATCCCACCACGCCTGAAGTGTGGTAGGATCTTCAAAATGAATGACAAGTTCTGGAGCCAAGCAACCATTTAGTTTCGGTGAGCGAAACTCTATAGGCTAAAACTGGCCTGCGTTTAGTAATCGCATTTTAAATTAATTCGTATTTTAAAATTTTAAATAGGCCTACTGTTAATGGCTGTGGATTATGTGAATGACGTTCTAATATTTCGAGTTCAATACTGTATTGATCTATGTTAGAAGCCGTGTTATACTGATTTTTATTGCAGGGAATTTTCGTGGCATTCATTTTCTGTTTCTGCAACAGCGAAGTAAGTAAAAGATGACACGATGTCATTTCTGGTATCAAAATTGTTGAATATTGTGAGCCCAAAACATGCCATCACATTTATTCATATGTGACAGCTGATAACTGATGTTCTGAAAACTATTTCATTCTGACATCAAGCATTAAAAATTTGTAGTATTACCATGCATAAAATAACTCCTGTTTTACATACAACTGTTACGAGGAGTTTGCCGGCTATTTGTTGAAAAAAATGAAATATTTGATTTTTTGATTTTTTTATATTTTTTTTTGCCCTCGGTAGTATAGATCCCGAGGGCTAAAAACTAAGCTAAAAACTAGAACAAATGCTGGAACGGCTACATTTCATCCTCGGGGGTTGTGTGGGTGAAGGTACCCAAAACAGCGACCGCATTGTAGCGTTGAATTAAAATGGATAGTCGCTGAAAGAGGAATTAGGCGCTCTCGCGGTTGTCATCTGTACATTGTGTGATGCGCCTTTCAAGTTCGCACAAAAAGTCCATCCCGTCTTTGCTGATGGCCCCCATCGTTTCTGCCGCAATTGGAACAAACAAGTACGATTGGCTTAGTGAGGAGTACTTGTTTCTTTTCCTTTCGGCTGCCGCCTCTGCTGCTGCGCCTGGAGTCTGGGACGTCTCGTGAACGTATGACTGAGCGAGTGCGTCGCTCACTG
>Ga0056115_1001747_pt1 | contig 10632 bp, 7 predicted proteins | sample WorMetOlspDAHAB1_FD_77007 | JGI IMG/M metagenome (GOLD analysis project Ga0056115, IMG submission 77007) | Marine gutless worms symbiont microbial communities from Max Planck institute for Marine Microbiology, Germany - Olavius sp. DAHAB.1 ... | reverse complement strand
TGTTGCTGGACCTCAAGTGTGGAACTATATGCCGACTTACTTCAGACAGCCGGAGTAGTCAGTACAACAGTGGCTGAAGACTTGTATTTTGGCAGTGGGAGCAAAGTGCAATGTAAATCTTCCTTCCCTGCCCCTTTACCCCTTAACTGCACTTGTTAAGTTCTCTTGCTTACTTACACAGCTTTATCTGTCTATGTGTGAGCAATAGTCATTCAAAAAGTTGTTCATAAATTTTTGCTAGACATTTAGGCGTCATGGTGACTTGATTTTCGATCGACTTTTTCCTCGGAACGTTTTCGTCGAAAATGGCGTAATTCTAGTTTGTTAGGTGTAAGCCGAGTCTTGCAAGTTGATTGTGTCAATTTATGTTTCTGTGATGACAGCTCTCTGGAACAAGTGTGGATAAAGCTTGGAACGTATGTTAATTTTTCATTCCGCTATCGTAAATTGTGTCAGTTGTTTCTGGGATGTGTGCTGACCCGCGTGTGCAGTGAACAGTTATGGTCTCTGTTACGATTTCTCATGAAGATGAAGCTTTTCGGCAGATTTCTAATTATTCCGGCACAAAATTACCACCGATGCAATTTTTCAGTTTTTATACGTCAGTGCAATCCGACAATTTTTTGATTATTTTCGAATTGTTGTTGAATTGCATAATCTGGACTTTTATGTGCACACACATATTCCGATTCCTGTTCTTAATTACCGCAACTCCATTTGCACACTTTTTCCGCTTTGCATGTCTGCGACACAAAGTTTGGACACTGCCCTTTGACTTTAACCCTTCTTTGATCTCATTCATGTCCCATTCACTTCAACCCTTTCACATTGTCATTTGTATTTTAACCCTTTTGCATTCTCATACCTGTGAATTTTACAGTGACCATTTTCTTCTATCGTTTTTTTGTGCAGTTTATTTTATTTTTAACTCTTTTTTTGTCTTGTTTCCGCGTGCATTTTATTTTAATCGTCTTAAAAATAGTTGCTCAGTTTGTGTTAACCCTTCTGCATTGTGGTTCATTTGAATTTACTTTATAATAGTAATAATATTAATAATAATATTAAATAAATAGGACGGTGTTTATACTGCTATCATCGATGTCTTTGCCATTGCTACAGTTCACTTGGGTCACTTGAATGAATGTGGGCCAGTGCCAGGTGGCCTCTAACTCATATCCCAATCTGTAGACTTGACCTTCGAGTCCACGTGGAATGCTCTGTCTCATTCTGTCCGTGCTTCCACATCAGTGTTACAGTTCAGAAGTCAACTCAAGACAGAACTATTTGCGCGTTCATACCATCAATCTAACTGAATTTGTCTCTGCGTCTGTGACTCAACATTTTTGTACCGTGGATTTACGTCACGTTAATGACGATTCTAATACTAACTAACTAACGTGTAGGCTGCCATAGGCTTTCACCCAATTAACCAGTGGCATAGCGCGGAAGGTGCAGGCCACACCAGACGGCACTTGCTAGGGGCAGCGAACGTAAATGTATAAAAAAAAGTCTTGTGAAAATTGTTTTGTAATTGTTTGCATGCAATAAAACAAAGCATTACAGCCAGCGCATACCTATCATGGGCATGGTCGGCTATAACATTGGGTCTTATTGACACTAAAAGCTCTCCAGTTTCCGAAACGTAGGATGAAAGGGCGGCAAATATGGCCACCGCCCTAGGCGACCAAAGGTCCTGCAGCGCCACTTCATTTAACTCTTTTTTGATTTTGCAGTATCTATGTGGGGAGCATAAACTTTGACATAAACGAGGACACGGTAAAGCAGGCGTTTCTGCCGTTCGGTCCGATGAAAGCGATCAGCCTCGGCTACGACCACCTGGCACACAAACACAAAGGATACGCATTCATTGAGTACGAGATTCCGGAGGCTGCGTTCCTTGCGATGGAACAGATGAACAATGTGATGCTCGGCGGACGTAACCTCAAGGTGCGCAATTTGCGGCTTCTGTTTGTCTGCCACTTTTTTTTGCGAGAAAATTCTGGAAACCTGGATAAGTCGGTGAACTCAGAGATGGCCAGGGAAAAGTTGGGAGAAAGCGAAAAGTCTGGAAATAGTAAGTAAAGCCCAAAAATTTCACTTGGCTTGTCACGTCTCGACGTGACACTTTCGATTTTTGTCGAGCTTGTCGTGTCGAGCCGTGCTGTTGGACAAGCTCAACGCAGCCAAAATGCATGGGCTCCACACGTCGAATATGTCGTGTCGAGATGTGACGTGACGAGCCAAGTGGAATTTGGGCTTAAGTAAGCAAGCAGGCAAGTAAGTAACAGAAGTGCCGACGGAATTCACTTCACAAGCACTACAGAAAATCACGAAAGGAACATCCGAAAAGGTGAGTCTTCAGATGACTGCAGAAACGTTGCTGTGGGACGTAGTGGACATAACGTGGCATGGTAGTCATGGGATTTGTCTTGCCAAGGAAGATTTGCTTATTCCTTGCAATTATTAACCTCATTATTTTTCCTGTTTGCGGAAGAATAAGTAAGTAAGTAAGCCTTTTGGTCAAACTGACCAAACAAGCGCAGTTGGTGCGAAGAAGTCGTGTTAGTAGTTTCCTGTTTTCCGTGCCGGAAATTTGTGGAATTGGTTATGTGCTGGAAAGTTGCAAATTCTGCACACGTAGATCGAGTGAATTGAGCGGAACATGTGTGCAGAATGAACAGCAATATACCAATGAAGACCATTGTGTTTGGAGTAATGAAGGTCTACACCCAAGCCTGGAAGACTTTGGAAGATTGAATGATTGGTGTTTAACGACAATGATTGGTGTTTAACGACACTTTCAGCACAGTGTGTCTATATCATGTGCCTCCGTAGCCGCCTGATGTCATTACGGCGCTTCGTAAATTTTGTATTATTATTAATGACGCATCCTTTCCACTCATTTATTTCAGTGAAACCAATTGGAGTGTTTAGATTGCATGTGGAACCCCGATGGCATGAAGGCATGTTTTATTCCAAATGGACAGAAACATGGTTTCCCTTTACTTTGCTGTGCACAAAATACAACACTGATTGGTGCAGGTGTATGTGTGTAACACTGACATTGTAGCCTAAAGTTGAAAAGAAACTTGTGTGATGAGAATAGCCGGCATTGCTAGATTATACTTTTTATTGTTACCCGACAGCAGAATGATTTGATTTTCTAAAGGCTCCTTTAACTGGCCATTTCTGAAACCCCTGGCTGGCACTCACAGAACCATTAGGTTTTGCTGAATGCCAGTTGAAGACCACTGGCTTAAGACCTGTGAAGGAGTGGCTTGATGATTTGCGAGAGCAGTGCAATCAATGCCGTTTTCCTGCAGATGCGTTCTGTTGTCGGATGCTGCCGTGCAGGTGGGACGGCCGAGCAACATGCCGCAGTGTCAGCCGGTCATTGAGAGACTACGCGAAGAAGCGAACAAGTATCATCGCATCTATGTCACGTCGATTCATCCCGATCTGACCGAGTCAGACATCCGAACGTAAGTCGCGCCGCATTTTAATGCATGCTCACACATGTACACTGTGTTTCCGAAAGCAACTGATTCCCTCAACATGTTGGCTTGACCTCGTCAGCGTATGGCGATCGTTAATGATTATTTGCACATGGCATCGTTGTTCCTTTGTGCACTGATTGATAGGTTTCGGTTCTTTGGTTACCCTAAAAGGGGCCACCTCGTTTCCTGACCGAGGGTCATATGAATATGACCAAATCGGGTAAGATTGTGTTCATTGTGTTTTGTTGTTTAGGTTTATTGAGTTGAGATGAGATGTTTATTTTTCTGTATCGTTTGGTTTTGTTTGTTAGTATATTAGGCTGGGATGACTATACTCTCATGATATCTTTCGTGGTATCTTTCATGTCGAAGGGTTTCCCCTACAAAGATCAGATTGAAGAGTTATTTATTGTAATGGTTTATTGTATGTATTATTCCCAGTACGTAACGTTGTCAACTCTCTCAGATTAATTTCACTTTTTTAACTGCAACATACTTTTCAAAGGCACGATATAGCCTATTTGCGCTGAAAGTGCCGTTAAACCCCAATCAATCAGTCAATTTTTGGTCCTGGGCCGTATCGATCGCTTTGTTTAGGGTGATATTCTGTCTAGAAAAACGCGACGTAAGTCCAGTGAACGAGACACAACGCTTTGAACACTCCATTTATTTGCAATAAATAACTCTTCAATCTGGTCTTTGTAGGGGAAACCCTTCAGCATGAAATACATGACTTAACATGAAGTCCACCCAACCGTTGTAAAACATCATTTAACTAAACGCATATTGCAGCCACTAGCAGCGCCCAACTGTATAGTCTAGAACCACGTTACACGAGAACGACCCGGTGGTCTTCCTGTCGTTCGGGGGAGATGCCGTCAAGATCCTCGTAGCATCCTCTTTGTCTGACATTTGTGCTATGTGTCCAAACGGGTGAGATGCCGTGATTGGGTGGATAGCATAAACCCCTACAGTGTACCATATGAGCAGAAATGTATTTCTGAATTAGACTCCCATTATGTTTATTCTTGACATTTCTTCATCGTTTTGCACTCATAAGCACTTTTCCGTCCACGCCTTATAGCAGACACTTCAAGTGTGGATAAGCGTGGAACGTATGGTTATCGTCATACTGGCATATTGTCTGGCTGCTGTTGGCCAATGTTTGTTTCCAGTTGCTTTACCAGCTTCCTGCCCCGCTTCCGCTTACATATCCTTCCCTGCTGAAGGTATTTGTTAATGGCTGTGTTGCTTTGTATGTTGCAGAGTGTTCGAAGCATTTGGCAAAGTTCTCTCGATACAACTTACGCCGGATATGTTACGACCGGGAAAACACAGGCGAGTAGAATTGCTTTCTGTTGCGTGCGGAGATTTGTGCTGTTGATGCAATTATGGTTTTCGTCCAACAATATTTTATTATTTTCAAAAAAAAGTAGGTCAGCAGTTACAGCATTGACATGATGACATCCATCTGCATTCTGCAGCGTCACAGGAGTTTAATATTGAGTGATAAAGAACATGGCGATAGAAACACCTGAAACATTTGGAGTTTATAGACTGATATTCTACCATGTGCATATACATGCAAAACCATAGATACACGTTAAATATACTGTTCATCACATCTAAAATGTTCTCTGTTTAGTTTATTTCACTTAAAATGTTGAAGACTCATTTGGTTATTGTAAATTAAACGTTTTTTGTCACATAAGTGCCTCTTATTTATGTTTTAATATTAAACATAAATAATGAACGAACTATAGTAGCAACATCAGATATCGACTTCATTGAATACTTTACGCATGATAAATAGAAGGATATATTCAACATATATGTCAATGATTTCATGCAGGATTAAATTTTGAATTTGATTTATTACAAGTCTTTTCAGATATTCTGTAATGCTGTATTCCATCTGGCAGCAGGGCTGGAATAGCTGATTGTATGATTCTTTGTTGAATTACTTCGTAATTTTTCTGGAGTTTTGTGAATCCTTGAAAGGGGACACCTTGTTTCCTGAACGTGGTTTGTATGAGTCGGACCAAGTCAGGGTTAGGGTTACAATAAGCTTTTGTTTATTGTGTAAGTTGTTTTGCTTTACTGAGTTGTAGTGAGTTGTGTATTTTTCTGTGTCATTTGGTTTTGTTTGTTAGTACGTTAGCCAAGTGATTGGCGGGGAAGACTACTACTCTCGTGATATCGTTCTTGTCGAATGGTTTCCCCATACAAACACCAGATTGACGAGTTATTTATTGTAATGGTTTATTGTATGAATTCTCAACACGTAATATTGTCAACTTTCTCATTAATTTCACTTTCTTAACTGCAACATACTAATAAAAAGCACGATATAGCTTGAAAGTGCCATTAAACCCCAATCGATCAATCAATCCGTGTGTTGTGAGTGTGTTTGCTGTTATGTGGTCTTGAAGGGGATACGCATTCGTTGAGTATGACAATCCACAATCAGCAACGGAAGCCATTGCTAACATGAACCTATTCGATCTTGGAGGACAGTATCTTCGCGTTGGAAAGGTAAAAAATCGTCTAATAATAATAATAATAATAATAATAATCAGTGCCCTGCATTAGTCATATTTAATGCATATTTCATGTAAATATATCACTATGAATCGTATTTAGCACATAATTATTACATTAAAATATTAATTGCGATTAAAATTATGTCCGCGTGCTGTTACGTCTTTAACCTACTTGCTGTTGTGGCGATCTTCAATTTTTTTCTATTTGAGAAGTAATAACATCATTATTTGTAACTTATTTTGTGTTATTGGCTAATTTTTCATCAAAGTATTGGGCAGAAATTATCGTGGACAGTACTGATGATGCTGCATTTTGTGCAGTTTTCTTCCTGGTTCCCACCGGCGAATAAGTTTATCAACGAGTTCAGTTAATTATTGCTTTTAAAAATTCTAATCATTGCAATTGATTGAGTTAAAAATTTTATTTCAATTTCTCAGCAACATACAGTGTACTGGCATCGCATTTAGTTCAAGGTCGTCACCCTTGTCCACCAGTTGCTGTCATTCTTGGCACTCTCCCAGCCACCTGGCTGACGACTACTGCCTCGTCACCGACGCCCACCCAAGAAGACTGTGCTCGGCTGACACTCGTACGCTTCTCGTCAGTCGGACGCGCACCAACTTCAGCGACAGAGTCTGCAGTGCAGCTGGACCTCGAGTCTGGAACTGTCTGCCAACCGACCTCAGACAACCAGACTTGTCATACAGCCATTTCAGACAGTTGCTGGAGATATTTTTATCGTCCTGTCTCGCCTGCCAGCAACTGGCAGCCGATCCCCAGAGATTCCCTGCTGGTAGTGAGCTATAAATGTTTCGCTGGCACCTAAAACTAACTCTTAACACTTAACTAAGCTTCCAGTTCCCGCCAGTCGTAATTAACTGACATATAAACGTCACTCAACGTGCCGCATGCCAGCCAATTTATGAACTCCCCCCCCCCTCCTCCCCACTTTATCTGCACTTCAGAAATACTCACTCACTTCTGCTTCATTTTTGACTGTTGTAATTTTCATCCAGTATCTTATTGTGCGTATGCTGTCAGGCTTGGACCCCACCCAACCTGCCGCAAATGATGCCCGTCGCTACAACACCTATGCCCACCGCTGCCGCTGTTGCCGCGGCGGCCGTTACCGCCAAGATCAACGCAATGGACCTCGCAGTGCAGGTATTTCTGTGCCGTCTGGTGCCGCATTTCTGGGTTTTTAAGGTCACCGTCAAATTTCTGTGGCGTGTGTATTATGATACATACACGTCGGATAACGATATTAAAATTGCGATACTTAGTCGGACGCCTTACTTTGGTGGAATTCCCTTTACGGCCGCCTAACAATGTTCAAGATATGCACCATGCCGGACATTGTTAAAAATTCCGTTTCTTTTTCAGAATCTGCAGGGCTTGTCTTGCAGTTGTCATGGTCACTGTCAGTACTTCGGGAAGCTATTGGCCTATACTCGTTTTGAACTGGATCCAAATTTTCTTTTTGTGCTGATTTATAGCGTATAATCGATTAATTTTCACACGCACCTGTTTCCAGTTGGCGGCGTGGCTCAGTGGTTAGGACGTCAGTCTTTGGCTGGTGGACTTTCCGTGATCTATGCCTGATGTATGGTTGACATGTGACCACTTCATGGGTAAGGTGTCCGCTATAGGTCTTCCAACCATGCCAACTCAGCCTTTCATCCCTTTGGGGTCGGTAAATGAGTAGTAATCCATGTAATTACATGGATTACAGAGGTTGACACCATTAAACAGCTGACCAGGGCTGCATACGGCTCGTTGATCGTAGGTCAGTCTGTGGACGTAGGTTTTGCCTACGTCTTATAGGCTGTATAGCAACTCTGTCTGTGACATGAACAGCGCCGCTTCAGCTGTGGCTTGTGGCTAGTTACAGCCTTATGGCGCTTCACAAATACGTTTATAATAATAATTATTATTATTACAATTTTTTTTTGACGCCCGGTTGAGAGTTGGCTGTTACCCCCATTGGTATTTTGCTGAGATGGCTGGCCTAGTCATGTCTGTGCAGCTTGATAGTGGGTCGTTGGAAAACTGTCTGTGCGTCTACTCAAAATGAGCACGATGTGAATATGTAATACTGGTGCTGAATTATACCTGCAGAGTGGGTGAGGGGACTTCCCTGTACAGTAGTGATCTCTTGGTTCCATTTGCTGTTATAATTGTCCAGTGCCAATGTGTTGAAGTACGATTTCGATCGTATTTGGCGATTTAGATGAGACCCGGTCAACCTAATTGATATTCTGGGTTGGTATTGCAGACTGACATGCATGCTTTTTGTGTCACAGCCCCGTCCGTCGGTCTGAAATTCCAAGGCAGATTATATGCGTGATCTGGCTTTTGGATTTTTACAGTTTTAGGCTTCAGCGAAAGATATACTTGTTTGCATACTATCAGTCACAATGTATCGAGCGCGTTAGAGATCATGACTTTAACTGGTCAGTTCACGGACAAACCAACTTGCAGGCAGTCAAGTTGTGGATTGGTCAACATGCGAACTAGTCAGCTCCCCTACAGAAAACTGTTTTTAAATCGCGGAAAGATTACACTATACGTGCATGCTAAACCTAACAATAACACTAGCCCTAACCCTGTCAGCTATTGAAGGTGCTCGATAGGGTAATTTACCACAAATCACATTGATAGCGATTATTTACTGCAAATTTTAAAGCAAACCTTTCCGCGAGTTCAGCAGTCCACGACTTGACTGGCTGCGAGTTGGTTTGCTGGCGAATTGTCCGGTTACCATCATGACTATGCACTACGTAGATTTATATTTACATACATAGTTGCGGGGGCTTCCTGTTTGTAGCCATTATAGTTAGGTGGCTGATACGTGAGTTTGACTGGGAGTTTGGTGTGCTGTGCTTTCCTCTGCTTATGTAGAGATCAGTGGACATCACTCCACTAGTAGAAGGTTGTCACATCGACAGAGCAAGCCGGATGTCCCGGAACAGACGATCGTCTTGTCTCGGAAACTCTGTGCCATCGCCACCCAGCACTTGCTGGCCGTGGCTGCTTCTGTGTGCTGTTGTAGCTTAGTTAACTCTGTGTGTGGTCTAAAATGTACATGTCCGTCCTGGATAGAGCCAGGACGTCGGGTGGGCTTCGGATTATGCAGATCACGGTGTCCGTGATTGATGGCTCAGTCTCCGTTCTGGGTCAGAAATTGGCCGATGCTGTAGCAAATGGCGCCGGAAGCGTTGGATTGCAGTCGCACTAATATGAATGAGACAAAGCCATGTGATATCCGGCCAAAAAAGAGCGATTTTGGCACGGCAGTGAGCGTTGAGGAGTTCTGTCATTTCGGAAGCACAGTGGTCGTTGACATGGGCATTTGTGATCGGGGAATCAAGGTCCTCCTTTAAAAGACTGGACTGTGTGCAGCAACAGCAGAAAGTCACGTTACCAATTCAAGATTTGACGGTATGAAACGAGCAGGTGCTGTAGTATGGAGCAGAGTTGTGGACCACCGTCACGTGATCCAAGTGAGACTTTCCTCTGTCGTTTTCCATCCCGACTGTCCTCATAGTGACACTGAAAAGCCTGTTTTGTGCTGCTGTGCCGTTAAGCAACTACTCGCTCACTCATCCCGACTGTCAAGGAAGACAGGCTTCGAAACTGAAGATTGGAGTCAACAATCAATCAATCAGTCATGAATTTTTAGAGTGGCCTAAATATTCAAAACACTGCTAGGTTTGTCATAGACAGTGTGTAGACACAAAATGCCAGATCAGCCGAATGTCGGGATATTATTGCGTTTTGAGTCGTGTACGGAAGGTCGCCAGAGACGGTGCCGATGTAACTTCTGGTGGCAAGCAATTCCACACAACGCCAGTCAGAGAATGCTGCATAGTTGACGGCAAAGAGACGAAGTAACCGTGCTGGGTGCTGGGATGTGTTATATGAATGGACGACATTTGAACGTCGTGATGTATTCTACGAATACACAGCATTTGGATGTCTTAACTGGCACTTCGTTGGCAGCCTGCTGACAAAAGAAGATGGCATAGTTGATCCTGTGTCAGATGGAAGGATAACATCCCGAAAGATATCGCACACATGAAGTCCGTCTGGCATTATTCAGCCACCACGTGCTGGGGCCTTCGGTAAGCCCAGTGCTCTTGTCAACTGGCTCTGAACTGGAGTAAATGGGCTGCTCATCCCTGCTAGGTGCTACGGGTAAGGTGGTTGGTCTAAGTTAATGTGGGAGGGGGCATAGGCTGATAGGGTGGCTGGGTGGGGCATAACCGATGTCTGTCGTGGCCGTAGACACAAGGCTTGCCAGTAGCTGCTGTTGGAGCACCGACTATGAGTGTCACGAGTGTGTCAGCTCCCGGAGTTGTCATACCGCAACTTGCAGCAGGTCGGTTTCGAACGTGTTGCCACTTTTCGGCCGGGTGACAGTGACATCGGGTAGTAGCAAGAATGGTGCGGTAACATTGTCTCGTATGAATTTATCTGGTTGCATACTATAAACAGCGTGCTGTAGCAAGCATTCAACCAACTATAGTCGCATATGCTATGCATCCAGAGAAATTCATACAAGACAATGTTTGCCTTGACACTGTCGGTT
>Ga0056115_1001746_pt1 | contig 10632 bp, 10 predicted proteins | sample WorMetOlspDAHAB1_FD_77007 | JGI IMG/M metagenome (GOLD analysis project Ga0056115, IMG submission 77007) | Marine gutless worms symbiont microbial communities from Max Planck institute for Marine Microbiology, Germany - Olavius sp. DAHAB.1 ... | reverse complement strand
TCAAGAGCTTGTTCGGCATTTCTGGCGTCGATGGATGCAAGAATGGTTGCCAAGCCTCAGTTCCAGGAAGAAGTGGACATCGTGCAATCGAGACTTCGTCGTTGGAGATATCGTTCTGGTGATAAACTCTGACACTCCTAGAGGAACTTGGCTGCTTGGAAGAATCGTCTCTGTCCACCCTGGTCAAGACCGTGGGCAGACAGTCTTCACTCGTCCTGTGACTGCTTTGTGTTTTGTTAGATTATGATCAGTAGTAACTAGTGACATAATGACTTGTCGACTTGTAAGTTGGCGTAGATATTAAGTCGTGACATTGACATTTACGTTACAGAAGTTTACAGCTTGCTAAGGCAAGCTTGACACCAGAGGGATCGCTGACACATAAGTAAATAACAATAAATACAGTAATCGCTACTTTGCGGGCAGGCATAGTTATTGATGTCACAGAGTAGGTCACGCACAGAACATTTAATACCAATAGATAACATTATAGTGCTTGATTTATACTTCACTTTGACTAAAAATGTAATCTTATTGGCAGGCTTTGATACGATTTAATACGATTTTTGATAATTCGGTAGTGGCTTACTTATTTTGGCTAACTGTACATGTTGGCCCAAAAATAAGCCGCTACCAAATTATCAAAAATCGTATTAAGGCCTGCCAATGAGATATTCTTCGTCCTATTAAAGTATCACCAAGAACTATAATCATCATCATTCAGGTTTATTTCAGACATGCAGTCCATATAGCAGAGGAACATAATTAAAACTACAGTGAATGAAAGAAAAAAATTATAAGCCTAAAATATCAAACCTACAAATAATACCGTACCAGACTGTTCACAGTGTTTAGTAAACAATTCATGCGAGTTATGAACAATGGTGTCAGCAGTCGCTGTGAGTTGTGACACTCTGAAGTCAATATTACAGTATATATATTCAATATATAATTCAGAAGATGCCAGAATGAAGATGCCAGACATACTGTCATACTCTGCAAAGTTGGTAATAAATATTCTGTGTGTGACCTACTACTACTACTGTGTGTGACGTAATTAACAACGCCTGACCCGCAAAGTAGCAAAGTGCGCCACATAGGTGAATGATGTCAGTGCTGCCTCTGGCATCAGCTCGCCTTAGCAAGCTGTGAATTCCATTCGTAATTCATCTGCTAGATGGAGATTCACGTAAAAATTTCTTTTATTTCCATATTTTGTTTTTTTGTTTTTAATCGTGATGTTATCATACACATTGATTTTACTCGTATCCCAGCTTCAAACACAGCAACTGTAGACGTTACAAATTAGGTCACACAGAGTATTTAATACAAACATAATATTCTTTGCGCTCATTTTGCAATCAAAAGTGATGAAAAAGTAGCTTTACTGAAGGCTTTTAATACGAATCAATGATGACAGTTGATACTGATTTACTTTTTTGGCCACCCTGTACATATGCGTAATACGATTCTGGTAATGTTGCAAGTGGTTTAACCACGGAGCGCACGTTTAGGCTACTGAAGTTATCACAAAAACAGTTAATTATCAGATTTCTGAACCATCGGATGCTCTTGTTGCTATCGCCATCGTTTCTGCGACCAGTATTGCACCACTGAACTCTATAGAGTTCAGTGTATTGCACAGTGAGGCAAAAGTCGGTTTGTCACATTACGGTTTTTTGCCGTTAACTTCCGAAGCATTTGCGTATACTCGTATAGCGCTTTTAGCCATTAGGCGAATAGCCGAGAACGGGTCGGAAACTGAACACTGTATAGGAATTAAGCCTATTGGCTTTTAGCAGCTACATTGCCATGCGGCAGCACGCAGCTGACAGAACACGTAACTGATCACAAGAGAAACCTCGACTGCACAAAGTTTCATTTGAATGGCTGCACAGAAAGAAAGAAAAGAAAAAAGCATGCTTTACAGCGGGTTTAAGGACTTTTTAAGAGCTGACATTTAGCTTCCATTTTACAAAATCCTTTTCACGTCGTTTAGGTTCACCATAACTCGATTGCCAACAATGTCACTGATCATGTCTGTTCGATCGATTCCTACTCAGAGATTTTTTTTTCTCTCATTTCATTCCTCCTACCGACAACTTCAAGAAATTGTCTCTTCTCAGCACGAGTCCCAACCATGCTCTTTGTGTGCACTATACAGCGGTCTTGATCGTCTCCTATATTTCGATAGTACTTTGTCATTTTTTCACGAAAGTAGCACAGCTTCATCGCGTAACTTAGATACATGGCCAGATGGTGCAAAACGAGCATGCAGATCGTGCCATCCGCGCACTTGGACTCGGGCATAGGCCCTATGTCAAGTGACTAGTGCGCCAGTCGCTTCGCGGCGGCGCAATCCGAGCTTCAGCCAAACCGGAAATTTACCGTCGAGCATCGGTCTCCGACAGACGGATGACTTATGGCGACGCGCCGACTCGTGTCGCCGAACCGATACATTCAACCAAGCCGCCGCGGGCGCCGCCGCGGCGATGGCGTTACATTCATCGCGTCTGATTTAAACGGATGGTAACACGACCCTAAATCGCAGCCGCAGCAGCAGCAGCAACGGTCAGCCTCCCATGCAGCGCGGCTAACTACGTCAGACAGTCGTCCACGGCGTGTAATCCGCCACGATCGATGCCAGCAGCTATATAGCGTGAACCTGCAATATTGAAAGCGACTGCACTGCTCGTCCATCAGGCAAGCATTGTTCTGCTAAGTATCGACTGGGTCGAACAGCGTCAATCGCACTTTGTGTTGTCCCGATTTTCCTCAGCGTCGTTACGCTGAATTCATCTGTATAACAAAACAAAAACATCACTTAGGTGAGAGGCTTAAATGCACCATGGTTTCTTTTTTCGACTCGAATATTTGGCTTTCCATCAATAAGACTCTAGTATTTTCGTCTTAGCTGTAAACAGTGTTAATTGAGAAATCGAAGACAGCAAAGAAGAAAAGCATACAGGAGATGGCAAGAATACTAAAGCATATACATGTAGGCTACTTTGTCAAAGACGATTTCCAACCGTGTGATGAAAGAGTTGAAAAATACGGCGCCTCCGAATCTAATAAACGTCAGAAACATAAAGAGACGTAAACATCTTTCTGTGTACATCACAGCGGGAACGTTAGTTCAAGCAGTGTTAACGGCGACATCGCAATCCAATGGGAATGGTCAAACTTCGACCCCTCACAGAATTTAAACCCCTTAACCAATTACGATAAAACTTTGCACAATTGATTACGTCCAGGAGACCAACATGTAACCCAAAATTTGTGCCAATCGGCCGTAAGGGAGCGCCTGGCGAAATGCGTGAAGTATAAGGCCTCTGTTTTTTACATTTATTTTTCCCGGACTCGCCTACTGAAGTGACCCGTGCATGGATTTTGGCGCAAAATAGCTAAAAACGCGCGTTGCGAGGTAAGGAAGTGCCTTTTTTGGGTCCACACGATGGCCAACAACATTTTGGGATTCAAATTCCCCTAAAACCGTTAAAAATGGCTTTCTATATAAGCACGTTCGAGCGTCCGCGGACTCAAGACGAATGACGTCATAGAAAACTGACGTCATTGGCTGGCAGTCGCTCGCGGCCGAGCGGCGTATACTATTTATAGTCTCTTGAGAATCACCTCTGTTTTGTATTTTCTAATGATTACAACGCAACGATAGTATCAGCTGATGCACTATATTCGGTACGGAAATTCAGTTTTTGCAAAATTTATACAGTATTTGTAGCAGTCTGTTTTACGGATTGGCGCATAACAAGATCCCATATGCTGTTTGTTGGAAAGCTTCAAAAACTTCTAAAACTTTGATAAGCAAGCGGCGGACATTAGGAGAACCTTTCGACTTTGCACAAACTTAGACGAACTAACGTAATTGAAGTTAACCACTGGGCGAAAGTCGCTAATAAAACAGCAAATATTAATGTACAAAACCGCAGTTTATACGCTAGTTATTTGATGTGTAATGACGCCGTTAACTAGCGTAATCGTATAAACTGCAGTTTTGTACATTAATGCACATATAAATTTTATGATTTACTGCGTGATTTTTTTCTTAAAATTTTGCATATTTTAATTTTACATTTATTCCACGACTTCGACAACGACAATAATTGTGCAGACATCTGTCACTTTTATTTTATTGACAAATGGTCCAGTAATCAACACGCTGTCGTTGACGACAGATCACAGGGAGAGCGGGAGAAGGGGTGAAAACGCAGGACTGGACAAATAAAGACAGACGACAGTGCGAGACTGGACACTCACTGCATGGCTGGACTGTGGACACCGACTAACCGCCGACTGGGAGACTGGAACACGACACAATGTCCAGTCACGAGGAGTCGCACTCGGTGAATAACGTTTGCAGTTAGCATGACAGTTGTTGGCATCGACGCTTGTAAATAAGATAGCGACGCGGACGAAGCTGTTTATGGACCACGGTGCCGCATGCAGGCTTGTACGTCCGACATCGCGACTACGATAATCTATCTCAGTCGCGCGTCGCCGACAGCTGAGGCTGAGGCAGTTGCAGCTGCATCTGGCAGACGAATCGACGCAGTTTTATGCCACTTTTCCTGTGTTCAGATAATATCGGCTGCATGCGGTCAACACATCGGTGCATATAGGTCCCTAGGCCGTACTGCTGATGTCGCCTGCTTAACAACATACGGCAACACAATTTTGCAATTAACTTATGCCTGCCACGTGGTGACTTTGGTGTCTTCGATGTAGCGTGCTTATCGAATCTATTTTGGATTTGCGTATGCCTGACTCTGTGGAACACTCCTTTCTGGTGTCGTCGACTTTTTACGTAGGCGAGATGCGACATTCACATATTAGTGAACGCGCAGCTGATAATGACTGTGTAAGATTAAGGTTATTTGGTACTCGAGTCTGTAATAAACAGACAGGTTTAATACGAAAATGCGTTTTTATTAGATATGGTGGACTGTTTTGCCGTGTGAGTTTCCTGACATTTTAGCGGATTTAATTTACTTTTTGTGTGCTTTACAGATCTGATTGTGCTTTTTTTTAATCTTTAGTCATTATTGTTTATTTAATGTTTTATGCTTGTGTACGATTTGCTATAATAATAAACGGCTCTCATTTAAGCTGTTTCACTGAGATCTCAATCTGTCCGCCAATTCAAGGCAGCAGTCCATTGGCTATTGTGTAACTATAATCATCTGTACATTCACCAGAGGCGGTTGCAATACAACAATAATACAATAGCGAACTAAGCAAATAAAGTGAGTGAGAAACGAAAAAAATAAGAAATAGTTTCAACGGAACAGTCCATGAAACGTAGCAGTAGTAACAATACATTGATTTGCATAGATTTTCACTTTTCCTCGACGTTTATTATTATTTTGTTATTATTAACTAATTTATTTATTTTATCACGAAAAGCGTAGAAGAGTTCAAGTCCACCGCAGAAATCAACAAAAACACTCAGTGACAAGACACTGTTATTAATGGCGCGTTACACAGCGGTGATTTTACGAAAATCTGACGAAGTTGTTTGTGGGAGTTGGAGTGGAGGTGATTATAGCCGGCTATCACTTCTCACACCCGTCGCAGCACCGCGAGTGGTCGTACATCATCGCAATGGTATACGATCTCCCGCGGGTAGCTGATCCGTGAACATAACCACCATGTCGGCGATATTTGTCACCGTCAGCCGTCGTCCTGACGCAACCAAGTGTTGCAATCGATCGACACTCTGACGTCAATGTATATTCAATATATAATTCAGCTTGGCGGTGTCGCAGTTGTCTTCGTTGCTCATTAATTATCAGATTCATAGACACTTCAAGTGACTTACTGCGTGCGCTGTTGTCATCGCGACTGCAGCCTGTATAAAGAAGTGCAATTAGGCGCACGTCATTAAATTGAGCATAAAACTGACCGCTATGTTCGAGGTTGGCCTATATTATTTTATTGTGATTTTATGAGTGCGTTAAACGCGAAAATATGATAATTCGAGGCTATGGTTATTTGTATTTCGTGCATTTCGACTGATATATTGCATGCACAATAGTTTGCATGCAAGAAGTTGATCTCATTACTGCAACAAAGTGGTATGCCTCCAACATGGCCGCGGTAACTATTGTACAGAATTACGTTACTGTCACTCCATGTGTAGGCAATATACTCATTTTTATCAGTAACAAAGCGGCACTTCCAATACAAAACTTCGCGTCGAAAATTTCCTTGCATAAGGGTAGCGGAGAAGATATTTTTGTTTGCGCGCGGAAAACGTTAGATAATATATAGCTTACTAAGTGGCAGTTGGAACCGATAGTTTACTGTTAGTGCCAGTGGTTCATGTCAGTAGCGTGGTTGAGATTATTAGCCGAGCGGTAGACTAATCAATGTTCCAAGACGAGCCACAATCAGGTTACACAAGACTGTGCATTTATCTACAGAACTATATACAGGGTGGCCCAAATAAGTAAGCCACTATCAAGTATCATCATTAAATCTTATTAAAAACCGCCACTTACGCTAAATTTTTCATAAATTTGACAATGAAATGAGAACAAGAATATACTAAGCCTGCACTAAATATTCTATTTGTGAGATAATTTGTGACGTCATCACTTGCTGTTTTTGAAGCTGCGATACGGGTAAAATCAACGCATCTGATAAAATCATGTTTTAAAACCAGAAAAAGAGAGAAAATATGGAAATAAAAGATTTTTTTTACATAAATCTCCATTTAAGAGATCGTTTAGACACAGAATTCACAGCTTGCTAAGGCGAGCTGATGCCAGAGGAAGCGCTGACGTCACTTACAATATCTGACGCATATCGCTAGATTGCGGGTCAGGCACACAGTTATTGGAGTCAAAAAGTAGGTCACACATAGAATATCTAATACCAACGAACAATATTATAGTGCTTGATTCATACTTTAATTTGACGAATAAATCTAATCTCATTGGCACGCTTTAATACGATTAAATACGATTTTTTGATAATTCGGTAGTGGCTTACTTTTTTGGGCCACCCTGCACATTAAGCAATTAACTCTTTCCAATCTAACCACATCAACTTCCCGACATCTACTCAGTGACGTACAGAAATCCCGCAACGTTACGCGGTATGTGACTGTCCATCAAACTTTCTAATTCCGCCCACTATACGCCCTTTCCCTTAAACCTCAGCCCACAGCGCCAGCGCGACCACGTCGCCGCTGCGAGGCTTCAACAATGAACCCACGAAAACGCAGTCTGTCTTAAAGGCAACATGAACAAGAAAAGGCCATGAGGACGGCAACGACAGATGTGGATTGACGACATCGGGGAAAGTCACTATGGGAATACTGCAGCTGTTGTTCGCGAGAGGAGCAATTTGAGAAAATTAGTGCGTGTAGCGTCCAAAGTGGCGGTTCTAGCCTATAAATCTGGGTCGCGGCACTGTCACGCCACCCACGCAGGTCTGGGGCTGTTCCTCCAGTTGAGTCCATCCCCCAGGAACTGAAACAAAATGTTAAATAAATGTATATATTCTAACGTTATTAATGGCAGTGTCGGGATGGAACAATACAAAACTTGGGGGCTGTTCCTGTGCCCCCCGCCCCAGCCTAAAACCGATGATGATGCTGAGAAACAATATTATCAAGTTCACCTGTAAGTCGACTGTGAAACGCAGCAACGCTGACGCTCTATATTGTTGTCAACGACACACACACACACACACACACTGTGGACAGCACACACATTTATGATACTATATGCCATGCCACGACAAGTCATAACAACACAAACTGCAGAGTTTCAGTAAGGCTGGGATAGTGGGATACATAACGCTTCCTTAACTGTCATCGCCAGCACGCTGGATGTCCGTTACTCGTGTCATGTCGAAATCTTGTCGAGTTACAAATTACATTATATATCATATCATCGATGTCGCAAATGCCTTCGGTAGTGTTTTTCCAAAGAAGGATATTTTCAGTACTAAAACAATTTCGGGTAAATGGGATGTTTTGTATTAAATACGTGCGAGTTTTGATGTTAATATTTCGTATTTTACAGCGTAATGTGATAACGCAAGCGTAACGTTACACATTCTGTTAGTCTAGAATGACACCGGCTTTGGTAGGAAATTTTCGCTGTCCCACAGTGAAAAAAAGTGAAAACTTGACAACGTTATGCACACATATATGGTAGCATTTTTTGCCTCACACTGTAATCACAACTTGCAACCAATGACCAGGCGATAACGGTCAGTATTTGCCCATAAAACTGGCGAGTGGCGATATATTGGACGTTACATTTACGCGTGTCTATCGCGGCTGCTTTTTCTGCGCTTGCGCTCCCAATCTCCGCTGTGTGACCATCTGCTGCGCGCGGTTAATGCGATTTATATTCGCACGGCGTGTGTCTGGGTAACCGTTCGCGTGTGTCTGTGTGTGCGCCAGTCTGCAGATGATGACGACCGACGACCACGATGGCGGCGACGGCGCCGGGGCGAACGTCGTCCGGCAGTCGACGATCAATTTTCCGACGTTTGACGAAGTCGACTTGGATGCCGTTTGGCGAATGTACGAAGATTTACCGCCCACTCGCCAGCTATTGGATACTGGCGACTATCTCGACTTTTCGCCGGCGGTGAACGGCTCTCCGTTTTCGCTTCTAATGGCGTCATTAGGCGTCAATGATAGCGAGCGCCAGACGTCTCGACAACTGCTGGCGTCCGATTCGTTCAAGATGGCGGTCGACAATCTGACGCTGTACGTTACGCCACTCATCGTCGTGATCGGTGTGGTCGGCAACGCGCTTTCGTTGGCCGTGTTCTCGCTGACTTACCTTCAGCGTCTGTCGTCCAGTCTTTACCTATCGATGTTGTCGGTCGCCGACGTCGTCTTTCTGCTGGCGTTGCTGGTCGTCTGGCTGGATCGCGTCGAAGGACCTCATCTAGTCTGGATGCGCGGTGGCAGGCTGGAGCGCGTCGACGTCGGTCTGTTCACACGAAACGGATGGTGCCAGGCAGTGCTGTACACGTCACGCGTCAGTGGTTTCCTGGCCGCTTGGCACGTGGTCGTCTTTACCGCCGAGCGCTACATCATCGTTCACCACCCGCTTCGAAAGGACGAGTTCTGCACGAGGCGACGAGCTCGCATTGTCGTCAGCGTCGTTGTCGTCATCTCGCTGCTTCTCTACACTCCGACCACGTGGACCTACGACGTCATTCGGTTCGGCAAATTTGCCGCGTGTGCTCCTCTGCCGCGTCACCAGTACCTCGTGAGCGTCATGGCCACTGTCGACACGCTGATGTCGTGCCTCGTCCCGTCGCTGCTGATTGTCGTTCTTAACGGTCGCATCATACATAAGATTCGTCTCTATCAGACTTCGGCGTTTGACATACCGCCGCCCTGTCCCAACCGTGCTGCCGCTGCCGCTGCCGCGAACGCGTATCGTCGTAGGTCGCTCGTTCAGGCGTCCGTTTCCGCCAGCGGCAGCATGCACATCAAGTTCAATGTCAGTCTCAGCAGTAAATCTATGTAGCATACAGTCATGCAGCGTTTCTACTGCACCGAGCGCGCCAATCAACTCGCAAACAACTCCGTTGTCTAAAACTGTCGCTGCCGAGCTCTGGGTCGCGCAAACGATCAAGCACCGAGTTCCGCCAAACGCACATCAAGTTCACGTCGAAGGCGATGCCGCCACCTCTTCCAGCGGTGCAGGACGATGCGTCACCAGACACTCCGACCGCCACTGCTGCCGCCGCCGCCGCCGTCGCGTCAGTTCGCCCACATCCACTGCGAAACGCGCGTCTACGGTGGTCGATGCCGCAGGCGACCTTACAACGCCCCGACGTGCTGACCACCGACACGCCGGCGGCGCGGCTCGCCCGCGGTCAGGCGCAGTTCCGCACCGCGAGGATGCTGCTCGTTCTGAGCAGTCTCACCGTGTTGCTCAATCTTCCGACGCACGTGTTTCGCGTCCAGGCTGTCATTCACGATCTGATCGGAGCCAGCGTCAAGGGCGCCCGCGGCAAGTTTACCTGGCAGGAGCTGTTCCAGCTCTTTCACTTCTTCAACTTCGCCGTCAATTTCTTTGTGTACAGCTGCTGCGGACGCCAATTCCGCACTGGGCTCGTTCGCCTGTGCACTCGACTACAGCTGCGTCTGAGACGCTGCTATACGACTATGAAATGCACTTACACGTCAGCATACTGCACGTGCCGTTGTCCGTGTCGGAACTGGAGTCGACGCAGATACGCGGGACTTTGCGTCGGCAATTACGCCGTTACCCAACCAGCCGTTGACGATCCTAAAGATGTGTAACAGTCGCAATTCGTGATAATCGCTGTGTGGATTGAAGTGGCATTAACGCTCGACTCGCGTGAAGTTTAGCGCAGAGACGAATTATTTGTTGATAGTATTTTTGAAATATTTCATTTATTCGTTTAGTTGTTTGATTGTTGTGAGACCCTTCTGATATAATATAATTATAGCGTGTTATATTATTATATAATGCCAACTCAAGTCTGCTGAGTAAAGCTGGACACGAAATTATTATTATTATTATTGAACGAAAAGATTATGGTGGCGTGCTGTCAAAGACTGCGAGGACACCGAACAGTTTCGAAAGTGCGTGCGTCGGTGCTCCG